>Ga0208863_1000631_pt1 | contig 29888 bp, 28 predicted proteins | sample RifOxyD3_FD_184040 | JGI IMG/M metagenome (GOLD analysis project Ga0208863, IMG submission 184040) | Soil microbial communities from Rifle, Colorado - Rifle Oxygen_injection D3 (SPAdes) | ecosystem: Environmental > Terrestrial > Deep subsurface > Rock core/Sediment | place: Rifle, Colorado...
ACAGAGTTGACCCATCACCGACACTACCCAACCCGGGAGGAGGCCAAACAGGAGATCTTCGAATATATCGAGGTGTTCTATAACCGTCAGCGACGACATTCCACCATCGGTTATCAGTCACCCGCAAAATTCGAGCAAAGTGTTCAACATGCCGCGTGATTTTGTGTCCGGAATAGGCTTGCCAGATCATCCTCCTGCACAGCGTCATCTGAAACGACTGCTGGCGGACGAACATCTGCGGCAGCAGTGCCCAGCAAGGTGTCAGAATGGCGCGGTTCGAAGACGTCGACCACGTTCGTTGCTTTCGGGCGGGGATGGCGGCCATCACGCTCATCTCCGCTTGGATTTTCGTCGCGCCTACCTGCGTCGCCAATCATCCACACGCACGTATCAATGTGTGGATGCTTCGTGTGCGATTTGAAATGGGGCTGCTGATACTTGTCGGACTCCTCTGCATTCTTGTCGTAATTCACTCCAACGACGAGCGGATTGTTCGCAGCGCGGCACGCGGCATCTGAGCAACGAAACTGAAAGCGATGCCGATTGCCTGCTGGCTGGGAGAAGTATTCTTCCTGCGCTTCGTAGATTTCGACGACGCGCCCAAGGTCTTCGCAATACGCTTCAAGAATTTCCATCGTTGGTTTTCTTCGCAGGCGTCACCGAACGGGATACTGGCCGTTCGAGACAAATTGATCGTAGCTGTCGAAACTCTCGCCGTCCTGCCACGACCGATCCCACGAACGCGGTTCGGCGCTTTCGAGCAGGAGCAACGTGAGGACGCGATCACGTGCGCCGTAGCTGTGCTTGAACTCCCACAGCTTCATATGGGCTGCCTCTTCCGGGCACCAGATCGCGGCGGACATTTCCGTGCCATCCCATTCCTGATCGATGCTGCCATCGGCGGCCAGCGTGCCCGGCAACGGTTCCTGCGGACCGCCATTGCGCCGGATGCGCGCCCGCGTCTTGACGGCGCTGCTGCTGCGCCATTCATACTTCATGTAGCCGTTGTCCCAATAGATCAGGATCGCGCGCTGCGTGGTGAACTTGATGAAGCGGATGCACAGCGCCTCGAAGGAAACCTGGAACCGCTTGGCGAGGGCGCTGAGGACGTGCAGGTCGATACGCTGGTTCGAAATCCATTCGCGCATCAAATCGCCGGGCATCAGCAGGTTGCCGGCGAAGTCGTCGGCTTCGCGCTCGATGGCACGGATGGTGTCGATGCCGGAGTAGACGCTTTCCTTGTCGCAGTTGAAGCTCTGCTGCTGGCCGCGATGCAGGATGAAGTGGCCCAACTCATGGGCGATGGTGAAGCGTCGGCGCTCCGGACTGGCCTTGCCGTTAAAGAAGATGCCCCACTCGGCGGCGTCGTTGGGGTTGCGCACCAACATGCCTTCGCAGCTGTCGACGTCGAGCGCCATCGGCGCCTTGATCTCACGCACGTCCTTGCCATAGGGCGTGGTCGGCAACATCTGGCGCAGAATATCCAGATCGACGGCATCGGGCATGCCGCACTCACGGTGATACGCCCGCAGCCACTTCAGGGTAGTGCTAGCGGCGATGGAGCCTGTGAGAGTCTGCGGCGCGCTCAATCCTCAGTCCCCGCCTTGGCCCTTGTCAGGGAACATGATCTTGAGCGCTTGGCGGTAGCGATCCTTTTCCTCGTCCGTCATCCCAGCGTACTCGCGGAAGAAGGCCACGTCCTCGGGACTGGCTTCGGGTGCCTGCTGCATGGGCGTGCCCATCACGTCCTCCATCGTCACGCCCAGCACCTGAGCGATCTTCTGAATCCGCTCGGCGGAGGGGCGCTGCCCGTCCTTCATTTCCAGTTCCCAGATGTACGCCTTGGTGCAGCCGACCGCGTCGGCGACCTGTTGCAGGGTCAGCTTCTTCGCCTCGCGCAAGCGCCGCAGGCGTGCTCCAAACGCCGAAGCCATGGCGATGCTCCTGTAGTCAATCAATAAAAACAAGACTTACAGTATAGCCGCGAGATACATAAAAGGTCTAGATGTGCCCTATTGATTGACAAGCGGAAATCCGAGGTTCAGAATCGCGCTTGTATCTCGTTGCTTTACTTGTTTGAGATGCGTGTTCAGTAACCCTGTCGCTGGCCAGTGCATTCCGAACATCGGTCGCAGACCTCCGACGCCGATCCAGAAAGGACGAACAAGATGAAGAAAACCTTTGTCGACGTGATGCTCGAGCTGCCGGTGGACGCCACGCTACGTGACTTCCTGACGGGCCACGGCTTGTCAGTGCCTGATGGGCTCGCCCCGGGCGATGCAGCGGATGCCAACCAGACCTTGGTAGAAGTGGTCAAGGCGTGGACCGACACGGATGCGCGCGACCGGATGGCGGCCAACCTCATGGCCAGCGTTTCGCTGGGTGACGAGGCGGGCCGGCAGGCGATGTTCGAGGCCGCGATGGCCGACCCGGCAGCAGTGACCGGACTGGCGCTGTGCCAAAGCGACCTTCAGCGCTCGTTCTGGCTCTACACCCATCACCCGGCGCTGTTCGAGCGCGCCAGCGATTTCGACTTCTGGGCGCATCACGGTTCACAGGCCCAGCAATACGACCTCGGCGTCAAGCGCACGCCGATCGACACCGAAGTGGCGATGACCGGGCTGCGCCAAGCCATTTCGGCGTTCTACCAGCGCGAGCGGCAGTGCGGCGATGGCTGCGTCGCGTACTTGGTGGAGCGCAGCCCCGGCGTCTATCTGCTGACGGTCCATGTCAAGGATCTGGCCATGCTGCGCCTCGAGTTCGAAGGCGTGGTATTGAAGCACCGTGTCGGCAATCCCAACATCCACATGGTTTTGGAGTATGCCCAATCCACCGGCGTCGTGCGCACGCTGGTGCGCGGTGGCCAGAAAGTCCAGCAGATGCTGGTCGAGGCTTTCGCGGAACATCTGCTCGGCGTCAAGGCGAACGCGCAGAAGATCAAAGCACCGTGTCTGGACCTGTCCACCTTGCGCACGGGCTTCGATGTGCCGGAGGTGTTCGAGGACGGGTTCTCGCTGGTACAACTCAAGTCGCTCACCTTGCTGAGCCCGGACGGCGACCTGAAGATCGAATGCACGGCGATGCAGGCCAGCCAGCAACGCTCGGTGCATGAGCTGCTGAAGGAGAAGCTTCCCGGCCCGCTGGAAGGCCATTGGGCGGTGACGGCGGCGCAGGTCAATCTCTACTATCCGCCCGAACCGGGCCGGACGCGTGCCAAGGTGGTCACCATCGAAGTGACCAGCAAGGGGCGTCTGAACCTGCACAAGTTCGACAACAAGCTGCAGGCACAACTCGAGCGCTACCTCGTCAAGGTCGGCATCCTGCAAAAGGGGCAGACCTTGACTGCGCAGGAGCTGCCACCGGAGGCGGACGCGATCAATTCCTCGTCGGCATTCGAGGACTGATCGATGGCGACGCACGATGCCTGGGCCTTGGTCTGCCGCCTGTTTTCGGGCGGTACGCCCGTGCTGCGCGGCACGCTGTCGCCACGCGATGTTGCCGCGCTGTCCGTCCTGGGTAAAGCAGTCAAGCCGACGACGGTGGATCAGTCGTTCGTGCTCTGCCCGCACTGCCAGCAGCATCGGGCGCAGGTCTGGGGTGACGGCCGGGGTGGACGGATGTGTCGTTGCCCGGACTGCGGGCCCGTAGCCGTCGAAGCGAACGACGGTACGGCGCTGGCCTTGGACGAGGACTGGCTTCGGCAGAAGATGCGACTCGCGCTCGGCATCGAAAGCCGCGACGGCATCGACGATCTGGGCGACGGCGTGTGGCGACTCGGCGATGCCCGCCGGTCGCCCGTCCTGCTGGCCCGCGATCTGACGCGCGTGCTGCAAGAACCCGCGCTGTTGGATCGGGTGCGCGTGGCGGGCGGCGACATCCGGGTGATCACGCCCAGGCCGAGCACGACGCGCGGATCGCCCTTCGGCCCTGGTGTGGAATGGCTTGCGCTGGAGGAGCGCTTCACGATTTACGGCGGTGGGATCACACTCGTCGGCACACCATCACCGGCCGCACAACAAACCGTCGCCGATCCGGCCACGCCGGTGTACGGGCCGTTTTCGGCGGACTTCAAGTGGGCGACGCTGCCGGATATCAGCGCCACACAGATCCGATTCACCGACGGTCAGGCCAAGGTGTTCGAGGCGATGTGGTCGTTCAGGGGCGAAGCCTCAACGGCGGAACGGATCATGCGGCGCGCGGACCTGGACAGCGCAAAGCCGAGCGACCTGTTCAAGATCAAGTCGAAGGACAAGGGCAAGCCGGAGCCTGCGGCGCAGCACGCGGCCTACCGTGCGCTCGTGGTCACGCAGCAACGTGCAGGGTTGTACTCGATGCCATGTGCAGCAGGTGCATTGGCGTGATCCCCCAGATATCAAGAAAGGAGATCCCTATGGCATAAGCCCGATACCCGATGCGCCCAGGCTCGCGCTGATTTCCAGAGCCTGCACTTTTTTCATCTCTTGGAGTATTCGAAATGACCGGAAAGAACCAATGGGTTGTACCCGTCAATGGCGGCGATCAGTGGGGTGTGCGCGGAGAAGGCAACGACCGCATCACATCCATCCATGACACGCAGCAAGAGGCGATTGACCGCGCGCGGGGCATCGCCATCAACCAACAGAGTGAATTGTTCATCCAGGGACGAGACGGGCAGATCCGTGAGCGCAACAGCTACGGCAACGACCCGTTCCCACCCAAGGGATGACTCTGGGGCTGGCCTCGCCAACTTGCGGGTTGATGCACGACTCTGCTCGTGCAAACACGCAGGCAAACCATTCCCGATGGCACGCGCACAAGTGTTTGATGAACAACACTGACTGCGTGTGCCACGGCCTCAAGGTTGGCGCAGGTTTCGAGAGAAGAGAGGGCGAAACAGGGGCGAACCGGGTTCGTCATGGCGCCCCGGTAGCCGACCGGCGGCACTCGCAGAACGGCCCGGAACCTCGCACCGTCTGCGGAACCCGGATACGAAAACGCCCAACTGAGAACAGTTGGGCGTTAAATTTTGGTGGAGCTGGCGGGAGTCGAACCCGCGTCCAACGCGCTTCCGCGCCAAAATCTACAGGCTTATTCCAGTCTTTGGTTTTAGCCGCTTACCGTCCGACGGACAGGGCATGTGAAACGGCGATTCCGTTAGTTTTAGCGAGTCGGCCCCGGACGTGCTTCATCGCGATCTTGTGAGAATCGACGCCTGGGTTGCTCCGAAGAGCACCGGACGCACAAGCACGGCTCCGGCCAGACGGCACCCTACCGGGGTTTAAGCGGCGAGTGCGTAGTTGTCGTCGTTGGCAACTAGTTTTTTGCGGCTGATTAACGAGGTCACCGCACCTCGGCCTGCATCTGGAACTTCCATCACGCTGTCGAAGCCAAGTCAGCCCCTTTCACGAGATTGGACAGTGTAGGGGAGGGGAGGTTCCCTGGCAAACCGAATCAGTCAAATCAGCGCTTTCTCAGCAGCCGTTCCTGTTCCCGCTTCCAGTCCCGCTCCTTTTCGTCGGCCCGCTTGTCGTGCTGTTTCTTACCCTTGGCGAGGCCGATCTCGACCTTGGCGCGGCCCTTTTTCCAGTACATCGCCAGGGGAATCAGGGTGTAGCCGCTACGCTCTACCAGACCGATGAGCTTGTCCAGCTCGCGGCGGTGCATGAGCAGCTTGCGGGTGCGCATCGGGTCGGGTTCGATGTGGGTCGAGGCGGTGGGGAGGGGGATGATGTGGGCGCCGAAGAGAAAGGCCTCTCCCTGTTTGATGGTGACGTAGCTTTCGCTGATCTGGGCGCGCCCGTCGCGCAGGCTCTTGACCTCCCAGCCTTCGAGCGCGACGCCAGCCTCGTAGCGGGCCTCGATGAAGAAGTCGTGCCGGGCCTTTTTGTTGAGGGCGATGGTGGAGCCATCACCACCCTTTGGGGTATTGGGTTTCTTTGCCATAATCGATCAATTCTACTGTAGCCGTCCCTGTTCCTGGCAAAGTTTCTTTCCCTTTCCTTGAGGCAAACGGGTTATTTTCGGACAATCGTCCGCACGACGAAACGATGATTGGCTGTGACAGCCAGGGGGACCGCCATGAGCGAACGAGTATCCATACACGGCATCTGGTCGTCGCGTATGGCCTTTGTTCTGGCGGCGGCGGGTTCCGCCATCGGGCTGGGCAATATTTGGAAGTTTCCCTATATCACAGGGGAAAACGGCGGTGGCGCCTTTGTATTGGTCTATCTGCTGTGTGTGGCGGTGGTGGGTCTGCCGGTGATGATGTCGGAGATTCTGATCGGCCGGCGTGGACGCGCGAGCCCGGTCAATACCATGCGCTATCTCGCTTCCGAGGCACAGCGCCCCAGGTTCTGGGTCTTGCTGGGCTGGAGCGGCATGCTGGCCGGCGTCCTGATCATGTCTTATTACAGCGTGATTGCCGGTTGGGCCCTGGCCTATGTCTTCAAGTCGGCCGCAGGTGTCCTGACGGACCAGACGGCGGAGGGTATCGCCAGTATCTTCAATGGCTTTGTGACCTCGCCGGAGAAATTACTGGCCTGGCACACCATTTTCATGGTGATGAACGCCATCGTGCTCTCCCGTGGTGTCCGTTCCGGACTGGAACAGGCGACTCGCTTCATGATGCCGGTCCTGTTCCTCCTGTTGCTGATCCTGGTGGGTTATGCCTACAAGACGCCCAGCTTCGAGCGCGGACTCGTTTTCCTCTTTACGCCCGATTTCAGCAAAATCTCCGCCGGCGGCGTGTTAACGGCCATGGGGCATGCCTTTTTCACCCTCAGCCTCGGCATGGGAGCGATCATGGTGTATGGCTCCTATCTGCCGAGGAATAGCTCCATCGCCTTGGCTGCCATCGGCATTGCCTTTCTGGATACCCTTGTGGCCCTGTTGGCCGGGATGGCAATTTTCCCCTTGGTCTTCGCCAACAATCTGGCGCCGGGCGAGGGGCCTGGTTTGATCTTCCAGACTTTGCCGGTCGCCTTTGGTCATATGCCCTATGGGGCGGGTTTTGGAGCCCTGTTTTTCATCATGGTGGTGCTGGCCGCCTGGACCTCCGGGATCTCTCTGCTCGAACCGGCAGTGGCCTGGCTGGTGGAGAACCGGCGCATGGCCCGGATCAGGGCCGTGGCCCTGGTGGCTATCACCGCGTGGCTTCTGGGGATCTTGACGATTATGTCTTTCAGCGATTGGGCCTTTGTCTTCAGCTTCCTCGGCGAGGTAAAGAGGAACGGCTTCTACGATTTGCTGGACATTCTCACCGCCAATTTCCTGTTGCCTCTGGGGGGGCTGGCCATGGCAATTTTCGCCACCTGGTGCATGCTCCCGGCTTCGGTGGCGGATGAGCTTGAAATGGGCAATGGCCTGCTGTTCCGTGGCTGGTATGCCTTGACTCGCTATCTCACCCCCTTGGCGGTGGCTATTGTTTTCCTGCACGGACTGGGCCTGGTTCAGCCGGTGATCCGGTTTGTGCAGGGGTTGTTCTCGGTTCCCGTGGGAGGCGCCGCTTGACCAAGGTATACAAGAGCGCCCTAGTGCCATTCTCGGCTGCACGAATGTATGGGCTGGTGAACGATGTCGAGGCCTATTCCGATTTTCTGCCCTGGTGCAGCGATAGCCGACTGGTCTCCGCCTCGGAAGGCCAGATGTGCGGCGAAATCGAGGTCTCCCGCATGGGCGTCCGTCAGCGTTTCACTACCTGCAACCGGCTGGAAGAGGACCGGCGCGTCGAGATCGGCCTACTCAAAGGGCCGTTTAAGCGCCTGGATGGCGTCTGGCTCTTCACCCCCTTGCGGGAGGACGCCTGCAAGGTGGAACTGACCTTGAATTTCGAATTTTCCGGAGGACTCATCGACAAGGCCTTCGGGACAGTGTTCAATCAGATTGCGATCACCCTGGTGGACGCATTCTGCAAAAGGGCGACAGATCTCTATGGGGGTAGCACCAATGATTGATGTGGAAGTGGCCTACGCCAAGGCGGATGAGCAAGTGGTTCTCAGGGTGCATGGACAAAAGGGCATGACGTTGCAGGACGCCGTGCAAAAAAGCGGGCTCCTCGGCCAGTTCCCCGAGATCGACTGGGCGACGGTGGATGTTGGCGTCTATGGCAAGATCGCGAAAAAGGACGCGGCGCTCAATGATGGCGACCGTATCGAAATCTACCGGCCCCTGATCGCCGATCCCAAGGAGATGCGAAAGAAACGTGCAGCCGAGGGTAAGGCGATGCGCCGGGGCGGCGGCGAGGAAGCAGGCCAGGAAGGCGAATGAGCCGAAATAGCGATTCCTGCTTGCAAAGCACAGGTCACATCGGTATAGTTCCTGGATCGTTGATGCGGGGTGGAGCAGCCTGGTAGCTCGTCGGGCTCATAACCCGAAGGTCGTTGGTTCGAATCCAGCCCCCGCTACCAATCCGATAACCCCTTTACGGGGTTTTTTTAATGCCCCTGCCGATTTTCGCGAAGGGGTTTTTAATGGAATGGGCCGTATGGCCCATTTTTTTTGCTGGAATGTATTGGCCCATGGGAACAGTCGCGAACAATTTGGACCACCTGCTGAGGCCCGTGATCGAAGGCATGGGTTACGAGTGTGTCGGTATCGAATATCTGGGCGGCGGCCATGGCCGCAGCACCTTGCGCATCTATATCGATACCCCCGAGGGGGTGACGGTCGATGATTGCAGCGATGTGAGCCATCAGGTGAGCGGTGTTCTCGATGTGGAAGATCCGATCCAGGAAAACTACACCCTGGAGGTTTCCTCTCCCGGCTTGGATCGTCCCCTGTTTACCCCGGAACACTACGAGAGTTTCGCTGGGAGAGAGGTGACTCTGAGGTTCCACGGCAAGTGGGAGGGGCACCGGAAACTGACCGGGATTCTGAAGAAATATGCCGAAGGTGTTGTTGTGCTGGAGTCTGAGGGAGAGGAAGTTCAGGTGCCCTTTGATGCGATAAATAGCGCCCGTTTGGTGCCCGTTTTTTGATTGGATGAAAATCATCCCTGGTTTTCGCCCCTTCGGGGCCGCTACGCGGTCCAAATCCGCTCCTGGCGGATTTGTGAGGCTGAACGATGAGTAAAGAGCCATGAGTAAAGCGCGATGAGCAAAGAGATTTTGTTGGTTGTCGAGGCCGTCTCCAACGAGAAGGGCGTGGGCAAAGAGGTTATTTTTGGAGCCATCGAGGCGGCGCTGGCCATTGCTACCCGTAAGAAATCGGAAAACGAAATTGATGTCCGGGTAGCCATCAACCGCACCAACGGCGAATACGAAACCTTTCGTTGCTGGGAAGTGGTTGATGACGCCGTTGTGGATGCGGAGAAGGGCTTGGAGTTTCCCGAGCGGCAGATCCTGTTGAGCGTGGCTTGCGTCAAGAAGCCCGGCATCACGGCGGGAGAGTTCATCGAAGAGCCGATGGAATCGGTCGAATTCGGCCGCATCGCCGCCCAGGCGGCGAAGCAGGTGATCGTGCAGAAGGTCCGCGAGGCCGAGCGCGCCAAGGTGGTCGAGGCCTATCAGGAGCGCGTGGGCGATCTCATCACGGGTGTGGTGAAGCGGGTCGACAAGGGGAATGTCTTCCTGGATCTGGGCAGCAACGCCGAGGCCTTCATTCCCCGTGAGCATCTGATCAACCGCGAGGCTGTGCGGGTGGGCGACCGGGTGCGTGGCTATCTCTACGAGGTTCGTTCCGAGGCGCGCGGACCCCAGCTCTTCGTCAGCCGCACCATGCCGGAGCTGATCACCGAATTGTTCCGTCTGGAGGTTCCTGAAGTCGGCGAAGGTCTCATTGAGATCATCGGCGCCGCGCGCGATCCCGGTTCCCGCGCCAAGATCGCGGTCAAGGCCAAAGATCCCCGGCTCGATCCGGTCGGCGCCTGCGTCGGCATGCGAGGCTCTCGTGTGCAGGCCGTCTCCAACGAATTGAACGGCGAGCGCGTCGATATCATTCTTTGGAATGAGAATCCCGCTCAATATGTCATCAACGCCATGTCGCCGGCCGATGTCGTCTCCATCGTGGTGGACGAAGAGGCCCACAGCATGGATGTGGCCGTCAAGGAAGAAAACCTCTCCCAGGCCATCGGCAAGGGCGGCCAGAATGTCCGCTTGGCCAGCCAGTTGACCGGATGGAACCTCAATGTCATGAACGAGCAGCAGGCGACGGAGAAGAGCCAGAACGAAGTTCAGTCCCTGGTCGAGAATTTCATGGAGCAGCTCGGCGTGGATGAGGATGTGGCCTCGATCCTGGTGGCGGAAGGTTTTTCCACCGTCGATGAAGTCGCCTATGTCCCCCTCAACGAATTTCTTGAAATCGAGGAATTTGACGAAGATATCGTGCAAGAGCTGCGCGACCGCGCCAAGGATGTGCTCCTGACCCAGGCCATCGCGAACGAGGAAACCGCCGATGAACCGGCCGGAGATCTGCTCGGCATGGAGGGCATGGACCGCGAACTCGCTTTCCTGCTGGCGGCCAAGGGTGTTGTAACCATGGAGGACCTCGCGGAACTCTCCGTCGATGACCTGATGGAGTTCGATGGCATGGATGAAGAACGGGCCGGCCGTCTGATCATGACGGCGCGTGCTCCCTGGTTTGAGTAAGGCGACCGGGTCCATACCCGTCCCCTGGAGGCAGCGGAAATGAGCGAAGTTACTGTCAAACAACTTGCCGAGGATGTCCATATTCCCGTCGACCGTCTGCTGACCCAGTTGGCGGAAGCCGGGATTGAGAAGCGCACTGAGCTTGATGTCATCAGCGAGGAAGAAAAGCTGCAATTGCTCACCTTCCTGCGGAAGAGCCACGGTAAGGAAGAAGGGGGCGAGGGCGGACCGCACAAGATCACCTTGAAGCGGCGCACCCACAGTGAATTGAAGCAGCCGGCCGCCACGGCGAGTCCGCGTACCCTGACCCGGGGACCTGCCACACGCCCCGCCGCAGCCAAGACGGTCAGTGTCGAGGTGCGGCGCAAGCGCACCTACGTCAAGCGCGACGATTTGTCGGAACAGCAGGGGTCCCTGTTGAAAGAGGCGGAAGAGGCCAAGAAGGCCCTGGCCGATCAGGCTGAAAAGCAACGCCTGACCGAGGAGCAGGAGCGCGCCCGCCGTGAAGCCGTCGAGGAACGCAAGGCTCAGACCGAGATTGAAAAGCATCGCCGTGAAGAGAAGGAAGCCAAGCGGCACGCCGATGACCATGCCTTCAAAAAGGACCGCGAGGAGACCCGGCAAGAGGTTGTCGCCGAGGAACCCGAGATTGTGCCTGTGCCCCGCGAGCAAGAGGAAGAGGCTCGCCGCAATGAGAAAGAACCGGTGCGCCTGGAACGCGCGGAACAAGTGCGCGAACCCGTAGCGCAGGTGGCCGACGACAAGAAGCCGAAGAAGAAGCTCAAGAAGGGCCAGAAGAAACACAGCGACGTAGACGTACTGGTAGTGTACGAGGAAGAGATCGCCCCCATCGAAGATGCCGTTGACGATAAGCGCGGCCTCAAGGCGAAGAAAAAGGGGGGCGAGGGCAGGGTCAAGCTACGTCAGCAGCCCAAGCATATTTTCACCAAACCAACTGGGCCCATTGTGCGCGAAGTTCCCATTCCTGAAAGCATTGCCGTCGGCGAGCTTGCCCAGCGCATGTCCGTCAAGTCGGGTGAGGTCATCAAGGCCTTGATGAAGATGGGCATCATGGCCACCATCAATCAGACCATCGACCGCGATACCGCCACGCTGCTGGTCGAGGAGATGGGACACAAGCCCGTCGCACAACGGAAGGAGGATATCGAGACCGAGATCCTCGCCGAACTGGCACAGTTGAAGAAGGAAGGCGATGCAGAGCCGCGCGCCCCCGTGGTGACCATCATGGGCCATGTCGACCACGGCAAGACCTCGCTGCTGGACTATATCCGCAGCACCCGCGTCGCCTCCGGCGAGGCAGGCGGCATCACCCAGCACATCGGCGCCTATCATGTGGATACCGACCGGGGAATGATTACCTTCCTGGACACCCCCGGCCATGCCGCCTTCTCGGCCATGCGTGCCCGCGGGGCCAAGGTGACCGACCTCGTTGTATTGGTGGTGGCGGCCGACGACGGCGTCATGCCCCAGACCAAAGAGGCCATTCAGCATGCCAAGGCAGCGGGTGTCCCCCTGGTGGTGGCCGTCAACAAGATCGACAAGGCGGATGCCAGCCCGGACCGCGTGATGCAGGAACTGGTGACCGAACAGGTGGTGCCGGATTCCTGGGGTGGCGACACCATGTTCACCCAGGTCTCGGCCAAGACCGGACAGGGCATCGACGAACTGCTCGACGCCATCTCCATTCAGGCCGAAGTGCTTGAACTCAAGGCCGTCAAGGATGGCTTCGCCAAGGGCATCATCATCGAATCCAGCCTGGACAAGGGACGTGGCCCCGTGGCTACGGTACTGGTCCAGTCGGGCACGCTGAACCGTGGCGACATCCTGGTCAGTGGCGCCGAATTCGGCCGCGTGCGAGCCATGTTCGACGAAAACGGCGTGGCCGTGAAGAGCGCCGGTCCCTCCCTGCCGGTGCAGGTGCTGGGTCTTTCCGGCACGCCTAACGCCGGTGACGATGTCATCGTCGTCGATGACGAGCGCAAGGCCCGTGAGCTGGCCGCACTGCGTCAGGTGCGCATCCGCGACAACAAGTTGGCGGAGCAGAAGGCGACCAAGCTGGATCAGCTTTTCTCGCAGATGGCCGATGGGCAGCTCGACTCCGTCAACCTTATCGTCAAGGCCGACGTGCAGGGCAGCGTCGAGGCACTCAAGGAGTCGCTGGTCAAGCTGTCAACCTCCGAAGTGCAGGTCAAGGTCATAGGTTCGGGAGTGGGCGGCATCAACGAGTCCGACGTGAATCTGGCGCTGACTTCCAACGCCTCCGTCATCGGCTTCAATGTGCGCGCCGACGCCAGCGCCCGCCGCCTGGTGGAAGAGAAGGACGTGGACCTGCGCTACTACAGCATCATCTACGAGATCATCGACGACGTTAAGAAGGCCATCTCCGGCAAGCTGTCGCCGGAGATCAAGGAACACATCATCGGTCTGGCCACGGTGCGCGACGTATTCCGCTCCTCCAAGCTTGGCGCCATCGCCGGCTGCATGGTCATTGAAGGGATGGTCAAGCGTAACAACCCGATCCGCGTGCTGCGCGACAACGTGGTGGTCTACGAAGGATCGCTGGAATCCCTGCGCCGCTACAAGGATGACGTGGCCGAGGTCAAATCCGGCACCGAGTGTGGCATCGGCGTGAAGAACTACAACGATGTCAAGGTCGGGGACCAGATCGAGGTGTTCGAACGCATAGAGATTGCCCGCGAGGTTTAACGGGGAATGGCACGTGACTTCACCCGTTCCGACCGGGTCGGCAAGCAGATGCAGCGCGAGCTGGCCGATCTCTTGCGTTTCTCGGTCAAGGACCCCCGCCTGGGCGCGGTGACGGTGCAGGAGGTCCGGGTCAGCCGCGACCTGAGCTATGCCAAGATCTTTTTTACGCTGTTCGACGACTCCGACCGGAAGGGGCAGGAGCGGCTGTTGAACGAATTGGCGCCCTTTCTCCGCCGTGAGATCGGGCACCGGATGAAATTGCGGTTTACCCCGGAGCTGCGGTTCCAGTTCGACGATTCCGTCGAGCGGGGTGCCCGCCTGACCGATTTGATTGAAAAGGCTGTCGCCGAAAGCGGCGAAGAAGAACAGGAGTAATCATGGGGCGCCGACAAAACAAGGGCCGCCGGGTCAACGGCATTCTTTTGCTGGACAAGCCCATCGGCCTGACCTCGAATGACGCCTTGCAGCGCGTGAAGTGGCTCTACCGGGCGCAGAAGGCCGGCCATACCGGCAGTCTCGATCCCTTGGCCGATGGCCTGCTGCCGCTGTGCTTCGGCAATGCCACCAAGATCTCCGCCTACCTGCTGGACGCCGATAAGCGTTACTCGACCCGTGTCCGCTTGGGCGAGACCACGGTCACCGCCGACGCCGAGGGCGAGGTGGTGGAACGGCGCGAGGTAGGGGATCTGGACCGCGCCCGTATCGAGGCCGTACTGGCGGAATTTACCGGCGAGATCAGCCAGTTGCCGCCCATGTATTCGGCCCTGAAGCACAACGGCGAGCGTCTCTACAACTTGGCCCGCAAGGGTATCGAGGTAGAGCGGGAACCGCGAACGGTCCATATCTATGAGCTTCGCCTGGTCGCCGTGGATCTGCCCGAGATCGAGATCGAGGTCCACTGTTCCAAGGGGACCTACATCCGTACCCTCGCCGAGGATATCGGCAAGCGCCTGGGCTGCGGGGGGCATGTGCGCGCCCTGCGCCGCACCGGAGTCGGACCCTACGGCGCCGAGGCCATGGTCACCATGGAGCAGATAGAAGAGGCCTCTCAAAGTGGCGCTGATGCCCTGGATGCCTTTTTGCTGCCGCTGGAGAGCGCCGTCGGCCATTGGCCCCCGGTGCAATTGACGGCCGATTCCGCCTTCTACCTGCGTTCCGGTCAACCCGTTCTGGTGCCCAAGGCGCCGACTGAGGGCTGGGTTCGTATCTATGACGAGCTGAAGACCTTCATGGGGGTCGGCGAGATCCTGGACGACGGCAAAGTAGCCCCGCGCCGGTTGATGCAATAGAGGCTTGAGGTTCCCTCAGAGCGATTTGCGGTGATGGCCGCAAAAGCGGATAATCCCCGCTCTTTCAAATATTTACCTTTTCACTGGGACGGCCTGCCCTGAACTCATTGTCGGGGAGGCGCCGGAGTCATCCGGGTCCCTTTTTCACTCAGCAGTTGATTTAGGAGACTGATATGTCAATGAGCGCAGAACTGAAGGCCAAGGTTGTCGCGGATTACCAGCGCGGTGCTGGCGATACCGGTTCCCCGGAAGTGCAGGTCGCCCTGCTGACCGCCCGTATAAACGACTTGACCCCCCACTTTACCGAACACAAGCAGGATCACCACTCCCGCCGTGGCTTGGTGCGCATGGTCAATGCCCGCCGTAAGCTGCTGGACTACCTGAAGGGCAAGGACCTGGAACGCTATCGCGGTCTGATTGCCCGCCTCGGCCTGCGCCGGTAACTCCCAAGGCAACTGTCCGGCTTATTTCAGAAATAGCGCTCCCTCCCCCTCCGGGGGAGGGTTGGGGAGAGGGAAAGCGGCCGATTCTGCCATCGGCGCTTCCGGTCCAGTCCACCCCTCCCCAAGCCCCCTCCTGCGGGAGGGGAGCCGGGCACCCACCTTCCAAGCAGCTTCAGCCATTTAGGAAACAACAGTGAGTCACATTCCCGCTCCGATAACGAAAGAATTTCAATACGGCGAGCACAAGGTGGTATTGGAGACGGGCGAAATCGCCCGTCAGGCCGATGGCGCCGTGCTGGTCAATATGGGGGATACCGTAGTGCTGGTCACCGTGGTGTCGGAAAAGAACGCAGCCAAGGGCCGCGACTTCTTCCCCCTGACCGTCGATTACCAGGAAAAGACCTACGCCGCCGGCAAGATCCCCGGTGGCTTTTTCAAGCGCGAGGGCCGTCCCTCCGAAAAGGAAATTCTCACCTCGCGTCTGATCGACCGTCCCCTGCGCCCCCTGTTCCCCAAGGGATACACCAACGAGACCCAGGTCATCGCCACGGTCAAGTCACTGAATCCCGCCGTCGATCCCGAGATCCCCGCCCTGATCGGCGCCTCGGCGGCCGTCTGCCTGGCTGGCCTGCCCTTTGAAGGCCCCATCGGCGCCGCCCGTGTCGGCTACAAGAACGGGCAATACCTGCTCAATCCGCCCGCCTCCGGCCTGAATGAAACGTCCGATCTGGATCTGGTCGTGGCCGGCACCAAAGACGCCGTGTTGATGGTGGAGTCCGAGGCCCGCGAGCTGCCGGAAGAGGTCATGCTTGGTGCCGTCCTGTTTGGCCACGAGCAGATGCAGGTGGTGATCGACGCCATCAAGGATCTGGCCAAGGCCGCCGGCAAACCCGCCCGCGAATACACCCCGGTCGCAGGTGACAAGGAACTGGCCGAAGCGGTGGCTCAGGCTGCCGGAGAAGCCATCGGCGAGGCCTACCGCATCGCCGACAAGATGGCCCGCTATGACCGCATCGACGAGATCGTTGCCAAGACCAAGGAATCGCTTTGCGAGGCGGCCGAGGGCACCGAGCCCCGCTGGAATGGGGACGAGGTCTACGGCGCCATCGAAAAGCTGAAGAAGAAGATCGTGCGCGGCCGCATCCTGGACGGCGAGCCCCGCATCGACGGCCGCGACACCAAGACCGTGCGCCCCATCACCATCCGCACCGGCGTGCTGCCCCGCACCCACGGCTCAGCGCTTTTCACCCGCGGCGAGACTCAGGCCCTGGTGATCACCACCCTGGGTACCGAGCGCGATGCCCAGATCATCGATGCCCTGGAAGGGGAGCGGAAGGACAACTTCATGCTCCACTACAACTTCCCGCCCTTCTGCGTCGGTGAACTGGGCCGCGTCGGCAGCCCCAAGCGCCGCGAGATCGGCCATGGCCGTCTCGCCAAGCGCGGTGTGCTGGCCTGCATGCCGTCCGTCGAAAGCTTTCCCTATTCCATTCGCGTGGTTTCCGAGATCACCGAGTCCAACGGCTCCTCTTCCATGGCCTCTGTCTGCGGCACCAGCCTTTCCCTGATGGACGCAGGCGTCCCGCTCAAATCGCCGGTCGCCGGCGTCGCCATGGGTCTGATCAAGGATGGCGACAGGTTCGCCGTGCTGACTGACATCCTGGGTGATGAGGACCACCTGGGCGACATGGACTTCAAGGTCGCCGGAACCGCCACGGGCATCAACGCCCTCCAGATGGACATCAAGATCAACGGCATTACCCGCGAGATCATGGAGAAAGCCCTGGAGCAGGCCATGCATGGCCGGCTGCATATCCTGGGCGAGATGAACAAGGTCATCTCCTCTCACCGCGAAGTTATGTCGGAGCATGCCCCGCGCATCGTCTCCTTCAAGATCGACCCGGAAAAAATCCGTGATGTCATCGGCAAGGGCGGCTCCGTCATCCGCTCCATCACCGAGGAGACCGGGACCTCCATCGACATCGACGACAGCGGCATGGTGAAGATCTTCTCCGTGGACAAGGCGGCCGGCGAGCGGGCTCAGCGTCGCATCGAACTGATCACGGCCGATGTGGAAGTGGGCCAGATCTATGAAGGCCGCGTGGCGCGCCTGATGGACTTCGGCGCCTTCGTCACCATCCTGCCCGGCAAGGACGGACTGGTGCATATCTCCCAGATCTCCGACGAGCGTGTGGAGAAGGTCAGCGACAAGCTGGCCGAGGGCGATATCATCCGGGTCAAGGTGCTGGAAGTGGACAAGCAGGGCCGCATCCGCCTCAGCATGAAGGCCATCGATCAGGCTTGATCGTCTGTTTTGGGATGAAACAGGAGAAGGGGGCTTAGGCCCCCTTTTTCATGGATGGCATCCTGCTGTTCGTTTTGGGTGGAATGTCCGTGTATAATAATAAGCTTATTTAGCTATGGAACGAGGATAAGGATGAAACGGATACTTTTTTATGCCGTCGCCGCCAGTTTTCTTTTGCAGTCCGGTTTTGTGGATGCCAGCCAACCCCCCAGTCAAACCCCGGTAGTGGATCGGGAGATCGCCGAGAAGAACTGCCGCATGGAAGGGCAGGGCGAGGGCCTGGCCGGAGAGGCCCTGGAGTCTTTCGTCAAGGAATGCGTCAAGGACCTCCTGGAGGTTCAGATAGAAAACAAGGTCAAGCTCTGATTTCCCCCGTTCCATCGCTCAATCGCCGCAGAGGCCGCCTGGAGGCACGCATTTCCACCTCCCTGGTGCCTGGAACAGGCGCGATTCTGGCGCGATTCTTTACACAACCCCCCATCCCCGTTACTCTTTCGCACCCTTAACCCATTGTGCGATCAGGTAATTGTTTTGAGTAGCGCATCCTTTCCTTCCTCAGGCCCGTCACCGGTGCATCCCTGCACCACCTTTCCTCGTTTTCGCGTCCAGGCCGGCGGCCGTTTGAGCGGTTCGATCCGCGTCCCCGGCGACAAGTCGATCTCCCACCGTTCCATCATGCTAGGTTCCCTGGCCGAGGGCGTAACCCAGGTCACCGGTTTCCTGGAGGGGGAGGACAGCCTGGCCACCCTCAATGCCTTCCGCGCCATGGGGGTGGTGATCGAGGGGCCGGACGAGGGCAGGGTGACTATTCGGGGTGTCGGCATGCACGGCCTCCAACAGCCCGAGAAGCCCCTCGATCTGGGCAATTCCGGCACCTCCATGCGGCTCCTGTCGGGGCTGCTGGCGGGGCAGGGGCTGGATATCACCCTGATCGGCGACAGCTCCCTCTCCAGCCGCCCCATGCGGCGGGTGACCGATCCCCTGGCGGCCATGGGCGCCAGGATCGAGGCCACCGGGCGCGGCACAGCGCCCTTGCATATCCATCCCGTCGAGTCTCTGAGCGGTATCGAATACCTCATGCCCATGGCCAGCGCCCAAGTCAAGTCGAGCCTGTTGCTGGCGGGGCTCTACGCCAAGGGCGAGACCTGCGTCACTGAACCAGCCCCGACCCGCGACCACACGGAACGCATGCTGCAAGGGTTCGGTTACGAGGTGCGGCGCGAGGGCAACCGGATTTGCCTCAGCGGCGGCGGACGCTTGACCGCCTGCGACCTGGACGTGCCGGCCGACATCTCTTCCTCTGCCTTTTTCTTGGTCGCGGCCAGCATCGCCGAGGGATCAGACCTGATCCTGGAACATGTCGGCATCAATCCCACCCGTGACGGCGTCATCAGTATCCTGCGGCTGATGGGGGCCGATATTCAGGTGCTGAACGAGCGGGATGTGGGCGGGGAGCCGGTGGCCGATCTGCGGGTCCGATCCGCCAGGCTCAAGGGCATCCGTATTCCCGAGGCCCTGGTGCCTCTGGCCATCGATGAGTTTCCGGCCCTCTTCATTGCCGCTGCCTGTGCCGAGGGCGAGACGGTCCTGACCGGGGCCGAGGAGCTGCGGGTCAAGGAGACCGATCGTATCCAGGTCATGGCCGACGGACTGCTGGCCCTGGGCGTCAAGGCCGAGCCGACCCCGGACGGCATCCGCATCCAGGGCGGCCCCATCGCCGCCGGCCAGGTGGATAGCAAGGGCGATCACCGCATCGCCATGTCCTTCGCCATGGCCGCCCTGCGCGCCGGGGGCGAAATCCTCATCGACGACTGCGCCAACGTCAACACCTCCTTCCCCGGTTTCGCCGCCCTGGCCGCCGGGGCCGGACTCCAGATCGAGACCGAACATGATCCTGAATACCGCATTTAACCGCGAAGGACGCAAAGGAGCGCAAAGAGATGCAAGCGGCCGGAAGATGAGAGCGCCGAAAAATGTACTTCTCTGTCTTTCTTCCTGTCCTTTGCGCCCTTTGCGGTTGAACCGAGGTTTTTAATATGAACAGCCCCGCCCCCATCATCACCATCGACGGTCCCAGCGGTTCCGGCAAGGGGACCATCGCCAAGCGGCTGGCCGACAGACTGGGCTGGCATTTTCTGGACAGCGGCGCCCTCTACCGGGTAGTCGGCCTGCTGGCGGAACAGCGCGGCATTACCCCCGATTCCCCCGGCATGCTCGGCGATCTGGCACGTACCATGCCCTTGCGCTTCGACGGCGAGGGACGGGTGCTGCTGGATGGCGAGGATGTCAGCGACGCCATTCGCACGGAAAAGGCCGGCAACGCGGCCTCCAAGGTAGCAGCCGTGCCCCAGGTGCGGGAGGCCCTGGTCATCTGGCAAAGGTCCTACGTCAAGCCGCCGGGACTGGTCGCGGACGGCCGCGACATGGGATCGGTCATCTTCCCCGGCGCCGAGGTGAAGATATTCCTCACCGCCAGCGCCGAGGAGAGGGCGGCAAGGCGTTATAAGCAGTTGAAAGAAAAGGGATTGGATGTTAGGCTTGCCAGCCTCACTGCCGAAATCCGCGAAAGGGACGAACGAGATCGCAATCGCAGTGTCGCTCCGCTGGTCGCGCCCGCCGCAGCGCTGGAGGTGGAGTCAACGAACATGAGCATTGATGAGGTGTTTGACCGGGTGTTGGATAGGGTGAAGGATGCCCTCCCCAACCTCACTTGGAACTGATCGGCCACGGCCGGTTTTTTTGTTTAACAATTGACCGTCTTCCCTCCAGGGGAAAGACGTTGCGGCGATCACAGGAAACCCTACTACCATGACCGAAAGTTTCGAACAGCTTTTTGAAGAAAGCCTTGCCAATACCCAGCTTCGCGCCGGCTCCATCGTCATCGGCACCGTCATCGGCATCGACGGTGACAATGTCATCGTCAACGCCGGGCTGAAGTCCGAAGGCGTCATCCCCAGAGACCAATTTCTGAACCTGCGCGGCGAGCTTGAAGTCGCCGTGGGCGATCAGGTCGAGGTATCCCTGGACGCCGTCGAAGACGGCTTCGGCGCCACCCGCCTCTCCCGCGAGAAGGCCAAGCGCCACCAGGCCTGGATCGAGCTCGACAAGGCCTACGAAGGTGGCGTCATCGTCGTCGGCCGCATCAACGGCAAGGTCAAGGGCGGCTTCACCGTCGAACTGGGCGAAATCCGCGCCTTCCTTCCCGGCTCCCTGGTCGATGTGCGTCCCGTGCGCGACACCGCCTATCTGGAAGGCAAGGAGCTGGAATTCAAGGTCATCAAGCTGGACCAGAAGCGCAACAATGTGGTGGTTTCCCGTCGCGCCGTGGTGGAACAGGAATACAGCGAAGAGCGCGACAAGCTGCTGGAAAATCTGGAAGAAGGCCAGGAAGTCACCGGTGTGGTCAAGAACCTCACCGACTACGGCGCCTTCGTCGATCTGGGCGGCATCGACGGCCTGCTGCATATCACCGACATGGCCTGGAAGCGCGTCAAGCATCCCTCCGAAGTGGTCGAGATCGGCGACGAAATCCGTGTCAAGGTGCTCAAGTTCGACCGCGAGCGCAACCGCGTCTCCCTGGGCCTGAAGCAACTGGGTGACGATCCCTGGATCAACATCGCCCGCCGTTACCCGGAACACACCCGCCTCTTCGGCAAGGTCACCAACATCGCCGACTACGGCTGTTTCGTGGAGATCGAGGAAGGGGTCGAAGGCCTGGTCCATGTCTCCGAAATGGATTGGACCAACAAGAATATCCACCCCAACAAGGTGGTCGCGTTGGGCGACGAAGTCGAAGTCATCGTGCTCGACATCGACGAGGAGCGCCGCCGCATCTCCCTCGGCATGAAGCAGTGCCGCGCCAATCCCTGGGACGATTTCGCCGGCAAGTTCAACAAGGGCGACCACGTTTCCGGCAAGATCAAGTCGATCACCGACTTCGGCATCTTCATCGGCCTGGACGGCGGCATCGATGGACTGGTGCACCTTTCCGACATCTCTTGGGACATCCCCGGAGAAGAGGCGATCCGCAACTACAAGAAGGGCGACGAGCTCCAGACCGTCGTTCTCTCCGTCGATCCGGAGCGCGAACGCATCTCCCTGGGCGTCAAGCAGTTGGATAAAGACCCCTTCTCCAGCTACGTCGGCACCCATGACAAGGGCAGTGCCGTAACCGGCATCGTCAAGGAAGTGGACGCCAAAGGCGCTGTAATTACCCTGGCCGAGGGCGTGGAAGGTTATCTGCGCGCATCCGAGATCTCTCGCGATCGCATCGAAGATGCCCGCAGCGTCCTGAAAGAGGGTGAATCCATCGAGGCGAAGTTCGTCGCCGTGGACCGCAAGAATCGCACCATCTCTCTCTCCATCAAGGCCAAGGACCAAGATGAAGAGTCGGCCGCGATCAGGCGTTTCTCCAGCGATTCTCAGATGGGTACCGCGACACTGGGTGACCTCTTCAAGGAACAGATGGAACAAAATAACTAAGCAACTGCCGCGGTCAGGGGTTCGCCCCTGACCGGAGGACGGACTGTTTGAGCATGACAAAATCGGAACTGATAGAACTCATCGCCAGGGGTCAAAGCCACCTGGCGCAAAAAGACATCGAGTTGGCAGTGAAATGCATCATCGAACAGATGAGTAATGCCCTTGCCTCTGGAGATCGCATCGAGATTCGCGGCTTCGGCAGTTTCTCACTCCACTTCCGTCCGCCGCGTATGGGGCGCAATCCCAAAACCGGCGAGGCGGTTGCCCTGCCTGGGAAATACGTCCCCCATTTCAAGCCGGGCAAGGAGTTGCGTGACCGGGTGGATACCCTCGATTCCGAGTAATCCATCGGTGCGGGCTTATTTTCATATCTTTCATGCCGTCGCTTCGACGGCATTTTTTTGGCCCTGATGTTGTCCGATCGGATCGGTCATTGTGTCGAGGCCCTTTGCCAGAAAGGGTGCCGTTCCGTCTGGCGGGACATGGCCGTTCTGGAACGGGGCGACAGCCTGCCGGAGACCCTGGAGCTGAGTGGGCAGGAGATCCGGCTCGTCCTCCAGGAGTTGCACACGATCATGGCCGTCTACGAGGGTAAGTGCTCCCCGGACGGGAATCCTTGAGCGCACCCGACAGGCGCACTGCCGGGACGGAAATCCCTGTGCCTGTGCCTTTGCCCTTGCTTTGTGGCGGCGGAAAGCTACCCTTGAAATAAGGGAAACCACAGGGGGAGGTTGGCAGTGAGCTTGATCCTGGTCGTCGAGGACAATCCGACAAACATGAAGTTTGTCACAGCGGTGCTGGAGGGCGCTGGACACCGGGTCTTGCAGGCCGCCGATGCCGTAGCGGGCATATGTATCGCGCGCGAGTCGCTCCCCGATCTCATCTTCATGGACATCCAGCTCCCCGGCATGGACGGGCTGGAGGCCGCCCGGCAACTCAAGGCCGATCCGTCCACCCGCCACGTTCCCATCTACGCCCTGACCGCCTTCGCCATGGCCGGCGACGAGGAGCGCATTCTCGCCGCAGGTTGCGACGGCTATCTGTCCAAGCCGGTGAGCTACAAGGACCTGCTGGCGCCGACGGCCGGCCGGCCGCGTTAGGACTGCCGCCGCCATGGTGGACACGATCTCCCCGCCCCATTCCATTGCCATGCCCCGCCGTTTGTCGATAAGCCTCAAACTGGGGGCGGTATTCCTGCTGCTGGCGTCCCTGGCCACAGGCAACCTCTATTTTGCCGAGCAGTTGCACGACGGCATCATCAATGTGGCTGGCATCACCAATCTGACCGGGCGGCTGCGTTACCTCTCCCAGCAGATTGCGTTGGGCTCCGCCGGTGTCGCGCTGGAGCTGAATGCGGGCGCCGGGCAGGCGGCGCGTGCCTTTGAGATTGAGTTCGAGCGGTATTACGCCCAGTTGGCCCGCCAGGTGGGCGATGTCCCCTCCCTGATGCGCAGTGCCGACGACGGTCTGGAAAGACAGTTGGAAAAGATCGACCGCCTCCGATCCCTACAGCACGCGGCGCTGGAAGAGGTGCTGACGGGGCCTGACCGGGAGGCGCGGCGCCTCTCCCAGGGCGCCGTGGCGGCCTGGTCGCTGGTGCTGTTGAAAGAGGCCGACCGGCTGGTGGGCGCCCTCGACAAATCCGTGCAGACCGGTCACCGGCGGGCCGACCTCATCATCTACTCGGTGCAGGCACTGGAAGTCCTGCTCATGCTCGGCGTCTTCCTGTTCGTCCGTTCAAAGGTCACCGCGCCCATTCTCAAACTGGCGGATTTCACCCGGCGCTTTGCCGCCGGCGAACGGACGGTGCGCATGGATTTCCATTCCAGCGACGAGATCGGCGAACTGGTGCTGACCTTCAACGCCACCGCCGCCCAGACTGCCGGGTTGATCGCGGAGATCGACCGCCGGGCGCGGGAGAACGCCGTCCTGGCCGCCATCCTTGAAGCCACCACCGACATCGTCGGCACCACCACGCCGGACGGCAACCTGCTCTACCTCAACCGCGCCGGACGCCGGGTGCTCGGCCTGGGCGAGACCGAAGACCTCGGTCCCTACAGCATTCCGGACTTTCATCCGCCCGAGGTGAGTGAGCGTATTTTTCACACCGCCTTGCCGGCTGCGGCATGGTCTGGGCTCTGGTCAGGGGAGTGCCTGTTGCGCTCGCGCGCCGGTCAGGATATCCCGGTGTCCCAGGTGATCATCGCCCACAGGGACGAGGGCGGCGCCGTAACTTACTACTCCAGCATCATGCGCGACATCGTGCATTTCAAGTTGTTGGAGCAACGCCTGCAATCCTCGCTCGATTTCCACCTCAAACTGATGCAGCAGTTCCCCAACCCGATCTGGCGCGTGGACCGGGACGGCAAGTGCGACTACGTCAACCGCGCCTGGCTGGACTTCACCGGACGCACTCTGGAACAGGAGCTGGGCGACGGCTGGGCCGAGGGCACCCATCCCGAAGACCGCGAGCGCCGCCTGGGTACCTTTCTCTCCGCCTTCAACCGGCGCGAGCCCTTCGTCCTGGAGTACCGCACGCGCCACCGCGACGGCCGCTACCACTGGCTGCTGGATCATGGGGCGCCCTACACCGACCTGGACGGCGAGTTCGCCGGCTATCTCGGCACCTGCCACGACATCGAAGAGCGCCGCCGCTACCAGTCGCAACTCGAATACCAGGCGCACCACGATGCCCTCACCGGCCTGCCCAACCGCAACCTGCTCGCCGACCGGATCGGTCAGGCAATCAACCACGCCCGCCGCCACGGCAGCCTGGTCGCGGTGCTGTTCCTCGATCTCGACAACTTCAAGGTCATCAATGACAGCCTCGGCCATGAAACCGGCGACCGGCTCCTCGTCGCGGCCGGCGAGCGGCTCACCACTTCGGTGCGCGCGGGTGATACGGTCGCGCGCAATGGCGGCGATGAATTCGTGGTGGTGCTGGCTGAGATGGCGCAAGAAGAAGACGTGGCCAGTACCGCCCGCAAATTGCTGGCGGCGATGGCGGAGCCCTTTGCCTGCGCCGGGCGCGAACTCGTGGTCACCGCCAGCCTCGGCGTCGCCCTCTGCCCGCGCGATGGCGAGGATCAGGCGACGCTACTGCGCAACGCCGACACCGCGCTTTTTCGCGCTAAAGAGGCGGGGCGCAATACCTTCCAGTTCTACGCAGCGGAGATGAACCGGCGGATGCTGGCGCGGCTCGACCTGGAAAGGGACATGCGCCAGGCCCTGGAGCACGGCGAATTCCTGCTCCACTACCAGCCCCAGGTGGACCTGATCAGCGGCGCCATCACCGGCGTCGAGGCCCTGGTGCGCTGGCGCCAGCCGGGGCGTGGCCTCATCTCCCCCGGCGAGTTCATCCCCTCGGCCGAGGAGACCGGTCTGATTGTGCCCTTGGGCGAATGGGTATTGCGGGAGGCCTGCCGCCAAGCTCAGGCGTGGCGCGCCGCCGGGCTGCCGGAACTGCGCCTGTCGGTCAACCTCTCGGCCCGTCAGTTCCGCGCCCCCGGCCTGACAGAGACCATCCTCGGCGTGCTGGCGGAGACCGGGCTGGATGCACGCCTGCTGGAACTGGAAGTCACCGAGAGCATGGTGATGCATGATCCGGAAGGCGCCATCGCCGTGCTGGACGAACTGGAGACGCACGGCATCACCTTCGCCGTAGACGACTTCGGCACCGGTTACTCCTCGCTCAACTACCTCAAGCGCCTCCCCATCCACAAACTCAAGATCGACCAGTCCTTCGTGCGCAACATCACCACCGACCCGGACGATGCCGCCATCGCCACCGCCGTGATCGAGTTGGCGCACAGCCTGAAACTGAAGGTCATCGCCGAGGGTGTCGAAACCGAGCAACAGCGCGACTTCCTGCGGGTACGCCAGTGCGACGAGATGCAAGGCTATCTCTTCAGCCGGCCCTTGCCGGCGGCGGAAATGGGGAGTTTGCTGTTGACCAACCAACCAACCAACCAACCAACCAACCAACACCAACATCGTTGGCCGCGCCGGAAGGTTGTGCGGGCTGCGGTTTTCCCCGGCATGAGAGGGAAGGCCCATGACCCCATCCCGTCTGAAACGCCTTCTGCAATCCTGGATCTGCGAGGATCTGGAGCAACACAACGCCGGCTTGCAGCGCGAGATCGCCGCCCGCGCCGAGGCTGAGCGCGCCCTGAGCGAGGCCTATGAGGCGGCTGGGCGCAAGAACGCCGAACTGGAAAATGCCAACCGGCACAAGACCCAGTTTCTCGCCACCATGTCCCACGAGCTGAAGACACCGCTCAACGCCATCATCGGCTTCTCCGAGATGCTGCGCGACGGCCTCGACGGTGAGGTGAGCCCGCGCCAGAAGGACCATCTCGACGAGATCTGCCAGGCGGGCAGCCAGTTGTCGGCCCTGGTGGACGATCTGCTCGACCTCTCCCACATCGAGGCCGGCCGCTTCGCCCTGGCGCCGGAGGATTGCGACCTCGCCCTGCTGCTCGACGAATCCGTCGCGCGGCAGCGGGCTGCGATGGCGGCCAAGCACCTGACCTTCACTGCCGAAATCGCCCCGGCCCTGGGCAACCTGCGGCTGGACCCGCGCCGCCTGAGCCAGATCCTCGCCAAGCTGCTGGCCAACGCGGTGAAATTCACCCCGGAAGGCGGCGCCGTCAGTCTGCGCGCCCGGCGGACGGTACGCCCGCCGCTGCCCCAGGCGCCGGGGCAAGAGGCCGCCGAGTACCTGGAGCTGGCTGTGGCAGATAACGGCCCCGGCATCGCGCCCGAACTGCGCGAAAGGCTGTTCGAGCCCTTTGCCTTGCTGAACGGTTCGCTCACCCGCGCCCAGGGCGGCACCGGCCTGGGGCTGGCCTTGGTGTGGCGCCTGGCCGCTTTGATGGGCGGCACGGTGGCGGCGGAGAACGTGCCGGGGGCAGGAGCCCGTTTCACCCTTTGGCTGCCGTGGCATAGTTCCCCGCTTCCGTTTGGGGAAGGGCGGAGTGGGATGGACAAGGCAGCTCCCGCAGTCCCCCTGGCGCTGGTGGTGGAGGACGATGACCTGGCGGCCGAACTGATCCGCGCCCAACTGGCCGCCGAAGGCATCGAGGTGCTGCGCGCCCGCTCGGCGGAGGATGCCCTCCGGCTCGCCGCCGGGCGCCGGCCCGACCTCTTCACCCTGGATATCCTCCTGCCCGGCATGGACGGCTGGGAACTGCTGGAGCGGCTCAAGCAGGACGAGCGGCTGGCCGGGGTGCCGGTGGTCATCCTTTCGATCATCGCCGACAGCGGCAAGGGCATGTCCCTGGGCGCGGCCAAGGTCTTGCAGAAGCCCTACAGCCGCCGGGAGCTGAAACAGGCGCTCTCGGTGCTGGACTTCGCCCGTGCCGACGGCGGCCCTCCGGCGGTACTGCTGGTGGACGACGACCCGCGCGCGGTGGAGCTGTTCACCGCCCACCTCGCCCAGGGCAACTACCGCGTGCTGTCCGCCCCCGGCGGCGCGGAAGGGCTGGCCCTGGCCCGCGCCGAGCGCCCGGACCTGATCGTGCTTGACCTGATGATGCCGGAGATGTCGGGCTTCGAGGTGGTCGAGCGCCTCAAGGAAGACCCCGCGACCGCCGCCATCCCGGTGCTGATCGTCACCGCCAAGATCCTCACGGACGAGGACCGGCGCTCGCTCAACGGCCATGTGCTGCGCGTCATGGAGAAGGCCGAGTTCAACCACGGCCGGTTCATCAACGAAGTACGGCGCGCGCTGCGCCGGCGAATTACGGATACCGCCCCATGCCCAACGGAAGCCCCGCCGCCAGCCGCAAGCTGACCGAGATCGAGCGCGCCGCGCGCCTCCACCAGCTCGGCGAGCTGGCGGCCGGTCTCGCCCACGAGATCAACCAGCCGCTGGCGGCCATTACCTACACGCTGTCCGGCGCCCTGCGGCGCGCGCGCCGCGGTGAACTCAACAACGCCCAGATGCTCGACGTGCTGCAAGCCGCCATCGCCCACACCCACCGCGCCTCCGAGATCGTCACCCGCGTACGCGGGCTGGTGACGCGGCAGGCGCCGGAGAAGACCCGCGTCTGCATCAACCGGGTGGTGCGCGAGATGCTGGAACTCTCCCGTCTCGGCAAGGGAGAGCGCGGCGTCCGCCCCGTCCGCCTGCTGGACGAACTGGCGCCGGACCTGCCGCCGGTGCTCGGCGACAAGGTGCAACTGGAACAGGTCATGCTCAACCTGCTGGCCAACGCCATCCATGCCGCGCGCCAGACCGGGCAGCGCGAGGGGCGCGTGCTGGTCCGCACCAGGGGAGATCGCCAAGCGGTGGAGCTGAGCGTGTGGGACAACGGCCCCGGCCTCGTGCCTGCCCAGCGGCAGCGCATGTTCGAACCCTTCTTCACCACCAAGCCCGATGGCGTCGGCCTCGGCCTCGGCCTCGCCATCTGCCAGACCATTGTCGAGGACCACGGCGGTCGAATCCGGGCCGAACCGGCGCCCGAGGGCGGTCTGCTGCTCTCGCTACGGCTGCCGGTGGCGGAAGACGGGGGGCCGCGATGACGGGCGCGGTCGTTGCGAAGAAGCCCCTGGTTTTTGTCATCGACGACGACCCCGATGTCTGTGTTGCGCTCGCCTGGCTGATCGGCTCGGTCGGCCTGGGGACGCGCACCTTCCACGGCATTGCTGAATTCCTCGCCGACTGGCGTCCCGACGCCGATAGCGGCTGCCTGGTGCTCGACGTGCGCATGCCCGGCATGGGCGGCATGGAGTTCCTCGAACGCATGCGGCAGATGCGGATCGACCTGCCGGTGATCATGCTCTCGGGCCACGGCACCATCCCCATGGCGACGCGCGCCCTGCGTCTGGGGGCGGTGGATTTCGTGCAGAAGCCCATCGACGAGCAACTGCTGCTCGACCGCATCCAGGAGGCCCTCGCCCGTGATGTCCAGGCGCGGGCGCGACGCGAGGCGAACGCCCGTCTGGAAACCCTCACCGAACGCGAACGGGAGGTCGCCCGCCTCGTCGCCGCCGGCCGCCAGAACAAGGAAATCGCACAGGCCCTCGGCGCGTCGGTGCGCACCGTCGAGGGCCACCGCGCCCGCGCCCTGCGCAAGCTTGGCATCGCCTCCGCCGCTGAACTGGCCCTGCTGCTGATCGCCACATAGGGGGGTGGGCCTGGGCCAGGCTTTACCGTAGGCCTGGCTTTAGCTCGACATATCGGCCTGAAGGCCGACCTACACCCCCTAGGCACAGGTGGCGGGCATTTGATCCCTTGATCTTATTCCGGCTAATTGCATTCTAGGGTTGGACTCGGTCGCTTCCTGTTGCCAAAACTTGGTTTCATTCCAATCCCATTCTGGTTGGAATTGAGGCCAAATCCGCGTCCGTCCAGAAACCCCGTCTGGTTGGAAATCACCCGATCATTGCGGAATCCGGGCGTTCCTGAAGGAACTCGTTGGTCAGTATCGCAGCCACAAATACCGGACGAACCTGCTCTTGGAGTAGCCCTGGCATGGTTACCAACTTTTGAGGCACCCGGATTGTGGCGCAACGACCAAATATGCGTTCTTCGAACACGCCCGATTCCGGGTTCCTTTGCGAAGATATCAACGCCACCTTGAGCCTGCCCCCTGCGACCGTTGATTTTGGGTGTGCGGTCGTTGAACACGACTCCGTAGACATGGGCGCACATGCGCTCAAAGTCAGCCTCGTTGCGAGGAGGTGCCAGTTCAAATGGGATGCTGTGCAGGTTGAGCCTCTCAGTTCTCCGTTGTTCGACGGTGCCTAGTAGTCAGTAGCCGCTAATCACGGGCGCAGGTTCCCTGATCATGCCTGGCCAGAACAAGTGATTGATCATGCTCCCTGGATACCGCAATCATTCCAGTCCGCCCGATTCTGAAGTCTCAACCAGGGTAGGAATATGTGGTCCGTACTCGACAGTCTGTGGGATGCCCCTGATCTCCGCTACCCGGACTCCACTGCCAACCTTACGCGCATGCTTCGCATACAACGTCTTAGCCCGAATGATTTCGTAACTGTACCCGCGCCCCATCCTGTTCGATAGCTTGATCAGTCCATTCAGGCATTCCGTATAGGCATTGGTAATCCGTTCGGG
>Ga0208863_1000633_pt1 | contig 29792 bp, 33 predicted proteins | sample RifOxyD3_FD_184040 | JGI IMG/M metagenome (GOLD analysis project Ga0208863, IMG submission 184040) | Soil microbial communities from Rifle, Colorado - Rifle Oxygen_injection D3 (SPAdes) | ecosystem: Environmental > Terrestrial > Deep subsurface > Rock core/Sediment | place: Rifle, Colorado...
CCAGAGCCTGCGCAAGGCCGGGGCCAATAACCCGCTCTTCATGCTGGATGAGATCGACAAGCTGGGCATGGATTTCCGGGGTGACCCCTCCTCGGCCCTGCTGGAGGTGCTTGATCCCGAGCAGAATTTCAGCTTTGCCGATCACTATCTGGAGATCCCCTTTGATCTGTCCAAGGTAATGTTTATTACCACGGCCAATCTTCTTGATAATATCCCCGGGCCGTTGCGCGACCGGATGGAGGTCATCGAGTTGTCCGGCTATACCCAGGATGAAAAGCTCAATATCGCCAAGCGACATCTTCTGCCCAAGCAGCTGGAAGCCCATGCCATCAGTGATGATGACCTGAAAATCGATGATCAGGCCCTCCGCATGGTTATCCGCTCGCACACTCGGGAGGCCGGGGTCAGGAATCTGGAACGGAAGCTGGCTGCGATCTGCCGGGGAGTGGCCAAGGAGATTGTCGTCGGCAAAATCGGCGCCACTCGGATCGATTCGGCGAATCTCGCCACCTATCTCGGGCCCATCCAGTTTTTTTCAGAGAGCAAGGCCAGAAGCTGGGGGCCGGGTTTGGCCACCGGCCTGGCCTGGACGCCGGTGGGCGGGGAGCTGTTGTTCATTGAGGTTGCCAAAATGAAGGGTAAAGGTGGCCTTACCATGACCGGCAAGCTGGGGGAGGTGATGAAGGAGTCGGCCACTGCCGCCCTGACCTACATCCGCTCTCATGCCAAGGAAATAGGAGTTGACGAAGGGGTTTTTGCCAAGATCGATCTGCACATTCATGTGCCGGAGGGTGCCATCCCCAAAGACGGGCCTTCGGCGGGGGTGGCCATGGTCACCGCCCTGACCTCGCTCCTGACCGGGCGCACGGTGAGCAAAGACATGGCCATGACCGGGGAGATCACCCTGCGGGGGGATGTGCTGCCGGTGGGCGGGATCAAGGAGAAGGTCTTGGCCGCGGTGCGGGCCGGGATCAAGGAGATTGTCCTGCCCGCTCTTAATGAAAAGGATGTGGTGGAGATCCCGGATAATGTAAAAGAGGATATCCGTTTTCATCTGGTGCAGGATATTAAAGAAGCGCTTGGTCTGTTGCTGGCCAAGGAGTGACAGATTCGGCGTTAGGACCGTTTTGAAATGGAGCCGGATAGTTAGTCCATTTTTTTTCTTGACAGGCCACGATTGTTTTATATATAAGACCAAAAATATCTTATTTATCCTGTTTACCTTTTGGCTGCCGATATGAGACTTACCCGTGCCGGAGAATATGGAATACGTTGCGTTCTGCACCTTGCCAGAAATGGCAGGGGGAAGCTGGTCAGCAGAATGGAGATCGCTACGCGTACTGATATTCCGCCGCATTTTCTGGCAAAGATCGCCCAGCAGTTGGCCCGCGCCGGGATTATCGAAATCCTCCAGGGCTCCACCGGCGGCTATCGCCTGCTTACCGACCCCTCTGAGATTACTCTGCTTTCAGTAATCGAAGCAATAATCGGGGGAATATCCCTCAACGATTGCGTAGCCAGACCTGAATCCTGCCACAACAGCAGTTATTGTGCCATCCACCGGGTCTGGGACAAAGCCAACCGTCAGCTTCGGGACAGCCTGCGGGAGACAAATTTTGTCGTCTTGGCCGCAGAAGAGTCTTGCTGCCTGATGCCTTTCTCATTGGCGGGCAATTCTAACTTGTCAATTGAGGAAAAATAATTTGCTTGCGCGCATGTCTCTCATATATATTGTTGAAACAACAGGATCATTTTTGTTCGGTTTTGGGAAAGCATACATGACCTCTCTACCAAAACAGCTCTATCTTTTTTATCGAGACGGCTTCCGCGCCATGGTGGTTGGGCGAACCCTGTGGAAGATCATCGCCATAAAACTGTTCATCATGTTTGCCATCCTCAAGCTTTTCTTTTTCCCGAATTATTTGAAAAACAATTTTACCAATGATCGTGACCGGGCCGGGCATGTGCTGGAAAATCTTACCAGAACACATTCTTCTCCCCCTTGATGCCAGCAGGTTTTTCTTATTGATTTTTCTCCGCTTTTTTTAGAGCCGTCATGTTATAGCCGCTGCTATTGCCTTATGGTTCTTTATGTCGTTTTTACCGATCAGGATAACGACTTTATCTGTAACAACGGCTTAATCATGGTGACAGTTAAGTACTGCTGCCAGCACACACAAGGGAGGATAATATTGTGGGAGAAGACATTTTGACCACGGTGGACTGGGCTAGGGCCCAGTTCGCTCTGACTGCCATGTATCACTGGATTTTTGTGCCGTTGACCCTGGGGTTGTCCTTTCTCGTCGCCTTTTTTGAATCCATTTACGTCAAAACCGGCAATGAGGAATGGAAAAAACTGACCAAGTTCTGGATGACCTTGTTTGGCATCAATTTCGCCATCGGGGTGGCCACCGGTATCATTCTGGAGTTCGAGTTCGGCACTAACTGGTCCAATTACTCCTGGATGGTGGGAGACATCTTCGGCGCCCCCCTGGCCATTGAAGGCATCTTCGCCTTCTTTATCGAGGCCACTTTCTTTGCCGTGATGTTCTTTGGCTGGCACAGGGTTTCCAAGGGGTTTCACCTCTTTTCCACCTGGATGGTGGCCGTGGGCTCCAACCTATCGGCGGTCTGGATTCTCGTGGCTAACGGCTGGATGCAGTTTCCCGTCGGCATGGCCTTCAATCCCGACAAGGCCCGCTTTGAGATGCAGAATTTCTGGGAGGTCGCTCTTTCTCCGGTGGCGGTGCATAAGTTCACCCACACCACCAGCTCTGCCTTTCTGCTTGCTTCGCTCTTCGTTGTTGGCATCTCTGCCCTCTTTCTTTTGCAGGAACGGCACCAGAAAATGGCTAAGCGCAGCATGGTGGTCGCCGCGGTTTTCGGTTTCATCGCCTCCATCTTTGTTGCCGTTACCGGCGATGAAGCAGCCTTCAGTGTAGCCCAAAGACAGCCGATGAAGCTGGCGGCCATGGAAGGGTTGTATGTGGGGGAGGAAAAAGCCTCCATAGTTGCTCTGGGCATCATTAATTCGAGCAAGAAACCTGGGGATGTCCAGCCCGCTTTTCATCAAGCACTAAAGATCCCCGGTCTGCTGTCGCTTCTGGCCAACCGCGATTCAGACAGCTTTGTCCCGGGAATCAACGATCTGGTTTTCGGTAATGTCGCGCATAAGATTATCGGCGCCGAACAGCGTATGGTTACTGGCAAAATTGCCCTGGCCGAGCTGGCCCGCTACAAAGAGGCCAGGGAAAAAGGAGATGAGGCAGCAGCGGTTTCAGCCTTGGCCCTCTTCAATCAGCACCAGGGAGATCTTGGCTACGGTTACCTGAACAACCCGGCTGAGGCCGCACCGCCTGTGGCCACCACCTTTTACAGTTTTCATATCATGGTGGTGTTGGGCACCCTGTTCCCGGTGATCTTCCTGCTGGTTCTCTATTTCGCCTTCAAGGGGACACTTGAAAATCAGCGCTGGCTCAATATCGCCTGCTTTTTTTCTCTTTTTCTCGGCTATGTGGCCCAACAGGCCGGCTGGGTCGTGGCTGAAGTCGGCCGACAGCCATGGGCCATCCAGGGGCTGTTACCGGTAGGCGTGGCTACCACCAACATAGCCCCCGGTAATGTGCAGACTACCTTTTTCATTTTTCTAACCTTGTTCACCGCGCTGTTGCTGGCGGAGATTCGTATTATGATGAAGCAGATCAAGCTCGGACCGGAGGCATAAGACCATGATAGGAAACCTAGATTACTCAATTTTACAACAACTCTGGTGGCTGATTGCCTCCGTGGTTGGGTCGCTCTTCCTCTTTCTGACTTTTGTTCAGGGCGGGCAGACCCTGATCTTTACTCTGGCCAGCAATGAAGAAGAAAAATCTCTGATCATCAACGCTATGGGTCGCAAGTGGGAACTGACCTTCACCACTCTGGTTCTCTTTGGCGGCGCCCTGTTCGCTGCCTTCCCGCTTTTCTACGCCACCAGCTTCGGCGGGGCCTACTGGGTGTGGATGCTCATCCTCTTCACTTTTATCCTTCAGGCGGTAAGCTATGAGTATCGAAAGAAACCCGATAATGTTCTCGGCGCCCGGACCTATGAGATATTCATGTGCATCAATGGCAGCGTCGGAATCCTTTTGATCGGTGCGGCAGTGGGCACCTTTTTTACCGGCTCCCGCTTTAGTCTTAACCTCTATAACTCCGTGACCTGGCATACCCCGTATCACGGACTGGAAGCGGCGCTCAACCCTTTCAATCTGGCCTTCGGTCTGTTCCTGGTTTTCCTGGCCAGGGTATTGGGCGCCATGTATCTCGTCAACCACGTTGACCACAAATCCCTGGTTGAAAAAGCCCGCAAAGCGACCTGGATCAATCTGCTCATAGCTCTGCCCTTTTTGCTCACCATTCTTATCGGCCTGGTGACCATGGATGGCTTTGCGGTTGAACCGGCCACAGGCAGGATTTTTCTGGAAAAAGGCAAATATCTTAACAATCTCCTGGGGATGCCTGCAGTATTGTTCCTGCTTCTGGCCGGCTTGGGCTCGGTGATCTATGGGGTGGTGGTCACCGGTTTTCTCGGAAAAAATTGCGGCATTTGGTTTGGAGGTCTTGGTACCGTGCTGGTGGGGTTGGCAATTTTTTCCCTGGCCGGGTATAATAATACCGCTTTTTACCCCTCCTTAAGCGACCTGCAGTCAAGTCTCACCATTTATAATGCTTCAAGCAGCAAATACACTCTCACCGCCATGAGCTATGTGGCTCTGGCCGTCCCTTTTGTCCTGGCTTATATCGCATATGTCTGGAAGCTGATGGATGCAGAAAAACTTACTCTGGGCGAGCTTGCTGGACAAGACGCCGATGACATGTATTAAATCGTAAAATAAAGGAATCAACCTATGAATACAATTTTACTCGTTAGTTGGCTGTTGGTGCTGGTTGTTTCGTACCAGGGAGCTCTGGTCATCCTCAAGAAAACTGATCTGCTGTAAAGTAAATGAACCACTGAAGTGCGACCGGCGTAGGAGAATATCTTGCGCCGGTTTTTTTTAGCAATACTGGGGAGGCAGACTTGACCCCTTTTGCCGATGATTCAGGTCGAACAAAGTTCTTGAGTTTGCCGATTGTATTTGTGATTTAGCAGTATATAGATTTCTTTGTGATGGAATGTTGTTGAAATGATTTTTTGTTTTTGAGTATGTTGGCTTTGCGCTGCTGTGATGATTAGGGCTGATAACAGGAAATCTACTGACTGTTGATTCTTTCTGAAGGAAGCAATTATGAAAAGACTATTTTGTGTTTTACTCTTGGTGTTATTACTGTCAAATAACATTTCAGCCGCAGAGATCAAGGGTGTTGCAGTTAAGATGTTATCTAAATCAGATTTAAGTTGGGATGGAAGGATTTTGCCTGATTATCCAAAAGGCAAACCGGAAATTACAATTTTAATGATTAAAATTCAGCCGGGTGTTGTATTGCCGTTACATAAACATCCAGTAATAAATGCTGGTATATTATTAAGTGGGGAACTGACAGTGGTGACCGATGATGGTAAAGTCTTGCAGCTCAAAACAGGTGAAGGGATCATTGAAGTTGTAAATACTTGGCATTATGGAAAAAATGAAGGCAATTTTCCAGCCGAAATCGTAGTTTTCTACGCTGGCACGAGTGATGCGCCGATTACCCTTTATCAATAGAGAAATTGCCACACACTGCGATCACTGTTTCCCGGCGGCGCTTTTGGCGTCTGCGGACGGTTGGCTTAGGTAAGTGGCCAACGGCATGATTGGATGACTCGGGGATATGGTATGTTCCAGTCTTGAAAAAACGTCGGGCAACTGGTAGGATGCTTTCATGAAACTTCTTGTCACCGTGCTTGGTCTCATCTTTGTTTTGGAAGCGATTCCCTATGTCCTTTTCCCCGAAGCTATGCAGAGGTGGTTGGGGCGTATCGGGCAGATGCCTGTCGGAACCGTACGAGCTACGGGGCTTTTTGCCCTTGGCGTCGGCCTGCTGCTCTGCTATTTTACCCAACGAACCGGACTTTTTCTTTGACTGTAGAGTCCAACCCCCAGTTTTCTTTTAATCCCTTCGTGTCAGAAAATTAAAATGGAATCCATAGTCAGCGCCGCTGATTTTTTGCTTGCATCCTATCAGTTCTCGCTGCCAGAGGGGAACATTGCTCAGCATCCTCTGGCTCAGCGGGATTATTCGCGGCTACTGGTGGTGGATTGTCTTGGTGAAGAGACCAGAGATCGGCATTTTTTTGATATTTGTGACTATTTTTCGGCAGGCGATCTTTTGGTGGTCAACAACACCCGTGTTTTCCCAGCTCGTCTTCTTGGCATAAAGGAAACCGGTGGCAAGGCTGAGTTGTTGATTTTGGAGTACCCGGTTGCGAAGGCAGGTACTGGTCATGGGGATGCTGATGGATGGAGGCAGGCCGAGGTTGTAGGATTGGTAAAAAGTGCCAAAAGGCCGCAGCTTGAAGGAAAGCTGTTTTTTTCGGAAAATTTGGTGGGTACGGTGCTGGCATTGCTCTCCGATGGTAAGGTGCGAGTTTCTCTGAGGTATCGGGGAGATTTGGCTCTGCTTTTGGAGCAACATGGACTGATGCCCTTGCCTCCTTATATTAACAGGGAAGAAGGTCAGACCGAAGAAGATCGGCAGCGTTATCAGACGGTCTATGCGGAAAATCCAGGGGCAGTGGCCGCGCCTACCGCCGGACTTCATTTTACCCCTGAACTTTTGGCGAAGATTCAGGCGAAAGGGGTACGGATAGCTCAAGTAACCTTGCATGTCGGGTATGGAACTTTTGCCCCGGTACGAGTTGAGGATATTCGGGAGCATGCGATTCACGCTGAATATCTCAAGGTTTCCGGAGAGACTGCTACGCTGGTCAACGAAACACGGATAGCTGGGGGGGTAGTCTGGGCGGTGGGCACCACCTCGGTGCGAGCCTTGGAATTTGCCGCCGATACCACGGGACGGGTCTCGGCCCGCAGTGGTTTTTGTGATCTTTATATCTATCCAGGTTATAAATTCAGGGTGGTGGATAATCTGATTACCAACTTCCATCTGCCGCAATCATCTTTGCTTTTTTTGGTCAGCGCCCTGGTCGGACGAATGCGGATTATTGCGGAATACCGGAAAGCTGTGGAAAAAGGATATAGATTTTACAGCTACGGGGATGCCATGGTTTTGCTTACCAAGCCTCTCAGGGGGGTGAGTTAGCTCATTCGCATTTACACTTGCAGGCGGAAACTTCCTTGGCCGGACAGGACGAGGCTGCGTCGGAGCATGTTGTCGGGCAGGACGGGCTTGTCTTGCCGGGGTTGTTGCTGTAACCATCTGAGTACCAGCCACCGCCTTTCAGCTGGAATGAACTCATGGAGATAATCTTCTTCAGGGTTCCTGAGCAGATTGGGCAGGTGGTCAGTGGTTTGTCGGCCAGGCTCTGTTGCACTTCAAGTATATCCTGGCAAGTCTCACACTGGTATTCATAAATAGGCATTTCTGGTCCCTCCATTTTGAGTCCAGTACGGTAATTGCTTACAAAAAAGTGCTGGAAACAGTCAACTGTTCTGTTTCCAGCGAAATATCTGTTCACTTACGATATTTTAAGGTATGGCAAGTTCCAGAAATGAGTTGTATTTTAATGCTGGTTGCCTGATCTGTCAATGGCCGTAACAATGTTACATAGTGGATTAATTGGCGGAGTGTGGTGTGGGACTTGCCTTGAAAAAAAATGAGGGACAGACGTGCAAAGAATAATGTTAGCCCAAGCTGGCCCGGGAATGATTCTGGCAAAGGAAATTCTGAATCCTGAGGGGATGGTTCTTTGCGGTGCGGGTACCTCATTGACCCCGGGCCTGATCGAGCGCTTGGCCGGTTTTGAGATCTTTGACGTTACGGTGGAAGGGCATCCCGTTAATATCGAGGGGGAAAAAACCTTGCGTGAGGAATTGCAAGAGATTGATTTGCGCTTTCAGCGGGTTGAAGACATAGCGCCGCTCATGTATCTAAAGAAGCGGATTCAAGCAAGGTTGGTGGCCTCGCGGAGTTTAGAGGCCGTTACGAAATAGCGATATGTTTTTATATTTTGGTATACATTTTTAGTGGTGGTTTACGATGGATGAGCAAAAACGTGCCCAGTTTAAAAAGGTGCTGCGGGAGATAAAAAATCTGCCGACCTTACCAGGAATTGTTGCCAAGCTGGCCAAGATGGCGGAGAATCCTGATACGACCACAGAGCAGATGGGACGGTTGATTAGTAAGGATCATATTCTGGCCAGTAAATTGCTTAAGCTGGTCAATTCGGCTTTCTATGGTTTTCCGCAGCGGATCAGTTCCTTAAACAGTGCCATTATCCTGCTTGGTTTTAATGTTATCAAGAGTCTGATCATCAGTGCTTCCATCTTTGATGTCATGGAGGAGCAGGATGTTGAGCTTTGGGAGCATTCCCTGGGCTGTGCCGTGGTCAGTAATGTGCTGGCCCGGCATCTGGGGGTGAAGGACCCGGAAGAGATTAGCACCGCCGGGCTTATTCATGATCTTGGCAAGGTTGCCATAAAAATGGAGTTGCCCAAAGAGTATGCAATGATCACGGAGCTGTCTCAGGAGAAAAAAATCTCAAGGCTTGAGGCAGAACGGGAGATTCTGGGTTTGGATCATGCCGAGGTGGGAAGCTGGCTTGCCAAGAGCTGGAACCTTCCCAACAAGCTGGTTGAGCCTATTGCCTGCCATCATGATCCGCAACTTGCCAAAGAAGAACGGGTTGCCAGCGCTATTGTTCATTTTGCCAATATCATGATCAGGGGGCTTGGCTATGGGCATGCCGGAGATATTTGGGTGCCACCGTTAAATAACAAGGCCTGGAAATTGCTCGACCTTGCCCCGGCTGATATTGATCCGCTGTTGCATGAGATCGAGGAGAAACTTTGGGATGTCAAGGGTTTCAGTCTTGATGTTCAATCGGTTCCGGAAGAGGCGGCATGATGGTTTTTTTTGCTGTACGTTTGAGATGGTGAGAAGATGTCCCGTATCCTGATTGCTGGCAGCGACTCGCTGATCTTGCCGGAATGCCGGCTCTTTTTGGAAGACAGGGGCTTTACAATACAACATTGCGCTAATTTACCCGGGGCCTTGGCGCAGGTTTTGGAAGATCCGCCGGATCTGCTGATTACGGAAAAGGGATTTTCCGGCAAGAATGGTGATATCGAATTGATCCGGGCCGTTAAGGCCTGTCTGCAAAAGGCCAATATCCCAATTTTTCTGATCGCAGACGAAACTCAGCTCCAAGTGGAACTGGATTGGAATAATTATCCGGTGGATGACATCATCATTCGGCCATTTACCCCCGAGGTTTTGCTTACCAGAATCCGTCTGGCCGAATCCCGCATGATCAGGGCCTTTGACAATAATCCTCTCAGTCGGCTTCCTGGTAACACCTCGATCATCCGGGCCATCCAGCGGGTGCTTTGCGAGGTGGAAGGCTATGCTGTCTGTTATGTAGATATTGACAACTTCAAGCCCTATAATGACCGATATGGTTTTACCCGTGGGGATGAAGTGATTCTGATGGTGGCCAGGGTTATGGTCAATGCGGTGGATGAACTTGCCAGAAAAGGCAGTTTTGTCGGGCATATCGGTGGGGATGATTTTGTTTTTATCGTTCGGGAAGAGATGCTGGAGAAGGTTTGTAAAAAGATCCTGGCCAATTTCGATCTGGTGCGGAATATGTTCTTGAGTGCGGAGGATATTGCGGTGGGCGAGTTTATCGGGTTGGACCGCCAGGATCGGGAGACACGTTTTGGACTGTTGAGCCTTTCCCTCGCGGTGGTGATTACCGGTGACGGCAGATACACTCATTATGGCGAGGTTTCTTCAGTGGCTTCCCAGCTTAAGCATTGCGTGAAAAAACTGGATGGCAGCAATTATATGATTGAACGGCGGGATATATAGCGGAGCTCAAGAACATGGGGAAATTACTGGTTGAAATGATGGCGGAGTTGGTTCAGGCATGATCGGTATTTTTGATTCTGGGGTGGGCGGGATGACGGTGGCCAAGGCTGTTGAACAGCTTTTGCCGCAATATCGTCTGGCCTATTTCGGCGATCTGGCTCGAACCCCTTATGGTTCTAAGAGTCCAGAAACCATTATCGCCTATGCCCGGCAGAATACAGAGTTTCTTCTCGGCCAGGGAGCGAAGATTATCATTGTTGCTTGCAATACCGCGGCCAGCGTGGCCTCTGAGATTCTTCAACAGGAGTTTTCCGTACCCATTTTTGAGGTCATCACCCCGGCGGTAAGCAAGGCCATTGCTACAAGCCGCTCAGGTCGGATCGGGGTTATTGGCACCCGGGCCACCATCAAAAGTGGGGTCTATGAAAAAAAGATCCTGGCCGAGCAGCCGGAATTCACCGTCTATTCCCAAGCCTGCCCCCTGCTGGTTCCCCTGGTTGAGGAAGGCTGGCTGAACAAACGGGAAACCAAGATGATCCTCCGTCGTTACCTCCAGCCTTTGCGGCTGAGGCAGGTGGATACTTTTGTCCTGGGTTGCACCCATTATCCGCTCCTTAAGGATTTGATTCAGTCGCGCATTGGCAAACGGGTGACGATTATTGATTCTTCTGAGGTGGTGGCGGAAAGTCTGGCTCTTTTTCTGGAGAATAATCCGGCCATCGAGCAGCAGCTCGAACGCAACGGAGAAAGTCATTATTATGTTTCTGATGTAACCGAGGCGGCTGTTGATATAGCCAGAAAGGTTTTTGGCCGACCCATTACCCTGGAAAAGGTGGTCTCTGATATTTTCAGGAGCCGTTAATACTGCTGCCGTTCTGAGCAAAAGGAGTCATTTGTCATGAGTCGTATGTTTTTTTACCCAAAGCCCTTGGTTTCTCTGTTAATTGTCTTCATGTTCCTGGCAGCCTTTCCTGGTTCAAGTCACTGTGCTACCTTGACACCTCTGGAACTGGCCCAGAAACTCCAGGCCCGCTATGAGGAAACCAAAACGATGGCTGCCGATTTCAAGCAGTCCACCTCGGTGCCGATGAGTAGCCGTAAACGCCTTGGGGCTGGCAAGGTAGTGATCTCCAAGCCTGGCCGCATCCGTTGGGACTACCAGACCCCGGATCGGCAGGTGTTGATCAGCGACGGCAAGAAGGTCTCCATGTATGTGGCCAGTTCCGCCCAGATGGTGGTGCAGCCGGTTTCGCAATATATCAATTCTGATGTCACCTATGCCTTCTTTGCTGGCACCGGCAATATCGTCCGTGATTTCAAGGTGTTGCCGTCGGAAAGGCAGGAGATTTCTGGTTTGAAGGCGATAAAGCTCGTGCCCAAGACTGCACATCCTCAGGTGGATTACCTTCATATCTGGATCGACGAGAATTTCATGATGCGCCGTCTTGAGATCGTTGATCTTTTCGGTAGCATAACCAATCTTGTTTTTGAAAATGTCAGACGAAACGAACCGATTTCGCAGGATATTTTCGTTTTCACTCCGCCGTTGGGCACTGAAATTATTGAGCAGTAAGGATGGTTGGAAACACAGACCAGTTGTCGCGTCCGTTTCATTTGGGCCTGATTGCTATGCCATGGGCGTTGTTCAACCGGCCTTCAGTGCAGTTGGGGGCGCTCAAGGGCTATCTGATGCGAGAGATGCCGGAGGTGCGGGTTACCGGTCTGCATCCGTATCTGGGTTTGGCCAAGGCCATTGGTCTTGATCTCTATCAGGAAATTTCCAAGGATGTCTGGCTCTGCGAAGGGATGTATGCCGGGTTGCTTTTTCCTCAACAGCGTGCGGAGTTGGTGGGGTTTTTATCTAAAAGGCTCAAGCACTGCAAGGCAGCAGGTGTATTTTCCATAGAGAGTCTTTGGCAACGAGTGGATGAGCATCTGCGGCATTGGCTTGCCCTACAGGATTGGGGACAGTTTGATCTGATTGGTTTTTCTGTTTGTTTTAACCAGTTGCTGGCCTCTCTTTATGCGGCACAACAGATCAAGGCGTTGCGACCGCGGCTGCCCATTGTCTTTGGTGGCTCTTCCTGCGTTGCCGAAATGGGCAGCTCGTTGCTGGAGTCCTTTCCCTGGCTTGATTATGTGGTGCCTGGCGAAGGGGAGCTGCCGTTGGCTAACCTCTGTCAGGTGTTGTCCGGGCGGCATGCTATTCTATCCCCTCAGACCATGACCAGAAAGACATTTACAAACGGGCAGAGCTTTACCGGTGACCAGCTCAAGACTTTGGGCGTATTGCCGACTCCTGACTACGATGATTATTTTTCCGACCTGCGCCGGGAGTTTTCCGGGGAGCCCTTTATCCCGGAGCTGCCGGTGGAGTTTTCCCGGGGCTGCTGGTGGGGGAAATGCACCTTCTGTAATCTCAACCTCCAGTGGCATGGCTACCGGGGCAAGACTGCGGTGCAGATGGAGCGGGAGGTGCTGGATCTGTCCGCCTGGCATGGCTGTCTCGATTTCAGCTTTACGGATAACGTATTGCCCGGCAAGGAGGCCCCGGCTTTTTTTGCCAGGATGGCCTCCGGGGAAAAGGACTTCCGTTTTTTTGCCGAAATTAGGGTCAATCAGCGAGGGGAAACCCTCAAAGGCTATCGACAGGGCGGGTTGCTGGCGGTGCAGGCAGGGATCGAGGCTCTCAGTCAGGGGCTTCTGGAACGGATGCGCAAGGGGGCCACGGTCATGGAGAACCTATCCCTGATGAAGGAGAGCCTTGCCCTGGGCATCCGCTTGGATGGGAACCTGATCACCTGTTTTCCCCAATCCACCGAGGCGGAGGTGCAGGAAACCCTGGTCAATCTTGATTTCGTCCTGCCCTTTACCCCCTTGACCGCCGCGACTTTCTTTCTTGGTTATGGTTGTGAGGTAGCCTGCAAGCCCGATGCTTACGGCATCCGCGCCATAGTCCAGCATCCCCATAATCGCAAGCTCTTTCCGCCGCAGATCATGCCGGATCTGACCCTGCTCATCAATGACTATCGTGGAGATCGGGCGCGTCAGCGCAGGCTCTGGCAGCCGGTGGTCAAAAAAATCCGCGCTTGGCAATGGTTTCACGAGGCAAGGCGAAGCCCTGCCCATCTGCTCCCGCCGCTTTCTTACCGTGACGCGGGTAACCTGCTGATCATCCGGCAGGAATTGCCTGGACAGGCGACCCTGCATCACCGGTTACGCGGGGCTTCCAGATCTATCTATCTTGCCTGCGAAACCATAGTCGAATTCTCTGAACTCACCCTTTTATTTCCTAAGCTTGGCGCGGTGGGGTTGGCAACTTTTCTTGATGAACTCACGGCAAAACGGTTGCTCTTTGCCCAGGGAACAAGGTATCTTGCCCTGGCGGTACATACGGGAAAAAGGTTATGACAAATATTGATGGGATCAAACAGCTCCCTGTGAAAAAACTGGTGCTTGGCGGCTGTCGGAGCGGTAAGAGTCGCTACGCTGAACACTGGGTTAGCGAGAACTTTTCCGACAGGGTTTTTGTCGCCACTCTGGAAGCCAAAAACGATGTGGAGATGGATCAGCGCATCGCCATGCACTTGCAGAGTCGGGGCAGCGGCTGGATGACTGTCGAAGAGCCACTGGATCTGGTCGGGGTGCTGGAGAAAAATGCGACCGGGGCCGAGGTTTTTTTGGTGGATTGTCTGACCATGTGGCTTACTAATATGATGATGCGGGACTTCAGCGACGAAAAAATCCAGGACCAGGTTGTCAGGTTGGCCGAGACTGTGCGCGGCCTTGGCGCTTCGGTGGTGCTGGTTGCTAATGAGGTTGGTTTCGGGATCGTGCCGGAATCGCCTCTGGGCCGTCGTTTTCGCGATCTGGCTGGTTGGACCAATCAGCAGATGGCCTTGGTCTGCCAGCAGGTAGTTCTGGTGGTTGCTGGTTTGCCCCTGCGCTTCAAGGGTTAAAATGGATACCAACATCATCGGCGCCAAGGGCGTCCACGGCGGGGATATTCTCTCCATGGCCAGGCGATTGGGCTGTGAAGTGGGCGAATTGATCGACCTGAGCAGTAATCTCACCCCGCTGGGCATGCCGCCTGGCTTGCGGGAGGCGCTGATTGCAAGGTTGTCGGAAATCAGCTTTTTGCCGGAATGCGACAGCGAAACCCTGGTCAGGCTTTTTGCCGGGAAATACGGCTGCAAGCCGCAGCAGGTGCTGGCTGGCAATGGCACTACCGAATTCATTTATGCTGTACCGACCAGCGTCCAGTGCCGCCGGGCCTTGATCGTTGCCCCCACCTATGCCGATTACCAGACAGCCAGCGAGTGGGCTGGGCTTACGGTTGATTTTTTCACCTTGAAAGCCGAAGAGGATTTCGCCCTTGATTTTAATCAACTCGCCGCCAGTCTTACCGGCGGGGAGCTGGTGTTTCTCTGCAACCCCAACAACCCCACCGGCAGGGTGGTGCCCAGTCGGGAGCTGATGGCTTTCATTCTTGCCCATCCGGCCTCGGAATTTCTTATCGACGAGTCCTACCTGCCCTTTGTGGACGAGCCTTCCCTTGCCGGGTTCCCCTTGCCTGCCAATCTGTTTTTGCTCTGCTCCTACTCGAAGATTTACGGCATTCCTGGCCTGCGCCTTGGTTTTCTTGTGGCCAATGAGGAAAAGATGGCCCGGTTTGCGGCACGGCGTAAGCCCTGGGGAGTGAATCGCCTGGCCCAGGTGGCCGGGGAATATCTTTTGACGCATGGCGATGCCTATGTCCAGGCGGTGCGTGATTTTATCGGCGAGACTCGGCCCGGTTTTGTCGCCCGGATCGCCGCTCTGCCAGGGGTGCAGGTGGTGCCGGGCGCGGCGAATTTTATCCTCTGTTGCTTAACCGGGCCTATGACCGCAGCCCAGTTGCGGGAGGCCATGCTCGGACAACGCATCATGATCAGGGACTGCAGCAACTTCATCGGCCTGGATGCCCAATATTTCCGGGTTTCGCTGCAGGAAGCCGGGCGCAATGAGCGGTTTATGGCTGCAATCTCCGAGGTTCTTGGAAAATAATCATAAAAACAACTTGAGGGTGGTGACAATGACCGATGATGATAAGAGTTTTGCCGAGATGTTTCAGGAAACAGCGGCCAGCGCCAAGGATCGTCTGTTGCCTGGGCAGAGGATTGAGGCAGTTGTGGTGCGCATTGCCAAGGAATGGATCTTTCTTGATTTGGGCGCCAAGAGCGAAGGTTCGGTGGCCAAAAACGAATTTATGGATGCCGAGGGCAACCTGACCGTGGCGGAAGGCGATCTGGTGCAGGTTTATTTCCTTTCTGAAAAGAAGAACGAACGGCTTTTTACGGTCAAGGTGAGTGGGGGTGCGGTGGCCGGCCATCTTGAGGAGGCCTGCCAGAACGGGATTCCGGTTGAGGGCACGGTGACGGCTGAGGTCAAGGGCGGCTTTGATGTCCGCTTCTCCGGCAGCGTCCGGGCCTTTTGTCCCTTTTCCCAGATGGAGATGCGCCGGATTGAAAATGCCGAGGAGTATATCGGCAAGAAGTTAGCCTTCCGGATCAGCAAGTTCAGCGAACACGGCAAGAACATCGTGGTTTCGCGGCGAGCCCTGCTTGAGGAGGAACAGGCCCTACAGAAGGAGGCCTTGCAGCAATCTCTGGCCATCGGCCAGACCGTTAAGGGCATCATTACCTCCATCCGTGATTTCGGTGCTTTTGTCGATATCGGTGGCATCGAGGGCTTGATCCCGGTCTCCGAGATTGCCTGGGGCAGGATCGAGGATATCAACGAGCGGCTGGCCGTGGGTCAGGAAGTGACCGTCACCGTGCTCAAGCTTGATTGGGAGCAGAACCGCTATTCCTTCAGCCTCAAGGACTCCCTGCCCGACCCCTGGGAAGGACTCAGCGGCATGTTCTCCGAGGGCAGTGTCGTCACGGGCAAGGTTGTGCGCCTGACGGAATTTGGAGCCTTTGTAGAGCTTGCGCCCGGCATCGACGGCCTGGTGCATATCTCCAAGCTGGGGGCGGGGCGGCGCATCAGCCATCCGCGTGAGGTCGTCCAGGTGGACGATGCCCTGGAGGTGAAAATTGACAGCGTGGACCCAGAGAAAAAGCGGTTGTCCCTTTCTTTGCCTATGCCCGCCAAGGCAGAGGGGCAGGAGACCGGCAAGGCCGGCGGTAAAAAGGACAAGGGCGCGGGTGAGGGAGAAAATCGAGACGATTTTCGGCAGTACCTCACGGAAAAGAAAAAGGAGGCCAAACCCATGGGTACCTTTGCCGATCTGTTCGGCAAGGGGCAAGCAAAGAAGTAGGGAGGCTGTCTGTCTGCTGTTTTCCTCCCGGACCGGGAGGATTGTAATCAGCGTCAGCAGCTGTCGCTGGCGTCCTGGCTGTTTGCCGCCCAGCGGTACAGATAGTCGTTGAGCTTCAGCAACCGTTCAAGGGTGAGGGCGTCCCAAGCGCCCTGCTTGGCGCATTTCGGGGACCGGGTGGCAAAAATTCGGTTCCAGGCAGCCGAGGTTTTTGATTCCACCCAGAGAAAGGGTGCGCCTTTGTCGTTGTTGCGGGTATGGCAACCCTTGCAGACCTCCTTGAAAAGCTTGCCGCCCTCGCCCCAAGGGCGGCTTTCCCACTCCAGCGGACCATCGTCGAGAACCCGGCAGGTTTGGGTGGTCTCGTCGTAGCGGGATTTGGGGGTGGCCTCCGCCTGATCGGCAAAGACGGAGATAAGGAACAGAGCCGCGAGGGAAAGAGCGAACCGTTTCATGGTATTGGAACTCCTTTGTGGAAGAGTATTGGGTTTAGCGGTCGTCTTGCCGCTGGCGGACGATCTCAAAAAGGATGATGCCCGCGGCCACCGAGGCGTTGAGGGAGTTGAGGCTCCCTGCCATGGGAATGGAAACCAGCTCATCGCATTGCTCGCGGACCAGCGGGCGCATCCCCTTATCCTCGCCGCCGATCACCAGGCAAACAGCGCCTGAGAATTTGGTCCCGTACACAGTGCGTTTGGCCTCGCCCGCTGCCCCATATACCCAAAAGCTCTTCTCCTTAATGGTCTGCAGGGTTGTAACCAGATTGGTGACCAGGCAAAGTTTCATATGGGCCATGGCTCCGGCCGCGGCCTTGGCTGCGGTGGCGTTGAGCGGGGCCGAGCGATCCTTGGGCAGGATGATGCCGGTTGCCCCGGCTGCCGCGGCGGTGCGGATGATGGCCCCCAGATTGTGCGGGTCCTGGATGGAGTCCAGCGCCACGATGAGGGGTTGTTCCGTCTCCCCGGCTTTTTTTAGGAGTTCGTGCAGACTGCAGGTGGCCACGGGCGCTGTTTTTGCCAGCACTCCCTGATGGGTCTTCTCCGGGGAGCTGGGGAAGCGCTGGCTAGGCAGAAAGCGGAACTTGACCCCTTGTTCCTGGGCCAGGGTGATAATCTCCTGAATCTTGGCTCCGCCCTTGCCCTGCTGGATCACCACCTCCCGCACCTTTTTGGGCTGAAGCCGCAGCAGCTCCAGGATGGGATGGATGCCCCAGAGGATATCGTCGTTGTCCGGCTGGTTGCTCATGGCGCCTCCAAAAGATAGGTTTAAGGGTAAAGGCTCAAGGATAACGGGTGAGTATGTCGTCACCCAGGCGAAGGCCGGGGTCAAGATTTGGCACATCCTCCTGAGGCTACTGGGTCGGAGTCTCGCGCAGCTCGCTTACCTCCGGCTTCCGCCGGAATGACAGCAATTGTACTGCGATGCCTCAACCTGTAACTTTTTCCCAGTCGATGGGTAGGCCATCGGGGTTGCGGCGGGCCTTGCAGCGCTCGGCGATGATCACCGCGCGCAGAACCTCCACTGCCTCATCCAGCCGGTCGTTGATCACCAGATAGTCGTAGAGGTCGGCAGCCTCCATCTCGCGCCGGGCATTGTTCAGGCGCAATTGCACGGTTTCCTCGGCGTCGGTGCCCCTGCCCCGCAACCGTCTTTCCAGCTCGGTCCAGGAGGGCGGGGTGATGAAGAGGAAGATGGCTCCCGGAAGCTGCTGTTCCCGAAGCTGCCTGGCCCCCTGAACATCAATGTCGAGAAAAACGTCAATCCCTTTTGCCTGTTGTGCCTCAATGGCTGCCCGGCTGGTGCCGTAGAGATTACCATGCACCTCGGCCCATTCGAGGAAGGCCTGATTGGCGCACATCCCGGTAAAGGTGGGGTGATCGACAAAGTGGTATTCCCGGCCATTGCTCTCGCCAGGACGCGGGGCTCTGGTGGTGTGCGACACGGAAAAGGCCAGATTGGGAACCTCTATCAGCAATCTTTTAAGGAGGGTTGACTTGCCAGCCCCAGAGGGAGCGGAGATGACAAAAAGTTTACCCCGGCTCATTTGCCCGCCTTTTCCAACGGCTCTTCATCACGACGGTCATAGGAGGCCATGAAACGCAGGGTGATGGTTTCAGGCTGCACCGAGGAAAGCAGCACATGGTTACTGTCCAAAATTATAATGGAGCGGGTTCGGCGGCCTTCGGTGACATCAATGAGTCGTTTCTGTTCCTTTGCTTCTTCTCGCAGCTTTTTCATAGGGGAGGATTTGGGGTTCACTACAGCCAGCACCCTGCTGGCGAGTACGGCGTTGCCAAAGCCCACGTTAATCATTCTCTGGTCAGGCATGGTATTCCTCTATTCAATATTCTGGATCTGTTCCCGAAGTTTCTCAACCTCGGTTTTCAATTCGACGGTGAGGTGAGCGGTGGGGGCATCGCTGATCTTTGAGGCCAAGGTGTTGATCTCTCGCAGGAATTCCTGAAGGAGAAAATCAAGTCTGCGACCCACTGGTTCGTCTGCTGCCAGAAAACCGGTAAACTGGCTGATATGGCTTCTGAGACGAACCACCTCTTCGGTGACATCCGCCTTGTCGGCCATCATCGCCACCTCCTGAGCCAAACGCAGGGGATCAAGCTCAACCCCCTGCAGGAGAATGGTCAGACGTTCTTTGAGTTTTTCGGTTCGTCGTTGGACAATATCGGGGATATCCTGAGCAATGCCTTCTATTGTTTTAGCAAACTCTTGCAGACGCTGGTGCAGTTCGGTCTTGAGTGCCGCACCTTCCTGGGTTCGCATGTTTTGAGCCATGGTCAGGGCCTGGACAAGGGCCGCGGATACCTGCGGCCAGACCTCATCCAGGTCTTCCTCCTCTTCGTGGGCAATGATGATTTCAGGATAATTCTGGAGCATGGCCAGGGTAGGGGAGTCGCTGAGATCGAGGTTCTGACGGATAGTCTCCAGGCACTGGTAATAATTTCGGGCCAAGGGCAGGTTGGCTGCCAGACTGATAGCATTGCTGTCCTTAGCCCCCGGATTGAGATAGATATCCACATGGCCCCGGCTGTAATAGGTGCAGACCTCTTTTTTGATCCGATCTTCCAGGCCGAGGTATTTGCGGGGGATCTTGATGTTTAGATCAAGAAACTTGTGATTAACCGAGCGGACTTCCACGGTCCAGCTTTTGGCCCCTGATACTTCGCCCCGACCATAGCCAGTCATACTCAATGGTCTTTTCATCCGATTGCCTCAAGCAGTTCGGCGGTGGAAGCGGTAGCCGTGCCCACTTTGCCCACCACGATACCGGCGGCAAAGTTGGCAATGGTGGCGGCATCAGCGGCGGAAAGGCCAACGGCCAGCCCCAGGGCCAGGGTGGCAATTACGGTATCTCCCGCGCCGGTGACATCGTACACCTCTTTAGCCATGGTGGGGATGGTGAAGAGAGGATGCCCTTTTTGGTAGAGGGCCATGCCCGCTTCGCCTCTGGTGATAAGAACGGCGTCGCTGGCCAATTTTTCCTGAAGAATAAGGGCCGCAGTTTGCAGATCTTCCTCGCTTTTGATGGCCATGTCGGCCATGCGCTCAGCCTCGTGCAGGTTGGGGGTGATTATGGTGGCGCCGATAAAGCGTTCTGGATGCTGGGGTTTAGGGTCAATGATGAGCGGAATGTGCCGTCCCTTGAGTCGACTTCGCAGGTGGTCCATAACGGGCAGGTTGATCATCCCCTTGTTGTAGTCAGAAACGATGATCGCGTCGAAGCTGTCCAGGTTGTCGTCGATAAAGCGGCAGATTTCTGCCATCTGTTCAGGGCTGGGCGAGCCGGTTTTTTCCCGATCGAAACGGACCACCTGCTGGTGCTGGGCCACGATTCTGGTTTTAAGGATAGTCGGGCGGTCAGCAGTGCGGACGATTCCTGCGGCAGGGGAGCCGAGTTCCGCCAAGAGGGTCAAGAGATGGTCGCCCATGGCATCGTTGCCGATCAGGCCGCAGAGAGAGGCCCGGCTGTTTTGGGCGTAGAGATTGTGCAGGACGTTGGCTGCCCCGCCAAGGAGCAGGTTTTCATGGGTGACATCTACTACTGGCACCGGCGCTTCCGGGGAGATCCTGGAAACCGAACCCCAGATGAAGTGATCGACAATGATGTCGCCGAGTACCAGAATATTGGTGGAGCTGAATTTGTTGACAGCTTCGCGCAGTTGTTTTTTCTTTGTGTTGGACATGGTCACGGGTCGGCTCCTGATGTCATGTTGCAGGTAAGGCAGGGCGCTCAAGCAAGGCGCAACCAACCGGAAGGATACGAAAAAGATAATTATAGACCGCTTGCATGTCTTGGGCAAGCAAAGAAATAGCCCATGGGCTGCTTCCTTCTTGGCTACGGATAAAAAAAGGCCCGGCAGGGCCTTGCACGGCATCTGTTATTTAAAAAGCAGTGAGCCTAGTCTGTAATCACGCACTTGCCCTGTTCGCATTCCACCTCGGCGACCAGGAAGCGGTTCCTGAACGCCGCTTTGCTCTTGCTCATCCGTCTTTATCTCCGGTGATCATGGCCGGGGTTACGTCGCAGGGCACTGCAAGCGAGTCAGCGATGGTGGTGAAGCTCTGAAACAGTTCCACCACCTGCAGGGCCTCGTTTATATCCCGTTGGCTGCCACCGGACATGAGGACCATGGTCTGGTGGGCCAGATGGCAGTACTGGCAGCCCTTTATGATCGAAACCACCAAGGCGATGAGTTCCTTGGTCTTCCGGTCCAGACTGCCCTCGGTGAGCATGATTTTTTTGGTTCGCTGCCAGTTCAGCGCGGCCCACTCTGGGTCCAGCGCCGCTTGGGCCTTGAAGAAATTGGGGACCATCCCGAAGCTGGCCCGGATATTGTCGTAGAGTTCCGCAGTTTCGCCGGAGGCCTCTTCCTCGTGTAGCAGCTTGCATTCCATAATGTTTTCCTTTTTGAAAAGTGAATAGAGATTCCGAAGGCTTCGGAGGTGAATTCTGATTTGCGGGGTCAGGTTGTATATGCAACCATGCGGGTAAAAAAACTCAGCCTGCCTGGCCGAAGCCGATCGGCCAGAATCGATCCGCAAGCTTCATCAGGGTGTCCACCCCGTCGGAACCCAGGCGGCGGATCGCCTCTTCCTGGGCCTCGGCCCAGGAAGCGTAGGCCTTCTCCAGAATTTCCTCGCCTCTGGGGGTAATGGCGATGACGGCGGCGCCGGTGTTCTCGCTGCTATCGGTTGTTATCCAGTCTTTTTTCTTCATGCGTTCGATATTTCTGCTGACAGTCGATTTTTCCATGAACAAAATCCTGCCGATATCACCATGGCCCACGCTGTCCGACATGGTGATGAGGGTAAGAATGCTCGCTTGGTTGAGGCTAATGCCGTAAGGCCGCATGGCCGTGTCGTAGATGTTGGTGATGATCCGGTTGAGCAGCCGGACCCTGACGGCAATGCATGCCTCGGCGATCGGTTCGGCCTGCTGTCTTAGTCTGTTTTTTCTCATCTCGTTGTTGGTCATGGTAGTTGTATATGCAACATGCCAGGAGGCCCCTGCCTTTGTCAAGGAAGAAAATCTGCAGGGGTGACCGGTCAGGGGGCGAGAATAGGGCTTGATATTTTGCCATTTCCGCCTTGAAAGCAAACATGTCAATTCTTTGAGTTGCTCCCCGGCCCCAAAAAATTTCCGAGAAAACCATTGACAGACAAGTCTGTCTTGCGTAGATTGCAGATCATGTCAACGAAAGAAACCAGCACCGCCCGTGAGCGGATCATCGAAACGGCTCTGAAGCTCTTCTACGGACAGGGCTATCTGGCCACCGGGATTAATCAGATCATCGCCGAATCGCAGGTGGCCAAGGCGACTTTTTATGCCCAGTTCCCTTCCAAGGAGGATCTGTGCATTGCCTATTTGCAGGCCCGTCACCATCGCTGGATGGGCTGGCTCAGGGAGAGTGTCGAGAGTCATCCCGTCGGGCCGGCGCGGCTTCTCGGCGTTTTTTCGTTTCTTCGGCAATGGATGGCGGAGAGTGATTATCGAGGCTGCGCCTTCCTGAACATCGCCACCGAGGTGCCGGCCATGGATTCCAGGATTCGGTCGGAGGTCATCAGGCACAAGGATGGTCTTCAGCGCTATCTGGCGGGAATCATTCAGGAGAGTATTCCGGTTGAGGGCGGGGCTAAGCCAATTAATCCCGAGGGTCTTGCCGGAATCGTCTATGTCCTGGTCGAAGGGGCCATCGTGGCCAGCCAGAATTATCATGCCGCCTGGCCCATCGACCACGCCCAGGAGGCCATTGAGAAGTTAGTGGGGCGGTAATTTTTTTCAGGAACATCAGACAGACCTGTCTGTGCATTTTGGGTGACTGCTGGGAGAGGGCGTACCGGGTGGTGGAATCTTATCAACACGCACAGCCGAAACCGTCTGTGCCGAGGCGCAAAACAATCAACAAGGAGGCATACACATGAGCAAGCGGCTGGGAATCTACATTTTCGACAATGCGGAGGTTATTGATTGGGCCGGGCCGACCGGCGTGTTTGCGGTTGCCAGAAGGATGGATCCGGAACTTGACACTTTTCTGATCGGCGATACCGCCACCCCGGTGGTGGCCACCGGCGGTCTCCGGGTGCTGCCCAAATACGGATTGAACGACAACCCGAGCATGGATGCGTTCCTGATCCCCGGCGGCCTCGGCACCAGAGCCGAAATTCACAACCAGCGGCTCTTGTCCTTCGTCAAGACCTTGCCGGAGGACACCCTGCTGGTCAGTGTCTGCACCGGCTCCTGGGTCTACGGGGTGGCCGGGCTTCTTGACGGCATCAGGGCCACCAACCGGAAAAACGGCGATCCGGGCGAGGTTATGGTACCCATCGACCGCTTGGCCCAACTGGCCCCCAAGTGTATTATTGACCGCCATCGGGTGGTCGATTGCGGCCGGGTCATCACCGGTGGCGGGATCACTTCCGGCATTGAGGTCGGCCTGCATCTTCTCAAACGCTTCGGATATTCATGCGATTTTGTCTCTAAGGTTGCCTATATCATGGAGTATGAAAAACAGTGGGAGCTGATGCAGGACGATCTCGTCGAGGTAAACGCGTAGCCTGTTCGCGACAGGCTCTCTTGGTGTCGTAAATTTATAACAATGTGGGTGCTTTTGCTCATCGCGTCCCTCACATTTTCGGAGGTGATTTTTTCTGGCGGCTGCCAAGGGAATCTGTTAAAGATACAAAAAAAAATGGATTTTCGGATAATTCAGCTTAAGAGAAAAATGAAACTCGGCAACCATTCCTCTCTGGTTTGTTTTTTTTCACAGGATGTTTTATGCTCAAAAAAAGAGAGCCCATTTATCCCATAAGCGTCGCAGCGAAACTTCTTGACATTCATCCCCGCACCATCAGAATCTACGAGGAAGAAGGGCTGATCCGTCCCAGTCGCCGAGGCAACAAACGGTATTTTTCCGACGATGACATAAACTGGATTCGTTGTATTCGTGATTTGATCCATGACCGGGGCATCAGTATCCCCGGAATCAAGCGGTTGCTCCAACTGGTGCCTTGCTGGCAGATCAAGGATTGCCCGGAAGAGGTGCGCGCTTCCTGTTCCGCTTATGTCGATCATGCCCTGCCCTGTTGGGAGTTGAGCAACAACGCATGCAGTCAGGGGCAGCGTCAGTGTGAGCACTGTGCCGTCTATCGCAAAGCCATGGCCGTCCTCTCTGGTTCTTTCTCTCTAACCAGCGACGGCTGATTATTTTTCCGCTATCCGCCTGCCGCAATCTCCTGTTTCTGCCCTCCAAACAACTCTTCAGTGGATGTTTCCTGTAAAAATATGTCGCCGCCCACCCTCGGCGGACTTCCTGTCCGCTGAGGATGCGTTGTAACTGATCACAGGATAGGCGACTAAGTTCAGCGCTGTCCCACACTGTAAGCGATCACAGGGTGCGGCAGATGCGCGACAGTGGCCTGAGAGTTATCCCAGCGAAGCTGGATAAAAGCCCCTAAGCCCGATTCTCGGGCAGGGGCTCTAAACATATGGTATGTGAACAGGCCGATAACAAAGTAGATGTCGTGCCCTGTGATCGCTTACAATGCGTCTGTTGCTCTGTCCCCTTCATGACCCATAGTTGTCCTTTGTTTTTTCCTTGCGCCTGATGATGTTCTATCTCTCGGATCTTTCGTTGTTTTGCCGCTAATCGAAGTCCAAGCTATTATTTTAAAAATTTTGTATTGCAAATTATAATTTCATGTTTTATAGCCTATGTTAGTTTGTATTTTAAGTTTTACATTTTTTACTTAAATTGTAATCGGTGCGGGTAGGGTCCAATGGCCCTCCGGAAGAATCGCTTCACTTATACTCACCACAACCAGGGGAGAAACAACATGGCGGTTAACAGAAGGGATTTTCTCAAGCTGTCGGCCACGGTTGCCGGCGGCAGCATGCTGGCCGGCGGCGGAATAGCCGGTATGCTCATGGCCGGCGACCGGGGCGGGGCCGCGGCAACGGTGCATTCCGTGCCAACGGTTTGCGAAATGTGTTTCTGGAAATGCGGGCTCATTGCCAGGGTGGTTAACGGTCGGGTGGTAAAACTCGACGGCAACCCCCTGCACCCGCAAAGCAGAGGAAAACTTTGCGGTCGCGGCCAGGCAGGCATCGGGCTGCTCTATGATCCCGACCGGTTGAAGCGTCCTTTCATCCGCGGCGGTGTACGGGGGGACGGCAGGTATCGCCCGGCTTCCTGGAACGAGGCTCTGGAGATCACCGCCGACAAGTTGAAGGCGATCAGCGCCAAGTACGGTCCCGAGTCCATTGCTCTTTTTTCCCATGGCACCAGCGGCGATTACTTCCGCAGTATGGTCAAGGGGATGGGCTCCCCGAACATCACCTTTCCGTCGTTTTCCCAATGCGTCGGCGCGCGCAACGTGGGCTATGAACTGACCTTCGGTGAATCGCCAGCTTCAAGCTGCGAGAGGGTGGATCTCACCCGGAGCAAGGTCATTGTTCTGATCGGCACCCATCTCGGCGAGAACATGCACAACACCCAGGTGCAGGATTTTGCCGAGGCGGTGGCAAACGGCGCCCGGCTTATCGTGGTCGATCCCCGTTTTTCCACGGCGGCGGCCAAGGCTCATTCCTGGCTGCCCATTCGCCCGGGCTCCGACACCGCCCTGTTGCTTAGCTGGATCAACGTCATTATCAGTGAAGGACTGTACGACAAGGAATATGTGGCAAGATACACCGAGGGCTTTGCCGAGCTGGCCCAGACGGTGCGGGAATACACGCCGGCTTGGGCCGCGCGGGAAACCGATCTGTCCGAGTCGCAAATCATCGAGACCGCCAGGCAGATCGGCGCCAACTCGCCCAATGTCTGCATCCATCCGGGCCGTCACACCTCCTGGTACGGCAACGATACCCAGCGGGCCAGGGCGATGGCTATCCTCACCGCGCTCTTGGGAAGTTGGGGCCGGGAGGGGGGCATCTGGCTTGCGCCCTCCGCTCCTCTTGCCAAGTCGCCCGCGCCGGAGTTTCCCGAAGCGGCCCGGCCTGATGTGATTGCCGGCGGCTATCCCTTTGTCGGCGGCGAAGGCCTCACCAATGCGGTGCGTGACGCCACCATCAGCGGCAATCCTTATCCGATCAAGGCCTGGATCATGGTGGGAACCAATTTGTTGCATACCCTGCCTGACCCCCGCCAGACCATGGCGGCGATCGGGAAGCTCGATCTGCTGCTGGCAATTGATGTCATGCCCACCGACAGCGTCATGCAGGCGGATATTATCCTGCCCGAGTCCAGCTACCTGGAACGCGCCGACGATCTTTTCGTGGTCAAACAGAAAGAGGCCGGGATAGCCATTCGTCAGCCGGCCGTTTCTCCCCTGCACGAGTCGAAGCCAGGCTGGTGGATTGCCAGGGAGCTGATGCTGAGGCTTGGGCTTGAAAAATTCGCCCAGCCGGCAAACTTTGAGCAAAAGCTCAAGGCGAAAGCCGAAAAATGGGGGATCAATTTTGCCGCCCTGACGAAAAACGGCTATATCCCAGTGCGGACGACCTCCGGCCCCTACATCAGCGAAAGCAACCAGCCGGTATTCGGCACCAAATCCGGCAAAATTGTGCTGGCTTCCGCCGAATTGCGTGAACATGGCTTCGATGCGGTGCCCCGCTACGAAAAAGTACCTCAGCCCGAGACCGGCCAGTTTCGCCTGCTCTACGGCAGAAGCCCGTTGCATACCTTCAGCCGGACAGCCAACAACCCTCAGCTTAACGAGCTTGTTTCGGAAAACGAGGTCTGGATCAACAGCGCGGCAGCCTCCCGTCTCGGAATCGGCCATGGCGCCTATGTCCGCCTCGTCAATCAGGACGGCGTTCGCAGCAATCGGGTGCGGGCCAAAGTTACCCAGCGGTTGCGGGACGAATGCATCTATCTGGTGCATGGTTTTGGCAGCACTTCGCCATGGTTGACCAAGGCGCATAACAAGGGAGTCAACGACCAGCAACTTATCACCCGTTACGCGGTGGACCCCATCTCGGGGATTACCGGCATGCGGGTCAATTTCGTCACCATCGAAAAGGAGGCCTGATATGCCGCGATACGCAATGTTGATCGACCAGCGCCGTTGTGTCGGCTGCATGGCCTGCATCGTCGCCTGCAAGAATGAAAACAAGGTGCCGCCCGGCATGTATCGCACCCGGGTCGCTGAAACCACTGCGGGAATCTTCCCCAAGCTCCGCATGGAACTCCGGTCGGAGCTTTGCAATCACTGCGATCATGCCCCCTGCGTCGATGCCTGTCCCACCGGCGCCTCTCATAAGGAGGCGGACGGCTCCGTCCAGATCGACAAGAGCCGGTGCGTCGGCTGCAAGGCCTGCATGGCGGCTTGTCCTTACGATGCCCGTTACGTGCATCCGGATGGGCATGTGGACAAGTGTTCTTTTTGCAATCATCGTACCAAGGTCGGCAAGGCGCCGGCCTGCGTGGAAACCTGCATTGGCGGCTCTCGCATCTTTGGTGATCTGAACGACCCGAACAGTGAGATCAGCCGGAGACTCCGTGAGCATCATGTCCGGGTGCTTCTGCCGGAAGTGGGCACCAAGCCGAAAGTCTTTTACATCAACCGGTTTTCCACACCCGGACAGGAGGGTTGAACCATGGAAACAACAATTCTCGGCTTGAACAGTGCCACATTTCCCCATCTCCATATCTGGGATTGGCGGGTAGCTCTCTATCTTTTCCTCGGCGGGCTGACCGCCGGGGCAATGGTCATGTCCTCAGTGGCCAATCTGCGCAAGGACAAGTCCTCTCTCAAGGAAAAGGCCTGTTGTGTAAGGCTGCCGCTCATCGCGCCGCTTTTGCTCGCGGTGGGCATGTTCTTTCTTTTTCTTGATCTGGAAAACAAGAAGAACATGTTCTGGTTCTATATGACTCTTCAGCCGCTTTCACCCATGTCCTGGGGTTCCTGGGCGTTGCTGGCTGTGTATCCGGTGATGATTCTTTTCGGCCTTTCCGTTTTGCCGGAGGAGTTTTACCCCCGCCTGCCTTTTGCCTTCCTCAAGCGGCTGGCCGCAACCCTTCAGCCCCAAATGCGGCGGCTGGCCGCAGCCAATTTCGTCATGGGCATTTTGCTGGGGGTCTACACCGGCGTACTGCTCAGCTCCTATGTTGCCCGGCCTCTCTGGAACTCCGCTCTGCTGCCGGTCTTGTTTCTGATTTCCGCCCTTTCCTCCGGGGCGGCTCTGGCCATCATCATGGCCAAACAGGATAAGGCCAAGCTCTTTTTCACCAAGGTGGATATCTGGCTGCTGTTCGCGGAGATCTTTGTTTTGGTTGGCCTGTTTTACGGGCACTACAGTTCCACCGAGGCACACCGGGAAGCGATCATGCCCTTTTTCGACATTTCCAGTCAGCATTTTCCTTATGCGATCAGCATTATTCTCCTGAGCATCGTTCTGCCCGGCGCCATTGTTCTTAAGTTTCTTGAGGTAAGAGTGGATCATGAAGGGCCGATCGTCGGCAGGGCCAAGACGCAGATGATTACCAGCGCGGCCCTGGTTCTGGTCGGCGCGCTGATCATCCGCTTTGCCATCGTTTACGCGGGTCAGCTCTCCTCGCTTTCCAGATATACCTCCATCTACTAAAAACTCCACTCCCCCTGCCAAGCCAAACGGCTTGGCAGGGGGAAACTTTTCGGCTTATTGACATATTATGAGCCGTTTGCAAAACGAAATGACGGGAACCACAAAAATCGGGACTTGTGTACTCTTGACTCGATTGTTACCTACTTTTAAAGCAACACCCTAAAAAAAGAGGTTGACAAGATACATTTAGATCTTTATGGTTAAGTTATTGTGCAATTACTTAACAGGCCTATCGTATGATTATTGAACCAGCCGAAATATTCAAAGTTCTCAGTGTGGAAACACGAGTGAAAATTATTGAACTTCTTAAGGTCAACGGGGCGTTAGGGGTAAAAGAGATCTCAAACAGACTGGGTATAACCCTCCCCGCGGTTTCGCAACATCTTAAGATCTTAAAGCAGGCAGGACTGGTACGAAGTGAAAGGCAGGGGTATTGGATCCCCTATTCGATAAATGAAGAAGCCATGGAAGGCTGCCGAGAAATATTGAATGAAGTCTGCACCTGTGGGTGTCAGGGTTCGGGCAGGTTTAAGGAAAAAGAACTGAGTAGGGCCAGCCTGGAGGCGCTGAAAAAATATGAGATTGAGTTGCAGAAAGAACTCAGCGCAGTGCGGGGAAGGGTCAGCGAAATAGAAGCAGGAGACTAAGTTTTTTTTGTCAATTTAGTTAAGCCATTGCGCAAACACTTAACAAAAAAAGGAGGTGATACAAATGACAGAGCAAAAAGCAGCTTGTGGTTGTGGATGTGTTCCGCAGCAGCAGATTTGCGGTTGTGGCTGTGCTCCACATAAGCAAAAAGAAGCTGAGTTGATTGTTCCGAGCAAGACGGAAAAGAAGACGCCGAAAAAATCTGAATAACAACGGGCAGGTCATTGCCTGAGGGGGAGGGGATAAATTGGAATATTCCTTCCCTCTCCTTTTTAAGGTAGCAACGCCAGAGGAGTTAGAAGGGAACGTAGGTGCAAAACTACCTATTCCAGATAGTGCAGGCTCTCCGTCAATTCATCCTGGTTGACCAGGCGATTAACCGCCGAAGTTGAAATCCCGAGAAAACGGGCCACCTCAGCGCCCGGGTATCCCATCCTGCGGACCGCTATTTGGCACAACATTTTTCTGGCCCGGACCACTTCTCTTTTTCGTACCCCGGAACGGATCGCCGAGGCCTCCACCTCTTCTCCCTTGGCAATTCTTGCCAGGATGGTAGGTAAATCGCTTTTGCCGGACAGAAACCGCAAGGTCTCCCTTTCCTTCGCCTCCGCTTCCGAGAAAAGCCGATCCACAAAGGCGCTCCCGCCTAATATGCGGGCATCGGAGTTGACTGCCTCTCCCTTTCTGTGCAAAGATACAACCTGAGACCAGTTGCCAAGACTGCGCACCAGGCCACCGCCGACAAGTTCCGGGCGACTCCCGAGCGCAATCCCGTCGTTGACAAAATTC
>Ga0208863_1000635_pt1 | contig 29776 bp, 26 predicted proteins | sample RifOxyD3_FD_184040 | JGI IMG/M metagenome (GOLD analysis project Ga0208863, IMG submission 184040) | Soil microbial communities from Rifle, Colorado - Rifle Oxygen_injection D3 (SPAdes) | ecosystem: Environmental > Terrestrial > Deep subsurface > Rock core/Sediment | place: Rifle, Colorado...
CCCATGAAGGCAGTAACCTTGGGCAGTGCCTGTTTAACCACCGGACCCAGATCATCCTTGAGCTCCATGCCGGCCTTGAGCATATCAAGGGCGGTGCTGAAGTTCTCCATATTGGCCAGGACCTTGCGCAATAGATCAGCCATCTGCTGCATGTCGACCTGGCCATCGAGCTCGGCCATGAAGGCAGTAACCTTGGGCAAAGCCTGTTTAACCACCGGACCCAAGTCATCCTTGAGCTCCATGCCGGCCTTGAGCATATCGAATGCCGTGCCAAAATTTTCGAGATTGGCCAGGGCCTTGCGAACTACCTCACCGATGGCGGTCAAATCGGCCTGCCCTTCCAACTCTGCCAATAAGGATGTTACTTTTGGAGCTCCCTGTCTGACAACCGGGCCAAGATCCTCTTTCAGTTCCATCCCGGCCTTAAGCATATCAAGCAGGCTATTAAGGTTTTTAACATTAATAAGGATGTTTTTAACCAACAGGGCGAGATCTTCATTACTATAGTGCCCCTCCAGTTCGGAGAGGAACGTCATGACACGAGGGGTTGCCTGGTTAATAACCGGCACTAAGTCCTGTTTCAGCTCATCCAGGACACTTGACTTCAGGGACTGAATCTCCCTTGATAGGTTATCCAACCTTTCCAGTATCAAGGCCTCATTCATATACTATTACCCCCACAAATTGAAATGGCTGCTTCCAATATTTCGAACTACAGGCTTGAGTAGCAAGTCTGCTAAGAGAACAGACTTGAAATCATCCCAATCAACAATGCAAAACCGATAAATACAAATGTCCAGCCAACCGCTCGGGCAAAATTTTTCATCCAGAGTGGTGGCGCATTGGTCTGAACCTCACGGAGTGAACCGTCTTGGCGTCGTAAGGCGAACTCCAATGGCCGCTCATGACGGAACTCCTCTTCATCAAGACGCCCTGTAAGGATAACAGGATCAAGCGGGAACTTTTCAACCCGCAGATGGGTGTTGAAGAAGTGGATCAAAAAGATGAAGCCTGTGGCCAGCAAAGCCTCATCAGCATGAATTATCCAGGCAATATTTATCGCTATTCCCGGCAGTATCTTGGTAAACTGTTCCGGGAACCAGAGGACCAGTCCGCTCAAGCCGATGACCGCGACCCCCCAAAAGACAGCCAGGTAGTCGAATTTTTCCCAGTAGGTGAATCTGCCGAATTTTGGTTGCGGTCCCATGCCGAGAAACCATTTGATGTTATCTACCAGATCGACGGCATCTTTGGGCTGTGGTACGATCGATTTCGGGCCCCAGAGTATTTCCAGCAATTTCATTTTGCCGCTAATCCACAGATAAGCAATATAGGAGAGATGCATCGCAAAATAGCCGAAGGTAACCAGGCCCATCATTCGATGCATAAAGCCGCACATCTGAAAGCCGCCAAGGGCAGCTGCCAGCATTTTCGCCCAGGCAGCATGGTGGAACTTCAAAGGCAATCCGGTCAACGACAGCGTCATGAAGCTGGTAAAGATCAGGAAATGGGTAATGCGGTGATAGAAGTTGAATCGCAGGAAATATCGACCGGTAGGATTCCCGAGATGGGGAGGTCCTTCGTGGCGTAGTTTAACGAACATGCCTCGAATGAACCAGAGGAGGGTATGAATACCGAAGAACAGGAATACATTGATTAACAGAGCGCTCATCACTCCGAATATGGCTGATTCAACCGGGTATTTTTTCTTATCGGAATGGTTCAGATGAGTAGAGTATCCGATAAATTTGGGTGTCGCCTTGGGATGGCATTGCTTGCAGGTCTCGAGGAGCTGAACACTGCTTACCTTTGACTTGTTGTCCGTTGGCGGCAGAATATTATGACTGCCATGACAGTCAACGCATTTTGCTACCTTGGCAAAACCAAGATCGGCGACTTGCCCATGATATGATGAATAATAGGTGTTTGCCGCTTCATTGTGACACCCTGCACACCCGGCCACCATGCCTAGATGAAATTCATCTTTATCGACCCGCAGGATTCGATGAGAACTGTGACAGTCCCTACATGATGGACCATCCTCCGAGCCTTCTGTGAGCAGCTTGCCGTGCACACTATTGTTAAAGATCTGCATTGTGCCGGCATGACACCGACCACAGGTTGTCACAATATTTTTCTTGTTGACAGGTGAAGTAGGTTCAGAGGCAGAGAGAATCTCATGACTGCCGTGACAATCTGTGCAGACAGCAGCCCCCAGCATGCCCTTGCGGGTGGAGACCCCATGCTGACCAGCCTCGTAATCCCCATAGACTGCCAGTTTGGCGCCAACTTTTTGGGCATCGTCATGGCATTCGCCGCAGGTGTCGGCGATATTTAGAGGATAGACTCGCGAATCAGGATTTTTAACCGGCAGAATATCATGGATACCGTGGCAATCCTTGCACGCCGCAATCGTCTTTCCGTCTTTAGCTGCATGCACACCGAGTTTGTGTTTTTCGGCAGCGCTTTCGTGACATTGGCCGCAAACGACTTCAGCAAGATTCCCTGGATTTTTGAGGTGTTCTTTGTCCTTGGTGTCGGCATGGCAGTCAGTGCATGCAACGCCATTTGCGCCATGGACAGTCTTGGCATACGCACCCTCATCAACGAATAGTGAGACATCTCGGCCTTGCCGGGAAGTGGTCATGGACCGGTCACCGTGGCAGTCCATGCAATCTCCGCCAACTCCGGCCAATGCTGAATTTCCCGGCCACTGCAGAAATGATAGAACTCCCACAAAAAGAAACGTCAATATCAGGAAGCGAACTTTAGTCATGTTAACCCGCACCATAGTCCTGCCAGGCGCCAGGGCGCCTAAACCAGGTATCGTATTGACTCACATTTATGTAAGTACCGGGTTCAGCCCTGTTGCACCAACTCACTATCTGGCTCTCACCCATAGGAATCCACCTTGAAAGCAGCCTCCTATTTGCAATAAGTACAAATCGGTCAAGGAGGCGCTTGTATTATCCGCCGATAAGCAATGCACCACCAATCATGGCATCCAGTATGGCCAGCACGATCAGCACCACGGTTTGATTCACTTTATCTTTTGGGCTCCAGTCATCTTTCATCGATTTGAACAACAGTGAGAAAGTGGCAAGAAGAGATGCGAGCAGAAAAATGTAACCAAAGATATCAGTTAAAGATAATTTCTCCATCAAAAAGCCTCCATAAAGTTGATGTCCATCCCCTTATAACTTCATAACTGCATTTTCCATATATCATCTAAGCTTCATCGCTGAGCGTAGTTTCAGATCGAGTTACGATACTACTGCTGGTGAATTTTTGTAACGCTGCTGCGGTACCCTTTATAACGCTCAATAATTTTACCTAGACCTGAATGACCGGTGTGCATATCTGGTAATAAAAAGGTTGCCGATACGAAAAAAGCACTTCCGAAAATTACCGCCAATAGCCCTTGAGCTATCTTGCGATAGCTCAGTTGCTTAATCCGTTGCACGGTAAGACCGCCTTCCGGAGTTCTTACCGGCTCCAAAGAGTGTTCATGGGCATGAGATTCCATGGCAAGTATAACACCAGCAACAACAAATGTGCCGCCGATCAAAGAGAGCCATATTCTTACCAGCCAGGCAGATACATGGAGTTTAGCGGAATTCTCTGACGCCCATGTCGGTGTAATAGTAAAGATTGCAAGGATACTGATCCCTACTAAAATAATCAGAGGAATTTTATTTTTCCAGGTCCTCAACTTTCATCCCCCCATTAATGACAATGAACTCGTGATCTGCTGCAACCAAATTCTTCTTAAGTTCCCCAAGCAGAGTCTTATCGAAATTAAGGATCGCGACACAAAATGAATTGGTATTCATTCGCATAGGGTCTATCCCATTTTTTTTACCTTGTCAATAGCTTTTTGCAGTAATTTTTGAATCTGTTACCAGCTTAAGCAACACATCTGAAACCAATTATGTTTGCCCAGTAGTTGCCTTTTTCGATGTGCCGTGAGGCGAGGGTGATTGGGCCGCGCATCGTCCAGCAACCGCCCTTCAGGATATAGACCAGATTGTCAGCCATTATTCCGGGGATGGTGGCGGATTTTTGATAAATTGAATTAGTCCATTCATGGACATTGCCCAGCAGGTCAAAGATTGCAAAAGGGCTTGCAGAACCTTTGCCAAAGTGATCGACCGGCGTAGTGTCGCCAAGGCCGGCTGACTCCAGATTACACAGGCTTTCATACCAGGTATTGCCCCAGGGAAAGAGGCGACTATCCCGGCCGCGGCCTGCTGCTTCCCACTCTTCTTCAGTGGGTAGTCGTTTGCCTGCCCAGGCTGCAAAGGCCTTGGCGTCGCGGCGGCTAACCTGCACAACCGGGTGATTGTGTTTGTTCGTAAGTGAGCTGGTCGGCCCGGTCGGATGACGCCAGTTTGCGCCACTGACTCTGTGACCGCTAATGCCTGTAGTGATAGTGAAGGTTTTACGACCGGTGCGGGTGTCGGTTCTATTTGTACAACGGGCCAGGAAGACATGCCCATAGCCGGCCTGTTCGGCATCAGTTTCGTAGCCGGTATCCCTGATAAATAGTTCAAAGAGATCGTTGGTGATTGGATATTGGCCGATGTGGAAAAGGTTAAGGTGTATGGGGGTCAGCGGGAGTTCAATACCCTTTGGTGTTTTGGTGCCGATGAGATATTCATCCTCAGGAATTGTGATAAATTTTGGGGTAAAACGAGCGAGAATCTGGGCGATATACTCTTCGCGGGGCTCTCTCAGGGTCTCCTGTTTATCATCCAGGGCTTCGTACGGATCAAGATAGTCGGATAGGAGATCGAACATCCTCGGACGGTCTGGTATTTTCCCGGAAGTTTCAGAATTGGTGTCGCCGGATTCGGATTCGGCAAGAGCATCTCCGGCGGCAGTCTCATCCTCGACGATTTCGACCAGTTCTTCTTCGGAGGCAAGGAGTTCGTTTTCGGCAACGAGATCAGGCCTATCGGAAGATCCATCAGGTTGCAGAGCCATGTCCGCTTCCTCTGATATTTCGATCTCTTCAAACTCTTCCGCCTCGTCATATTGTTCGACTTCCTCAAGCGTTTCAACCAGTTCAGAAAAGTCATCGTTGCCGGTGGCTATCAGGTCTTCATCAATAATTCCTTCAATTTCTTCAAATTTTTTAATTGGTTCTGGCCCTGCAGGAGGTCCAATGGCCTGAACCGTTTCGGTGTCGGCAAGTTCCTCCTCAGAAAACTCGACAAGCTCGGCATCTTCTGCAAGCAGTCCGGTATCTGTTCCGAGGTCAGTCGGTCCGTTGCCTGCTCCTGCATAACTTCCCGTACCGTTTCCTTCATTGAGCTCCTCGCCATTGCCGGCACCTTCCATTTCGACGATTTCCTCTCCGGCAATCAAGGTTTCTTCCACTTGCTCCAAGATCGGCGATTCTTCTTTGATAACCTCCTCAACCTCATCAAATTCCTCATTTTTATCAAATTTTTCAACCTGTTTGCCTTCTTCGGTTGTTTCTGACCAGGCAGGAAGTTCAGCCTCCTCAATCAGTTCGGTGTCGGCAAGTTCCTCCTCGCTAACTTCGAAAAGCTCGGTATCTTCTGTAAACGCTTCGTTTAAGGGCTCTTGGCCTGAGCCCTGGTTCCGGTCGGAAAGATTCTCTTGGTCGCCCTCCTCCTGCGCAGCCCCGGTGGTTCCGGATTCCGGAGAAAGCCCGTCCGGTTCGGTCGTGTCGTCAGATGAGGATTGGCTTCGCTCCTCTCCCGCTGATTGCTTCCCTGTCAGGGCCTGCACCAGGTGTCTGGTCTTCTCAAGTTGGTCAAGCAGGCCCTGCGCCTGGTCCTGGCCCTGCTGTTCGACCATCTCTTTGACCAGCTTGTTGAATGCTGCAAACATATCCAGCATCGATTGATTCGTGTCAGCGCTGATGCCGACCTGCTTGATCAGATTGTCTTTGCGCTCTTCGGAGATGGTAAAGGTGTTGTCGCGGCTTATTATGATGCTTTCCGGGTTTTCGCCCGCGTTGGCGAGATCCTTCAGGAATTTATTGGTGGCGGATTTGAGGCTGCTGAAGGCTTTGCGTTTGGCGTTAACCTCATCAGACGGGGCATTCCAGAGGAGAGCGATCAGTTCATCCGGGGAGCTCGAGGGTGGCGTCTGCCCGTCTTCGGCATATCCGGCCCGTAACGCCGCCAGAAAGCGGTATCGCAAAGTTCCTGGCTTGCCCCCATGGTGGGTGATAAGCTCGTCAATTCCAGAGAGTGAAATGAGAGAAGGCATAAGTATTCCGTTTTGGCAATAAAGTTATTTTACAATAGGATTCATTTAAAGAATTTATTCCATAATTATAAATAGTTTTATAGTATAATCTAAAGTTATTCGTAATATTATCCAATATAAATAGGGTATGACATAAATGGCTAAGCATCTTATTGTCGTGGATTCCGAGGAAAAAGCAGAGACGTTTGCCAAGCAGCTTGATGGTCAGGTTGAAACCCTGCTGGTCCGGGTAACGCCATTTTATGCTTCTCTCCAAGCCGGTGATGATGCCGATACCGGCGGATCTTCCAAGTTTTGTTTTACTTTGATCCCTGAGGAGGAAGCGTTTGCCGAAAAACTCGAAGCCAATATCGACCGCGATATTTATCTTGCCTGTGACAATGATCAGCGCGGCAATTACTGGGCTTGGATGATCTCGGAATATCTTGCTCAGGCCTCAGCCGGTGCTGCCAGATCAAAACGTTTGATCTGCACCGGGTTGAATCGAGCCGAGATTGACCGGTCCATGCGGGAAGCAGCTCCGGTATCTCAGGTTGAAGGCCTGACGCTTCTGGTGCGGACCCTGTTCAATACCGCCTTTAATAGCGAACTCAAGCGTTTGATCGGCACTCAATATGGTCCGGGAAATGTGTTGATTACCGTTCCCAGCCTGACCACGATGTTTTTGATGAATGATCGCGAGCAGGAGATCACCAAACATGTCGAGCAGTCCACCTGGCGGTTGATGGCCCAACTTCCTGGCCCTGGGGGTGAATTTACTGCACAATTAAACAGATATGAAGGGGTAAGTGAGGACGGTTGCTTTAAAAGCGAAATCCAGGCCAAACAAGCGATGTCTTTGCTGCGGCAAGATCGTTTCGTTGTCAAGGGTATCAAGCGTACCCCGTTTTCTCTTGATCCGCCATCGCCTTACAGCCTGGTAGGTCTGCTTCAAGATGCCCGGCAACTATTAGGGATCCCGCTGGCCAGATCTTTTGCCATGCTCCAGAGGTTGTATTACGGCGTAACCCTGCCAACCGGCCGTACTGGTCTGATCGCCTCCTATCTGCCATCCCCCTCAGGTGTCAGACCGGAGTGGATTGTCGCTATACGGGATGTGGCAGCCGCTACATATGGAGGAGAAAAGCTGGCGGGGGTGCCGGCATTCGCACCTGCCGGTCATATATTATTACCTTTACAGCCCGAGATTACGGAAGATGCCTTGGTTGGTAATATTGATAAAGATCTCTGTCTTCTATATGGAATGATAAGAAAAAGAGCTCTGGCTGCACTGTTGAAACCGGCACAGGGTGAGAATGTTGAGATAGAGTTGAGCGTCGGTACGGCCTTCACCTTTACTGCGGTCGGTCGGACCGTGAACGACGAAGGATTTTTTGCCGTCTCTTTGCCTGCCATAGAAGAGGAATTAAGCAAGACTTGTTATTTGACAGCCTTGTCCATCGGACAAAAAATCTACCCCGGCGAAGTTGAACCGCAGCGGGTTCCTGCCGCAGGTTCCGACTATTATACCCTGGAAACCCTGTTGGCGAATCTGGCCGAATTTTCGGTTCAGCCGGAATCAACTACCATCACCATGTTGCAGGATATGTTAGATAACGACTACTTGCGGATGGATAAAGATGGACGTCTGCACAGCACGGAAAGAACCATGAAGGTGGTTTCTTCGATGAACCGTGTCTTTCCCTCCATGCAGAATCTCAATCTGACCGGCTATATCGAGCAGCTCATGCTGGAGGTTCTTGACTCCAGGAAATCCCTGGAGAGTGCTCTCAAACAGTTCCATCAGGCGATCAACATGCATGGTCGAGTGCTTTTCAGGTCGCAGGCGACTGCAGCTAATACCCCCTCGGTTCGTCCTGAATATGTTCAGGTCAGGACCAGCAGGCTGTCGAAGAATATTATCAAGGCCAGCCCTTTTATTCCTATATCGGCGGTACCACTTACGCAGAAGGAGGCCCTGTCGCCGGTAGAGGTCGAACAGGCACAGTCAGACGTTAGAGAAGGAGATTCAGTGCTGGCATTGCCGGTAGATGAGGTTTCACCTTTTGAGCCGGGCAAGGAGGAGCCCATTGTTGGTGACCCAGCGATTGCCGGAATTTGTGAGGGCCTGCCGGATATCCCTGCTGCCCCTGAACTGAACTCCGAACTCCCACCGTTGTTCGGCCCTGTCGAAACACCACAGGCCGATTTTGTGGCAAAAGCACAGGAGGAAAAGGCAGGTGATCGGCAGCCGGGTAAGACCGACCAATCTGAGGCGGTTGCTGCTGCAGTTGAAAAATCTGAGCCTGTATTTGATCAAGATCAGCAGGGGAGAGAACCAGGAAAACAGGAGGCGGTTGGGCAGTCTGTGGATGGGACGATAGCAGGCGTTGGCAAGCCTTGTCCGGTATGCCGGCGGCCACTACTGCTCAAGGAGGACCAATATGGCAAGTTCTTGACCTGTTCCGGTTTTCCTGCCTGCCGTCATACTGAGATGTATCAGGCAAGCAGTGGGCCAAAGATGCTTTGTCCGGTCTGCAGGGGCGCTGATATCCTCTTGAAGCGGACCCCGGTCGGCAAGGATTTCTTTGTTTGTCCGCAGGCCGGTTGTGATTTTGTGGCCTGGTCAACGCCGCATGGAGTTCCCTGTCCAGTCTGTCGGTCACCCTATCTGGTCGAAAAACAAGAGAGAAACGGCCTGGCAATACTTAGCTGCCCACGAGCCGGTTGTGGTTATACAGAGCCTTTGGCTGGTCAGTCGGCCCCCACCCCGGCAGCGGAGTCAGGCGCCCCGGTCAAGAAAAAGGTGTTTGTCCGCAAGGTGACAGCCGGATCAGGGACCGGTGGATCAGTCCGCCGGGTGCGGGTAGTGAAACGCTAGTAATTCGTCTATCCCTGCCGCCATTTACCGCCAGGGGGTGAAAAATGATATAAGCGGAAGAAGTCAGTATCCCAGTGTCTGCATGTACCGGGCCAGTTCGGCGGCCAGCTCCGGGCTGTCCAGCAGCAGGGAGGATTCGTGGTTATAAGCCAGGGCCGCCTGGGTCAGGTTGTGGCTGCCCAGGAAAACATAGCGGTTGTCAATGATAACAAGCTTTGTGTGCGTGGTGGTCTCTGGCTGGTCAAAGGTTACGCTGACGCCGCCGCTCCGCAGGAATTCAGCGGTTTTCCGGTTTTCGTGGTTTAAATTTTGATCGTGGTTCGACACCTCAAGGAGTACATGTACTGCGACTCCGCGCGTTTTTGCCTGGATTAACTCTTTCATGATCAACGCTGGCCGGTTTTGGGCGGAGCCAGTTGTTTTGAATAGAAACATGGCCATATTGATCTTTTCCCTGGCCTGTTTGATATGCAGGATTAGGGTATCGTAGTAGGAGTTGTCTGTAAGCAGCCTGACCTCGCCAGGGTGGGTTGCCGCTCCAGCCGAAAAAAGGTCGATAGGCCTGTGGTCCGGTCTACCTGCGAATGTCGGATATAGATCTCCCAGCAAGAGTGATGTAAGGATTACCAACCCGAGCAAGCCAGGTCGTGCTGACCAGGATGTTTTGCGCCGGAAGATGTTAGATGTAGTTTGTTTCAGGGGGGTAATGTTTAGTATCATGATCGGGACTAACCTCCATAATGGTTCGCGTCAATCAGTTGCATAAGTCCATGGATCGGTTATTGAAATTTAAGCGTTAGGGTTTATCATTTTTAAAGCCGCGTGGAGATTCGTGCTATGCTCTTCCAAATGATCGGCGATAAAGGCGACCTCGTGGGGACTCTCTTCGTTGTAAAAATTGAGCAGTGGCTTGGACATGGCAGCGAGTTCTGCCGGGGTGCAGGATCTTAACATAGTAAGTAGGCTATCAACCATGCCGGGAGGTATCTGATTCCTGCCGGTCATGGCTATTAATGCTTCAAAAAAGCCAGTTACAGTCGCCGGCACCGCAAATTCTGCTGCCCAGACCGGGGCGTCGACTCCTTCAACCCTGTCTAGGCGAGTTCGAATGGTCAGATGAAGAAAGAAGAAAAGCAGGGCAATCAACGGTGAATCTCCGGAGTCTCTAAAAGGCAGAGAAAGCCGGCAATAGTCCCTGGCGGTGGTCAGTCGAACTCGTATATCGCCATCCTCTTCATTAACGATAAAATCACCGGCGGCATGATGCCAGGGATGGATCTGTCTGGCGGAAGGAACATCATAATATTGAGTGAGGATTGCGGCAATCTGACGAAAAACAGCAAAGGTTGCCGTTTGGTCGAGCAGTCGGTTGCCGCGGACATGATCCCAGAGCATGATCTCTTGGCCGTTTTTTGTGAGGTGCCATTCGTGGTGATCGTCAAACCATTCGGCCAGAACCATCAGAAAACTGAGATTGCCTGGAAAAGTCTCCGGTGCGATTGGTTCAATGGCATAAACTGCCGGCAAAAATGGCAAGTTTAATGATTTGTTAAGTTGATCAATATGGTTGAAATCCCGGGCCAGGCAGATTTTGCCATTTTCAGAGAGGGCGGAACTAACTGTAAGTTTAAGAGTTTGTTCGGGCAATGTTGCTGTCAGGCTGGCAATATGATAAAGAGCACCGTGTTTTTCGGAGCGGATCCGGATGGATTCAGCACCAGTTAATTTTGGCCTGTTGAGCGCGAATTTTTTTAAGGCGGAAAAATAATCTCCAAGTGTGAGGATGGAGTGATGCTCTGTCAAGCTGATTAAGAATGGGCTGGCCAGAAGGGCTGTGTCAGCTTTTCTGTCGCCTTGAGGAGAGGAGAGAAAATAGTCAAAATTCATAGATGCCGACCAAAAGAGAATTTTTGAATAGTTAAAAAAATGAGTGTTGAGGATATTCTCATACCCAAGTCAAATAATAAAGGATTATTGCGGGATTATTCTAAAACCATAGAGTTGATCGACGGTTATGGAATTAGCATGATAATTGGAAAAGCAGTCGTTTAGACATGGAGTGAACGAAGTGGTTTTTTTACTTTATTTTTTGTTGACAAACAGTTTTCAGATGGATATGGTCAACATGAAAATGAATGAGGATTCAAATTGAGATTTTCCTTAAATGGTATGGCAATACGTCCATTGAGGAAAATCTTTTTTGCAATGACTGGCAGAGTTGCTTTAATGCCAAGGTTTTTTAGCTATTTAGTTGGCGGCTTTATTAATTAAACAACAATCTTAAGGAGGTAAGAGAATGCCAAAGCACGATACGCCCCTTTTGGACCAGCTTGAAAGCGGTCCGTGGCCGAGTTTTGTATCGGACCTGAAGAGAATGGCAAAGAAAAAGGACGAATGCTGGGACATTTTGGGTCAGCTGGAGCTTTCCTATAAGGATAAAATCACCCACTGGAAACACGGCGGTATCGTTGGTGTCTTCGGATACGGTGGTGGTATTGTCGGTCGGTATTCCGATGTTCCTGACCGCTTCCCGGGAGTAGCCCATTTCCATACCGTTCGTGTCAACCAGCCTTCCAGCAAGTTCTACAGTTCAAAAATACTTCGTCAGATTTGTGATCTGTGGGAGAAACGGGGCAGCGGTATGACCAATTTCCACGGTTCAACCGGTGATCTTGTTCTGCTCGGCACCACAACCCCCCAGCTTGAGCCTATTTTCTACGATTTAACTCATGATATAGGCGTTGATCTGGGCGGCTCAGGCGGCAATCTTCGTACTCCTTCCTGCTGCGTTGGTCGGGCTCGTTGCGAATGGGGTTGCTATGACACCCAGGCTGCTTGCCACAACATCACCATGACCTATCAGGACGAACTTCATCGTCCGGCATTCCCTTACAAGTTCAAAATTAAATTCTCTGGTTGCCCGAATGACTGCGTTGCATCCATTGCTCGTTCCGACTGTTCCGTCATCGGAACCTGGAAAGATGATATCCGCATCGATCAGAAAGCAGTCGCCGGCTACATTAAGGGTGACTTTGCACCGAACGCCGGAGCCCATAGTGGCCGTGATTGGGGTAAGTTCGACATCCAGAAGGAAGTCATCGCCCTATGTCCGACCGGATGTATGAAAATGGCCGGCGACACGCTTAAGATCGACAATGCCAACTGCACCCGTTGTATGCATTGCATCAACGTCATGCCGCGCGCTCTGCGACCCGGCAAGGTCCAAGGTGCTTCCATCCTGATCGGCGCCAAGGCCCCGATTCTTGATGGCGCCCAGTTCGCAACCCTGATCTTCCCCTTTATCGAGATGAGTACTGAAAACGAATTTCCGGAGTTGAAGGCTATTATCGAGAAGTGCTGGGATTGGTGGATGACAGAAGGAAAGAATCGTGAGCGTATCGGTGAATCAATTCAGCGTGTTGGTCTGCCTACCTTTTTGAGCGTTATGGGTGTTGAACCGATTCCGCAGCACGTTAGAGAACCGCGCTCCAACCCATATGTTTTCTGGAAAGACGAAGAGGTTGAGGGTGGATTTGCTCGTACTGTTAAGGAATTCAGGATAAAACATAATTTATGATATCTTGACTTTATTTCAAACTTGAAAAAGGTCTTTCGATAACAATAAATAAGGAGGTTGTGCTATGGGCTATGATCCCGAAAATCCTATGAAGGATAGAATTACTGATATTGGTCCCCCACATTTCGAACGATTTTTCCCGGCGCTTGTTAAAAAGAACTACGGCAAGTGGCTATATCATGAGATTCTTAAACCCGGTGTGTTGAAACATGTCAGCGAGACCGGTGACGAACTCTATACCGTGCGCATTGCTTGCGCCCGTTTGATCAGCATTGAATTGATCAGGGATTACTGCGATATCGCCGACAAGCACGCTGACGGCATTATGCGTTGGACCACCCGAAACAACGTTGAATTCATGGTTGACAGCGCCGCTAAGGTTGAGCCTCTGCTTGCCGATCTTAAGAAACATGGCAGCATGCCAGTCGGCGGAACCGGTGCCGGTATCAGCAATATGGTGCACACTCAGGGTTGGATTCACTGCCATACCCCGGCAACCGACGCATCCGGCGTTGTTAAAGCCATCATGGATGAGTTGTTCGATTATTTCACCAGCATGACCATGCCCGCTCAGGTTCGCGTGGCCTTGGCTTGCTGTCTGAATATGTGCGGTGCAGTACATTGCTCAGACATCGCAGTGCTTGGTGTCCATCGCAAGCCGCCGATGATCGATCAAGACTTGATCTCTAACGTCTGTGAATTACCGTTAGCTATTGCTGCCTGTCCGCTTGGAGCCGTTAAACCGGCCAAGGGTATCAACAGCGAGGGTAAGGAAGTCAAGTCTGTTACAGTCAATGAAGAAAAATGTATGTTCTGCGGTAACTGCTATACAATGTGCCCGGCCATGCCGCTTGCCGATCCCGATGGTGACGGTATTGCAATCCTGGTAGGTGGCAAGATTTCGAACTCGAGGTCAATGCCGAAGTTCTCTAAAATGGTTATTCCATTCCTGCCCAATAGACCGCCGCGTTGGCCGGAAGTCGTTGCCGCAGTAAAGAATATTGTCGAAGTTTATGCTAAGGACGCCAAGAAATACGAGCGTCTGGGCGAATGGGCTGAGAGAATTGGTTGGGAGATGTTCTTTGAAAAATGTAACATTCCATTCTCAGATAAGTGCGTTGATGACTATCGTCTAGCTTATAACACCTGGCGGACCAGCACACAATTCAAGTACACCAGCCACATCAAATAACCCTTAACCAAGGAGGAAGAGTATGGCTGACATGGAAGAACTCAAGGCAAAGATTTTGGACCTTTGCATGACTGCTGTTAAACCGCAGTTATATTTGAAAGATATGCAGAAAAAGGTCGGTGATGTATCTCCGCGTGAAATCAAGAATGCAGCTAATGCCTTGGTCAAGGATGGAAAATTGGAATACTGGTCAAGCGGCAGCAGCACGATGTACGCTGCTAAAGGCCGCGGCCAGAGTGAAGAGAAGAAATAATAATAAACTTTTCTTCCAGTAATAGTTTTTAAAAAAAGAGTACGTTTGGACTGATATAGTCCAAACGTACTCTTTTTTTTGAGGGGGGTAGGTTTTACAAACCGACCCAAATTTTAAAAAAATGGCAATTATAACAGTAAATTGTAATTAGCCTGCCAGTACGGTGTCGGCCTTGTCGAGGAGTTCTTGCGCGATGATGGTATGCCCGTAATTACGATGGATTGCTGCCGCTGTTTTATAGGTGTCAGCCGCTTTTTCCCGTTCGCCCATCTCAGTAAATAGTCCGGCAATGTCGCTCAGGATCTCCACGCTCAAGGCCGGGTTTTGCCAGTCAGTGTATATGTCGAGGAGCTGGAATGATAAGGAAAGCGTTTCAGATAATTGCCCGAGACTGCGATGACAGAAGGCTTTTTTCTTGAGAAGCGCTAGAACGCTGGGAGTGTCTTTGAGGTGTTCGCAGATTTCTTGAGAGCCCTGATAGTAGCGTAGGGCTTTTTCAAACTCCTGGCGTTCCCGGCAGATGTCTCCCAGTTTATCATTGGCATTGGCAATGCCTTGTTCGTTATTGGTTTGTTCAAACCCCAGGAGGGCATTGTGGAAGGCATTAGCTGCTTGCCCGTAGCTTGCTTCCTGCAGGAATTTTTTGCCGCTTTCAAAATCGGACTGAGCCGGATCAATGGGTTGAACATTTTCCGGTTGGCACTCTTTTTTTTCATTATCATTCATAGTTAGTTAAGCTCCTCTAGTGCTCAATGAGTCGTATCGCTTCAGTCGCCAGTTCGGCAATCGTGGTGCTGACTGGTTTGCCCTCTTCGTAGATTGTCAGTATCGCGTTGTCGTTCTGAAGGTTTTTAATAGTTTGTTTTGCCTCTTTTGCCTGGACGTGACCGAAGATGCGCAGAGTAAGGCCGCGAATCAGTGAATCATCATCATTAAGAAAATCGAGGAGGCCGTAAAAAGGGGTTTTGCGGATAAGATCAGGTCGGCTTTTAGCTATTGCTCCCAGAGCCCAGAGAGTTGCAGGCAGATCGGCTCGGTCACCTAAATAATTAAAGAGATAGCGGGTGAAGGTGCCGAAGATGTCCGGTCGTTCGCTGATGATCGAGCCGATTGCCTCGATTGCTCCCCAGTTGGTCGAGGCCGAGTCGGAACAAGCGGCAAATAACCGATGCAAGACATCGCTTACCGCGCCGGGTTTACGGGTCGAGAGTCTGGCGCAAACCTTGCCGAATATAAAGGCGGTTTGCCATCGTATGGCAGTATCAGGGGTAAAGAGCAGCCGCTGGATAAAGCGTATGGTCTTAAGATCGTCTAATGCCAGATCGACAAGACCGTCAATATCCAAGCTTTCAACCATGGCCTGCACCACGGCTTTATCAGCTTTTTTCTTTATTCTCTTAGGATCTCGGGCCGGCTCGATCTCGATGGCTATAGACGGCCCGGATATTGGCCCAATCATGAACCCTGAGTTTGGTTGGCCATGCTTCTCGGCTATTTTTGTAAAGTCCCCCAGCATCCGCACAAAAAACAGCACGCCCCTGACTGCTCGGCCGTCGAGGTTACCGACATCAACAACCTGGTTAGTGATTTCGTCGTATTTGTCGATCTGGTCGGTCAAATAATCGATTTCAGGCAACAGATCCCAGGCTAATTCCCAGTTGTCGTTGCAGGCGTGTACCAGGCAGTCGACCATGGCGGCCCCGACATTAAAGCCGGTAGGATCGCAGGTATAGACTGCGCCACAGTTAGTACAGCTACCTGTTGAAAACTCACCGATCTTGCGTATGTCAGGTTCCCTGGGTTTGCTGATTATTTGACTGCAGAAGGGGCACCAAGGTCTGGCATGTATCTCTGATTTCGGCATAGTCGGTTAGCGTAGCGCCTCGTTAATGGCTGCAATGAAACGGGGATCCACTGCATAACCAAGTACTGTTGCCTTGTCTGCATGGATCTTGGCGCTCTTGCAGTCCTTGGCAAAGTAATAGGCTACTGCCAGATTGTTCTGGGCCATGCCGAAATCCGGTTCGAGGGCAACACCTTCTTTTGCAGCCTTCAGGGCTTCGTCGATATTGCCGGCCTCGATATAGGCTGATGCCAGGTTGACCCAGGCTGTCGCAAGCTTGGGATTGTGCTGGGTGGCTTTGGTATAGGCGGCAATCGCTTTATCCGGATCGTTTTTGCGTTGCCAGATCAAGCCGATGTTGGCATGGGCCTGTGCTGAGTTCTCGTTGATGCGTACAGCCTGCTCGTTAATAGCTAAGGATTTATCAAGTTCGTTTTTTTCAAAGTATATGGAGCCGAGATTGATAAGTGATTCAAAGGAGTATGGATCAAGCTCCAAAGCCTTGGTAAGTTCTCTGATGGCGTCATCTATCCTGTTCGCTTTTCGATAAACCAAAGCAAGATGATGGTGGGCGATTACCGAGCCGGGATTTTCGGTGCAATTCTTTTCAAGTTCTTCAATGACACCGGGAAGATTTTCAATGATTTGATTGTCAGCCATGCGATTTCTCCTTCCGGGCGTGAATAAACCGTATTCATTTGCGGAGTTCTGTTAACTCTTTGAAATATTGCTAAATCTATTGTTGTTGGCCATTTCATATCAGGCGAATATAGCATACTGGGATTTCGCGACTAGAAAAAAGATGGCGCCTCGTTAGTTAAATTTCATTACTTCGAATAGTTACATCAAGTCTGAAAAAATGCTAAAATTCCAAGGTCAAATAAAATACCATAGGACCATCATTGCGTCAATCGTGATGAGTCTTTTCAGCCGTTGGTTTTCGCAAGTTGCTCAGTTTTGGATGATTATTCGCGGTCGGCAAAACAAATCAAACCTAAATTCACTTTTACAACTATTGTCAGGCGTGTTATAAAGAAGAATGATGGGACATAGAATATGCTCATAATACTTGTTGTATTTGGCTGGAGGTTGTTCTTCTACGCAAACAAGGGTAATCGTCATTATCTTCAAGGATTCTTCAAGCGGGCGGAGCGGAGTTCGTCTGAAGAAATTGAATCTCCATCAATGTGCTTTCCGTGTATCCCAGTTCATAGATGATTTTTCTCCTTTACGTTTTATAAATGCATTTCAATCGTTTGAGCAGGAGTTGGTGGCAACGCTTGTGGGGCATGGGTGGAAAGTTGAGATTTTATGAGGTAGATGTTAAGCCTGATGTGTCGCTAATCCGACTTCTTCATCGATAGTGCTCAAGACGTTGAAGTCGGGCAGCTTGCATATCGGCGGTAATATCTCCGGCGCCTATTTTTACTGTCCCTTGATAACGGAGAAAATCGCCATGTACTGGTTGGACTACTACTTTCCCCTTTTCAAGAACCCATTCAAGGGAATCATTGACGGAAATGCCGAGTTCTTTTCGTACAGCTTTTGGGATGGTCGTTTGGAACTTTGACGTAACTGTTGAATTCATGGGATCCTCCAAATGATATTCCTTACATTTGATATATTAATGTAAGGAATGTCGCCTGTCAAGTTCGAGAAAAAATGCCTGAGGATATGTGCCGTACGGCGATTTGCCAAATAAGGCACGGCTGGCTCAGTGCGGTAAGGACTTAGACTGTGATGTGTTTGTCTGTACCCCGTTTTGCGGTTGTTTTGGTTTGGCTTTTGTAGTCCATTGGGCGCGATCAAGGGCTTGAATCCGCTGGACCAGTGCCTTGGCATTCAGAACTTTTTTAACTCGCCAGACGTTGTTCTCAAGTTCCAGCTGACCAATCGGCTGGATGTCCGAGTGGTATTTGTCCACCCTGATCGTTATAGCAACCACCGCTTTATTGCCCTGGACCTGGATATATTTTATCCCTTTGTAGTGGATATCGTTGGTTTTGGAGAGCAGGTGAAATTGCTTGAGCAACAGACCTGCATCGCCGGCAAAGGCCGAAACGATTTTGCCCTTGGCCGACATATTGAACCAGCGGGCCGTGTCGATGGTCAGCATGTTTTTGGCAGCGATCTTGGCGGCGGACAAGTCCCCTTTCTGGATATAGTTGGTGAGCATGGGGGAGAGCTTGGCCAGTTCAGCCATCTCATCTTGTTTGAAGCCGCGCACCAGAGCCTCGGCATCAACTGCCAGGGAATCGGCAACCGTGGTCATGTCGACGTGTCGGTAGAAGACCTCTCCTTCAAGCTTCTGCATGGCGACATAGATTTTGCCGACCACCTGTTTGATCGTTTCGGCAGCTGGCGTGGCGCTCGTCGGCGCGTCTGCTGCACAGATTCCTGGCTGGATATCGCCAAGTGTTAAAGTCAAAAACCACAAAAGCAGGGGGATCAGGTAATTTTGTCGAATATTCACAGAGCTTAAGTCCTTAACATTTTAATGGGGTGTTTGCATGTCCTGGCCGGCCTTCAGTGCCAGAGCGCTGAACCAGGGCTCCAGATTCCCGGTGCCCTCTACCTTAACTTCCATACTATACAGCAGAAAAGAGACGCTGCCATTGCAACCGACCTCTGAGCAGAACTCGTTGTAGGCCATGGTCAGGTTCCCTGATCTGATCGGCTTGTCCATGCCTTCCGTGCCTTTTGAGTAAAACTTGGCATAATCGACTGGCTGCTCTTGCTCCAGCATGTCGATGACCTTTTGCGCCACGGCCCGATTTTCTTCGGAAAGGGTGCTTACCGAGATCATTACGGCGCCGCAGTTGTTTTTTTCTGCCTCGGAAAGGTTGCTCCGGCAGTCAAGCAGAACTCGGTAGGAACCAGGTTCGACCAGATAGCGGATATTGCCCAGTTTGAGCGAGGTGGAAGGGCTCTGAGCAGGAAAAAGCAGGGGGATTGCCGTCCCTTTTTTTATAGCGTCAAGTAGACCACGCCATTGTTGCGGGGAGGGCGCTGGCACAGTGTTTTCCGGCTCTTTGATAATCATGAAATCGCCCTCGCGGCCTCCGCCCATATCGAGTCTCTGCGCATCTTCAAGAGTGATATCTGTTTTTTGGGCTTCCTGGAGGCGGATCTCCTCCTTCTGGTTGTTCAAATAGATTCGTACCCCGATAAAGAGTGCCAACCCAGTGAGAATAATCCCAATTACGAGCAGTAATCTTTTAAAAAATGTGGCAAAGCCTGGCATGGGATTCATCCAAAATAAAGATTTGTTTTGCAGGTCAAAGGCGACTGGTTTAGATTACCCGTAATGGTAGGAAAATCAAGCCATAAGGAGAGGTATGCAAAAAGGTTTACTGGTTGCGGGGTTAAGTGGCGGGTCCGGGAAAAGCGTTGTGGCGGTTGGCCTGTGTGCCGCCTATGCCAAGCAGGGCTTGGTTGTCGCTCCCTTTAAAAAAGGGCCGGATTATATTGATGCAGGGTGGTTGGCCCTGGCCGCCGGCCGGTCGTGCTATAACCTTGATCCTTTTCTGATGACCTGGCAGGCGCTGCAGGATTCGTTTGCCGAGCATTGCCAGAAGACGGAGCTGGCCATAGTCGAGGGCAATCGCGGTCTCTACGATGGGGTCGATGTGGCGGGTTCCGCCTGTTCGGCGGAGTTGGCCGTGGTCCTTAATCTGCCCGTGTTGCTGGTGGTGGACTGTACCAAGACCACCAGAACCGTCGCGGCCTTGGTTCTGGGTTGCCGGGAGATGGACCATCGCGTCAAGTTTGCCGGGGTGGTGCTGAACCGGGTCGCCGGCAGCCGGCATGAACAGATCGTCCGGCAGTCTGTCGAGCACTATACCGGCATACCTGTGCTTGGCGCTATTCCCAAGGCTGCCGAGGATGTCTTTCCTCAGCGTCATCTTGGGCTCACCCCGTGTCCGGAACATGCGAGCGCGGCAGAGGCCGTGGCCTGTCTGGCGGAACGGGCATCTGCCTGTCTGGATCTTTCCGGTATCATGGCCATGATGTCCGAACTCCCGGGGAGTTATGAAAAACCAGCGGAGATTCGAGGAGAAGAGAGCAGATTGCCGGTCCGGATCGGTATCATCAGGGACGCGGCCTTTCAGTTCTATTACAGCGAGAATATTGAGGCGCTCACCCGTCTGGGCGCCGAACTGGTGACGATTAACGCCATGACCGATACCCGTCTGCCGGACGGGCTTGCCGGTCTATACATCGGTGGCGGTTTTCCCGAGACCAATGCCCCGGCGCTGGCTGGAAATACTCCCTTTAAAGAGGCACTTCGCAATGCGGTTGAAGATGGTTTGCCGGTCTATGCCGAGTGCGGCGGCTTGATCTATCTTGGCGAAAGCATGGTGCTCAATGGCGAAATTTTTCCGTTGGTCGGGGTGTTCCCGGTAGTTTTCGGGCTTGACCGGAAGCCCCAGGCGCATGGTTATTCCGTACTTGAAACCAGGGCGCCTAATCCCTTTTATGAAGTGGGCACCGAGATTAAAGGTCATGAGTTTCGTTACAGCCGGGTCTTGAAATATGACGGAGATCCTGACGGACTTATCTTTGCGGTTAAGCGCGGGGTTGGCTTTATCGAGCGCCGGGATGGCTTGGTCTATAAGAGTGTCCTGGCGCTCTATACCCATGTCCATGCCCTGGGCACGCCGGAGTGGGCGAAAGGGCTGGTTGCCGGGGCCAGGAATTTCCGTAAGGTTCAGTGAACCTGCGGCGAGGTGCCGAACACCTTGGATTCGATCATGGCTCTGGCATACTCGCCGGGTGCCGGTTCGATCCAATGGATAAAGGATTCCTTGACCCGAATGTAGGAACCGTTGTCTTGTTTACACTCTGCACAGATACTCTCAGCTGAATCGCGATAGATGATAACCTTGCTGGCCGGTTCACCGTTCTGGTCAACAGCAGCCATCTTGCGACAGCCGCATTTCAGGCGAATAACCGCAATCCCGACGGCGTCCGGACTGCCTTCGATAATGCCCTGGATCATGGCCTCCTCGGATTTCTGGGTAACGATCCGGGCTTTTTTGCTCTCTTTACTGGCGGGCTTCTTTTTGAGTTTCATGTCGTCTGTCTGTTTCTAAGGATTATTGATTTACATTCGTCGATTTTTAGTTAATGTCAGTATGTCAGATTTTTCAACATATATGATTGGTTCTTTGCGGTCAATCGTAATTGCCCGGCATTCATTATTGACGTAGTGTTCGTTTTAGGTTTATTTCTAGTCTGGAAATAATTTTCCGGACGTTTTCAGTAGAAAATTATCTCTTCAAGGTGCTTATTCCCTTTATCGTGATTATGAAAATTAGGGCGTTTGCGGAAAGATTGAACATAGCCTTCTCAGTAATTATTACTATGCGAGCTTTTTTTTATTGACAAAAAAACAGGGGTGAATTAGAGGAAGTTGGTCTGGTTTGTTTAGTAAAGAGGTTAATGTTTTGGTTGGTGGAATGCACATCGGAAAAATGTTCATGTGCGGGGTGTGTCACCCTTAACTTATTAGCAATGATGGAGGAAAATTATGTGGCAGATTGATGTTGACAAGGATAAGTGTGTTGGTGATGAGGAATGCGTAAATGCTTGCCCGGCCCAGGTCTATGAGATCGTGGATGGCAAGGCAGAACCAGTAAATGCTGACGAATGTCTTGGCTGTGAGACTTGCGTCGAGGTTTGTCCGGAAGGCGCCCTCACCGTTACTGAAGTCTGAGCGGTTTGCGGCTTATTGCCGTTGAGCTAGGCCTATCTTCTTTATAAGAAGATAGGCCTATATTTTTTTGGACAGCCGGATCGGGGATAAAATTGTTTCCTGAACCAGCCGGAATTATGGTACATTCAGGTAATTTTATGAACGTTGGCTGCCGAATATTTTAATCCGGTGAGGCCAACCAGGTTGATTTACCTTTTTTCGGCGGTGACTGTTTTGCGATGGTTAAAACCAGGGGTATCGATTAAGACCCATTTGCTGAGCGCATCCCTCATCTGGACTGTGGTGGGTGGCGGGCTTATTTGGGTTGGGGTTGGCTGGGCTCTACCCATGGCTCCTCTCTGGTTGCTCGCGTTGGCTCTCTCTCTGGGAGGGCTCAAATCTCTTTATATCCTTGACCGGATTGCCGAGGAAAACAGCACCCGTATCCATGCATTGCCGGAAAAGACCTTTGTCGGAGATGTTTATTCCCTGCGGACATGGCTCCTTGTTGCGATAATGGTGGTTCTGGGTAGATTGTTACGAACCTCAAGGCTCCCCAGAGAGTATCTTGGGTTATTGTATTTTATCGTTGGTTTTGGACTGTTGCTGTCGAGCCGGATTGTCTGGCGAGACTGGCGTCGGCACCGTGGACATTCCGGTGGATGAGTAATGGCAACACACTCCTTAAACAGGGTAGAGATTGATCTTGCGGCCCTGCGGCACAACTATCGGGTGCTTCGTCTGCTTGTCGGACCACATACCACGATATTGGCCATTGTCAAATCTGATGCTTATGGTCATGGCCTTCTGCGTACAGCTCAGGTCCTGGCCGAAGAAGGGGCCAGTGCTTTTGGCGTGGCCGAAACCGAGGAAGGGGTGGCGCTCAGAGAGGCTGGAATTACGGGTGATATCATCATTCTGCTGGGTGCGCGGACGGATGATTATTCTGAGATTATCGCTCATCGGTTGCAGGTGGTCGTATATGACGCCATGCAGGTGGCCGGCCTGTCCCGTGCTGCGGTTTTGCAGGGTAAGAAGGTGGCTGTCCATCTCAAGATTGATACGGGGATGGGGCGTCTGGGTGTAATGCCGGCAGAGGCGGCAGTTTTGGCTGCTCAGATTGCCGGAGATCCCGGAGTTGAACTGAAAGGGGTACTAAGTCATTTCTCGCAGGCCGACGCTGAGGATTCCTCAACAACCCTGGCGCAGAACTGCCTGTTTGCTGAGTGTGTGAAACGGCTTCCGGCTGCCGGTGTGTATCATATTGCCAATTCTGCGGCTCTGCTGCGGTATCCAGAGAGCAGTTTTGACATGGTCAGACCGGGAATCACTCTTTATGGTTGTTACCCGTCATCTGCCCCTGAGTATCGGCAGCGTGTTGATCTTAAGCCGGTTATGTCTTTTCTGACCTCGGTGATCCAGGTCAAGGATGTGCCTGCCGGTTATGGTATCAGTTACGGTCACCTGTTTGTCACCGATCGGCCAAGCCGGTTGGCAGTCTTACCGGTCGGGTATAATGACGGCTATTTGCGGCGTCTTACCGGTCGTGCCAGCGTGCTTATTCACGGTAAGCGGGCGCCGGTGGTCGGCCGTATCTGCATGAACGCCTCTCTTGCCGACGTGACTGAAATTGCCGAGGTCAGGCCTGGGGATGAGGTGGTTCTCATGGGCTGCCAGGAGAGCGAGATGATTGCAGCCGATGAGGTGGCCGGCTGGCTTGAAACTATAAACTACGAAGTTTTGTGCCTGTTCGGCAATCGGAACCGGCGTGAATATAGTGAATGATTTGTAGGGGCGGCCCTCCGTCCCCCTCAAGGGGGATTGCACTGAATGGCCGCCCAGCTTTGCTTGTAAAATGGAACAACAAGGGAACTGTAATGATTAAGGAACAAGTACGAGAGCGGTTGACAAAGTGCTATGAACAAGGAGTTGCTCAGGGGCTCTGGTCAACCGCTGCGAACGGGCTTTATAATCTTGAAGAGCCTAAGCAGGCGGGGCATGGGGATTTTGCCACTAATTTTGCTATGGTTGTTGCCGGCAAAGAGAGGAAGAAACCCCGGGAGGTTGCGGCACTTCTTATGGCCTTGTTGGCTGAGCACGGAGATCTCTTTAAAAAAATCGAGGTTGCCGGACCCGGCTTTGTCAATATCTTTGTCAATGATGCGATCTGGCATGGCGTACTTGCTGCAGTCGGCAGCCTTGGTGCTGCTTACGGGCTTTCTAAGGTCGGCTGCGGCCGCAAGGTTCTGGTGGAATTTGTCAGCGCTAATCCGACCGGCCCGCTAAGTGTCGGCCATAGCCGACAGGCTGTTTTGGGTGATGCCATTGCCCGGTTGCTTATTGCAACCGGCCATAACGTCACCCGGGAATACTATTATAATGATGCCGGACGGCAGATGCGGGTACTCGGTGAATCGACCAGGGCGCGCTATCTGGAGCTTTTGGGACTGCCGCACGCCTTTCCTGAAGACGGTTATCAGGGCGAGTATATCGTCGAGATCGCCCGGGACCTGATTCGCGACGTTGGTGATTCCCTTAAGGATTCGGTCAGCGAGAAGCCTTTTAAGGAGAGGGCCGAAAAGGCGATCATGGCCGATATCAACCATACTCTGGAACGGTTGGGGATCCGCTTTGATAACTATTTTAATGAGCATACCCTCTACGATAATGGCCAGATTGATGAAGTCGTAGCCATTTTGCGCGATAAGGGTCTGGTTTACGATCAGGATGGGGCGGTCTGGTTCAGGACCACGGAGTTCGGACACGATAAGGATCGGGTAATCATCAAGAATACCGGCGAGCCCACCTACCGGTTGCCGGATATCGCCTACCATCGTGAGAAGTTCCGGCGCGGATTTGATTGGATGGTGAATGTCTTCGGTTCCGATCATATCGCGACCGTGCCCGATGTCCTGGCCGGGGTCAGCGCCCTGGGCTACGATGCCTCCAAGGTGACAGCCGTGATTCATCAGTTCGTTACCCTGCTGCGGGACGGTCACCAGGTGAAGATGTCTACCCGTCGGGCTACTTTTGTCACAGTAGACGAGTTGTTGGATGAAGTGGGCGCGGATGTGTCCCGTTTCTTTTTCCTGATGCGGCGGGCCGACAGCCAGCTTGAATTTGATGTTGAACTTGCCAAGAAGGAGAGCCAGGAAAATCCGGTATATTACGTACAGTATGCCTTTGCCCGGTTGTCGAGTATTGTCAGGCTGGCTGCGTCCAGGGGTGTGACTCCGGACTCGGAAGGCCTGGTTCACCTCCTGACCCTGCCGGAGGAGATCGGATTGCTCAAAGCCATGGCTTTTTATCCGGATCTGGTTGTCGAGGCAGGTCTTGAGCTTGAGCCGCACAGGATTATTTACTTCCTGCAGGACCTTGCCGGCCAGTTCCACAGTTATTACAATAAGCACCGGGTTATTACAGAAGACGAGGCGCTGACCCGGGCGCGGTTGCAACTGGCGCAGGGATTGAGAATTGTAATCGGTAACGGTCTTAGGCTCCTGGGTTTGACAACGCCTGAGGAGATGTAGAGGAGTTGTTTTTCTAATTATGGCTGATCTTAGTCGAAAAAAGAAACCATTTATCCGCTTGGAGTTGGGCTTTGGAGGTTTGTTGGGTCTGGGAGTGGTCCTCTTTTGCGTTTTTTTCTGGATGTTTCTTCTGGGGATCTGGGCAGGGCAGACAATTTTGCAGCCGGATGGCGTCAATGCCAAAACTTTGAATCCGCAAAAGATGATTACCTCATGGTTGTCCGGAGCCCGGCAGGCGGTAACCGGCACCCTCAAGCTCAAGCCCCAGCCGTCCGATGCTGACAACGGTCTTGTTGTATTACCAAAAGCTCCGGTGCAGACTTTAACCGCCCCGCCGTCTACGATTCCAGAGCCTGCTGTTGCCCCCGAGAAGGAGAAGGTGTCCGGTCCTTTGATTTTTACCCTGCAGGTTGCTTCCTACAAAGATGAGAGGGAGGCAAGGGATGCCGTGCTTGCCTGGCGGGCCAGCGGGCAGGAGTCTTATCTGGGGATGCCGGATCTGGAAGCCGGCGATGGCTCCTGGCGGGTTTTGATCGGGAAATATACCCGACTTAGTGATGCTAATGCCGCTGCCGGGAAGTTTGAGGAACAGGAAAATACCAGGGCTTTTATTGCCCAGTTGCCGGAGTCGAAAATCTTAACGCCGTGATTTTTCATGAGGTTATACAGTGATAATTCGTAACGCCCGTATGGAAGATGTGAAGAGGATCCATGATCTCCTCACTCATTTTGCCGCAAAGGGGCTGTTGCTGGGGCGCTCGTTAAGCTCTCTTTACGATCAGCTGCGGGATTTTAAGATATGTGTCGACCAGGATCCGCTTACCGGCCATCAGGTGGTAGCAGGGGTTTGCGCCCTGCATGTCTGCTGGGAGAACCTGGCCGAGATCCGGTCTCTGGCGGTAGATGAAAATTTCCATCGCCGGGGGTTGGGAAGGTGTCTGGTTGAGGCGTGTCTGACCGAGGCCAAGGAGTTCGGCATTAACCGGGTTTTTGCCTTAACGTATCAACCTGATTTTTTTAAAAAACTTGCCTTTGTGCCTACTGACAAGAATGAACTTCCTCACAAGGTCTGGGGGGATTGCATTAACTGCCCGAAGTTCCCGGATTGCAACGAAGAAGCTCTGATCTGGAAGAATTAACCAAATAGATATCGTCAGGGACCAGGTTCCACTCGTATGAATGGCGGACACTGGTGGTTGTGCCCTACGCAAGATTCAGATTTTTTATGAGGCTATTAGATGATTGGAGCGGCGTTACAGAAGATTTTTGGTAGTCACAACGAACGTGTTATCAAGAGAATGAGGCCTCTGGTTGATAGGATAAACGGCCTTGATGCTGAGATCAAGAAATTATCCGATGCCGACCTGGCCGCCAAAACCGTGGTTTTTAAGGAACGGGTTGTTAAGGGTGAATCCCTTGACAGCCTGCTGCCTGAGGCATTTGCTGTGGCTCGGGAGGCTGCCTGGCGCAGCATTGGCCTCCGTCCTTATGATGTGCAGCTGATCGGCGGTATGATCCTGCACGATGGTAAGATCGCCGAGATGAAGACCGGCGAGGGCAAGACCCTGGTCGCCACCATGCCGGTTTATCTCAACGCTTTGACCGGGCGCGGCGTCCATGTGGTCACAGTCAACGACTATCTGGCCCGCCGAGACACGGAGTGGATGGGTAAGGTCTACCGGTTTCTTGGTCTGACCACCGGTACAATCCTGCACGACATGGACGATAGCGAGCGCAAGGAGGCATACAATGCCGATGTGACCTATGGCACCAACAACGAGTTTGGTTTCGATTACTTGCGCGATAATATGAAGTTTGACCTCAACGATTTCTGCCAGCGACCGTTTCATTACGCCATTGTCGACGAGGTCGACAGTATCCTGATCGATGAGGCCCGGACCCCGCTCATCATCTCCGGTCCGGCCGAGATGTCTACTGAACTTTATAATAAAGTCAACCGGGTTATCCCCTCTTTTAAAAAGGATATCCATTATGCCTTTGATGAAAAGGCAAGGACCGTCGCTTTAACCGAAGAGGGCGTCGCTCACGGCGAGAAGGTTCTTAATGTTGACAACCTCTATGAGCCCAAGAATATCGAATGGCTTCACCATCTGAACCAGGCGATGAAAGCCCATATTATCTTTCATCGTGATGTTGATTATCTGGTGCAGGATGATCAGGTGGTAATCGTCGATGAGTTCACCGGCCGCACCATGCCGGGCAGGCGGTATAGTGACGGGCTGCATCAGGCGCTGGAAGCCAAAGAAGGGGTCAAGGTGGAACGGGAGAATCAGACCCTGGCCTCCATCACCTTCCAGAACTATTTTCGGATGTACGAAAAACTGGCCGGTATGACCGGCACCGCCGATACGGAAGCAGCGGAGTTTAAGAAGATTTATAACCTGGACGTGGTGGTTGCTCCAACCCACATGAATATGATCCGCAAGGATTTTGCCGATGTAATTTATAAGAACTCTGCTGCCAAGTACCGCGCTATTGTGCGGGAGATTACCGACCTGCACAAGAAGGGCCAACCGGTACTGGTCGGCACCATCAGTATTGAGATCAGCGAGAAGATCTCTGCCATGCTGAATAAGATCAATGTCGAGCATTCGGTTTTGAACGCCAAGCACCATGAACGTGAGGCCGAGATTATTGCCGAAGCCGGTCAGAAGGGCAGGGTGACCATTGCTACCAACATGGCGGGGCGTGGTACTGATATCAAACTGGGGGAGGGCGTGGTCGAACTTGGCGGGCTCCATATCCTCGGTACCAGCCGGCATGAATCCCGCCGGATCGATAATCAGCTGCGTGGTCGGGCCGGTCGTCAGGGTGATCCCGGTTCTTCGCGGTTTTATCTGTCACTGGAGGATGATCTGCTGCGGATTTTTGGTTCTGATCGGATCTCCGGCATTATGGAGAAACTCGGGATGGAGGAAGATGAGCCCATTGAACATCCGATGATCAGTCGGGCGATTGAAAACGCCCAGCGTAAGGTTGAGGGCCATAACTTCGATATCCGGAAACACCTGCTCGAATATGATGACGTCATGAACATGCAGCGTGAGGTCATTTACAAGCAACGCCGTGAGGTGTTGAGCCGCGTTGATGTCAAAGAGATTATCAAGGACATGATTAATGAGCTTGTTGATATGTTTGCGGCGGAATTTCCCGATCCGAAAGCGTCTTCCGAGGAGTGGGGCTGGGACGAGTTTGGTCCTAGAACCGCCTATGCCTTTGGTTTGGCTTTGACCTTTGATCAGGAGATGCAAAAACAGCTTGATGTTGAATCATTCAAGCAGAAGCTTAAAGAACTGATAACAGCTGCTTATGATGAGCGGGAACGCAGCCTTGGTTCGGAGACCATGCGGCAGCTTGAACGGGTTATATTGTTGCAGGTGGTTGATAATCACTGGAAGGAACATCTGCTGAGTATGGATCATCTGAAAGAGGGGATCGGACTTAGAGGTTATGGCCAGAAAAATCCCTTGAACGAATACAAAAAGGAGGGGTATGGCCTGTTTATGGACTTGATGGATACGATCAAGCTCCAGACCATCCGGACCCTTTTCCGTATTCAGGTGGTACAGGAAGAAGAAGTGGACCGCATGGCCCGGGAACAGCGGGAGAAACAGCAGGAGATGCGTCTGAACCGTGGTGCGGATGAGGCGGTCGAGCGTAAACCTGTGGTGCGGCACGGCGACAAGATCGGCCGAAATGATCCCTGTACGTGCGGCAGCGGCCAGAAGTATAAGCGCTGTTGCGGCAAGACCTCTTGATGGCGATAAACGGCAGGTAAGAACGGCTGGTAGGGGCGCGGTGCCCGCGCCCAGGATTTTGAGGTACGAAAACATGCCAATGGCTTTTGAGGTACGAAAATATGTCAATGGATTTGCGGGTTAAGGGGTTTGTGGCCGGGGCAATTAAGAGCGGCATTCGGGGCAAGGATCGTCTTGATCTTGGTTTGATTGTCTCCGAGAGTCCGGCAACAACAGCGGCCGGGGTTTTTACCACCAGCCTGGTTAAGGCGGCGCCGGTGCTCTTTGATATGGAACTCCTGTCTGCAAAACCCGTGGCCCGGGCCATTCTGGTCAATTCCGGGATCGCCAATGCCTGTACCGGCGAGCAGGGGATGACCGGAGCCCATGCGACAGCCCGGCTGGCTGCTGCAGCCCTGGGTCTTGATGCTGATCAGGTGCTGGTCTGTTCGACCGGAGTGATCGGAATGCAGCTTGACCTGGCGAATTTTGAGGGTGGTATGGCGAAGCTCGCGTCCGGACTTACCCCTGATGGTGTCAAGGATGTGGCGCAGGCGATGATGACCACGGACTCCTTTGCGAAAACTGCTGTCCGCACCCCGGTCGTCGATGGAAAATCCGTCAAAATCGTCGGGATTGCCAAGGGCGCCGGCATGATCATGCCCAATATGGCGACCATGCTCTGTTTTGTCATGACTGATGCGGCGGTTTCGGCCGGCGTCCTGCAGGGGATGCTTACCAGATCAGTTGCCGGGTCATTTAACGCGATTACCGTAGACGGCGATACCAGCACCAACGATACGGTCCTGGTTCTGTCCA
>Ga0208863_1000637_pt1 | contig 29736 bp, 26 predicted proteins | sample RifOxyD3_FD_184040 | JGI IMG/M metagenome (GOLD analysis project Ga0208863, IMG submission 184040) | Soil microbial communities from Rifle, Colorado - Rifle Oxygen_injection D3 (SPAdes) | ecosystem: Environmental > Terrestrial > Deep subsurface > Rock core/Sediment | place: Rifle, Colorado...
CCAAGGCCCGCCACATCAAGCCCCTGCCCGAGCAGACCGTGCCGGTCACCAACAAGGCTCTGGTTCTGGGGGGCGGGGTGGCAGGGTTGACCGCGGCATTGACCATCGCTGATCAGGGGTTCCATACCTATGTGGTGGAGAAAAAAGATACCCTTGGCGGCCATCTCCAGCATCTGGCTTATACCCTGCAGGGCGACACGGTGAGCACGGTTTTAGATGAGCTGACCGATAAGGTGAAAAATAACAAAAAGATCGAGGTGCTGACCAATACCGAACTGACCCAGGTTAGCGGTTTTGTTGGCAACTTCAGCTCGGTGCTTACCACCAGGGGCAAGAAGACCAACACGGAAACCACTATTGACCACGGGGTGATTATTATCGCCACCGGTGGTCGTGAGCATCGGCCGGAAGTGGTGCTGGGCAACCCGGTGATCTATTCGGAGACCGTGCTTACTCAGCGTGAACTGGAGCAGCGCTTGTCCGGCAAGGGCAAGAATCTGGCGCCCAAGTCGGTGCTTATGGTGCAGTGCGCTGGTTCCCGGGGTGATGATCTTAATTATTGCAGTAAGGTCTGCTGTAGTCATGCGGTAAAAAACGCCCTCAAGATAAAGGCCCTTGCTCCAACTTCTCAGGTGGTGGTGCTCTATCGGGATATGCGCACTTACGGCTTTGCCGAAGATGCTTACCGCCAGGCCAGGGAGCAAGGCGTGGTGTTCATCCCCTACACCATGGATAATAGACCTAAGTTCAAGGGTAGTGGTAAGAAGACGAGCGTCACTTTTTACGATCCGATCCTGCGGGATGAGGTCACCATGACCCCTGAGGCGCTGGTCTTGAGTGTCGGCATTGTGGCCGAAGGGACCGAAGAGATTAGCAAGCAGCTCAAGGTGCCGGTGAACGAGGACAAGTTTTTCCTTGAGGCCCATGTCAAGCTGCGGCCGGTGGAATTGGCGGTGAGCGGTGTTTATGTCTGCGGCTTGGCCCATGCGCCCAAGCCGGTCGAGGAGATTATCGTTCAGGCGCAGGCGGCGGCGGCCAAGGCTGCTATTCCGCTTTGCAAGGGCTTTGTTTCGGTAGAGCCCACTATTTCCTGCGTGGACAAAGAGTCTTGCATCGGCTGCGGCTTATGTGAATCGCTCTGCCCGTATCAGTCCATTCGCATTATCAAGGATGAAAATGGCAAGCGCAAGGCCGAGACTATCACCGCCTCCTGTAAGGGCTGTGGCATCTGCGCCTCGCACTGCCCGGTATTTGCCATTTCCATGGGCGGATATACCGATGAACAGATAAACGCGCAAATCACCGCCTTTGGTGCAAAATAGAGGAGTTTTTGTTATGAGCCAGAAAGATTTTAATCCGAAGATCCTGGGTTTTCTCTGCAACTGGTGCTGCTATGCCGCAGCGGACAGTGCCGGAGTCTCCCGTTACCAGTATCCCCCAAATCTTAGAACCATCCGGGTTATGTGTACCGGACGTCTTGATCCGGCCTTTGTCTTGCGTGGATTTGCTGAAGGTGCCGATGCCATCTTCTCCGGTGGCTGACAACTCGGCGAATGCCATTACCAGGTTGGTAATTACGACGCAATGGGTGTGAGTGCATTGGTGAAAAAGGTTCTGGCCGAGGTCGGGATCAAGCCGGAGCGGTTTGGTCTGCATTGGGCTTCTGCGGCAGAGGCGCCGCGCTTTGTCAAACTGATCACCGATTTTACCATGAAGACCAAGGCGCTTGGCCCAATTGGTCAGGCCGAAGGCTTGACCCCTGAGGAGTTGAAGCTTAGGATCGACAAGGCTCTCGCTCTGGTTAGCGACCGCAAGCTGCGGGTTGCTCTGGGCAATGCCACCAAGACTATTCGCAAAGAGGCAAATTTTACCCAGGAGTTTATCACCGGCGTGATCGAAGAGAAACTGGGGAAGGCCATTACCGCGGGTCTGGAAGGCTGAAGAGCTTTCTTCCTGCCTCCCGAGCGGAGATGGCGGCACGCGGCTGGAAATATGTCGATGTGGTGCTGGTTACCGGGGATGCCTATGTTGATCATCCCTCCTTTGGCGTGGCTCTGATTGGTCGCCTGCTTGAGGCCAACGGCTACCGGGTGGCCATTCTCTCTCAACCCCGTCACCATGCCCCTGATGATTTTCGTCGGTTTGGCGAACCGCGCCTTTTCTTTGGCATCACCGCCGGCAACCTGGACTCCATCGTGGCCAATTACAGCGGCAACGCCAAGGTCCGGGATCAGGATGATTACTCCCCTGACGGTAATCCCTATTTTGGACTCAAGGCGGAAAAAAAACTGCGCCGGCGCCCGGATCGGGCTACCATTCTTTACAGCAATCTTGCCAAGGCGGCTTATCCCGCAACCCCGGTGGTGCTGGGCGGGCTGGAAGCCTCTCTGCGCCGCTTCGTGCATTATGATTATCAGCAGCAGCGGCTTAGAGGCTCGGTGCTTACCGATGCCAAGGCCGATCTTCTGATTTACGGCATGGGTGAACGGGCGGTGCTGGAGGTGGCGGCCCGGCTTGCCAAGGGTCAGGATCTGGGCGGTATTCCCGGCACCTGTGAACGCCTGACTGCCAAGGACATGGAGGTGCGCCAGATTGTCGCGCCTGTTCATCTGCCCTCCTGGGCAGAGATTCAGACCGACCTGCCCCTGTTTCTTGAGGCAGAACTCATCGTGGATCGTCAGGCCAGGGCCTATGCCCCTGAGCCCTTGCTCCAGCATCAGCAGGCAGCCTGGGTTGTTCAGCACCGGCCAGCCGCGCCGCTCTCCACTGCTGAGCTTGACGCCCTCTACAGCCTGCCTTTTACCCGCAGGCCCCATCCATCCTGCGGAGATGTGCCAGCCTGCCGGATGATCCGGGATTCGCTCACCATTGTCCGCGGCTGTTGCGGCAATTGCTCCTTCTGTGCCATCTCTCGTCACCAGGGGCCCAAGATTATCAGTCGCAGTCGTGATTCCGTGCTTCAGGAGGTGCGACGGCTTGCCGGGCAGCAGGATTTCTCTGGCACCATCAGCGATCTGGGCGGTCCCACGGCCAATCTGTACGGTACCGGTTGCGACAGTCCGCAGCCTTGCAAACGCCATGATTGTCTTTATCCCAAGGTATGTAAATTTTTCAGGATTGATGAGCAGGCTATGCTTGGGCTGTTAGAGGCGGTGGCAGAATGTGCCGGAGTCAAGCATCTTTTTGTCTCTTCCGGCCTGCGGATGGAGCTGTTGACCCGAACGCCGAAGTTGTTGCGGCAACTATTGTTGCATCACACTCCGGGGGCGATGAAGATTGCGCCGGAACATACCGAGGACAAGGTGCTGCGGCTCATGCACAAGCCAGGCCTGTCGGTGCTGGAGGAGTTTCTCTCCCTTTGTCGGGAGATCGGCAAAAAGGCGGGGAAAATTTTTCATTTCACCCCTTATCTGATTGCCTCGCATCCAGGTTGTACCCTTGCCGATACCGAGAAGATGGCGGCGCGTCTTGCTATTCTCGGTCTCACGATCCGGCAGTTTCAGGATTTTACCCCTACGCCAGGAACGATCTCCACGGCCATGTACGTCACGGGTCTGGATCCCGAAACCAGGCAGACCATCACCGTGGCTCGGAGCACCGGGGAGCGGCGCAGCCAGCGGCAGGCTTTGGAATTCCGGGCCGCAGTTGGAACAGGCAAATCTCGTCCGGCCAGAGAGAAAGAGCTGTCCCGTACGAAGCGGAGGGCACGTCGAGGGCAGTCTTAAAAAGAAAATTATTGTCACTATTGAAGGCTTGACGATATATTTGCAAGATCCGATAGTTACTTGTAATCGTTCAGCAGCACCACATTTGCTTTATCGGCACTGCTGCCGATGATTGACAGTCATCGGCCTGCTCATGTGCAATAGCACACTTCGCAGACCTCTTTCGCGCATCTGCGGCACTGCTGAACGATTACAATCTCAGATTTATCTGAAATTTGGGTGCCTCAGGTGAACGCTTACAGTTACTTCATGGAGATCTCTTGGATGCTTGAAGGTAGCTGATTGTTTTTGGGGGGCGGATGGCCTGTCCAGAAGATGTTTAAGTTTTGAGGTAAGGGAGAGGCATGAAAAATATGAATCCTAATCTGATAACCTGTATCGTCCAGCGTGGCGAGGCAGATGGGGTGGTGGCGGCAGCAATGAAGGCCGGGGCGGAAGGGGCGACCATATATTATGGCCGGGGTACCGGAGTGCGTGAAAATCTCGGGATTGCCGGGATGTTCATCAGGCCGGAAAAAGAGATCATCCTGATCATTACCAAGGATGAGCAGACCGATGCGGTATTTGACGCAGTGGTCAAGGCAGCCAGACTTGAGAAAAAAGGGCAGGGCTTTGCTTTTCTCCATAAAATTGACCGTGCTATCGGCTTTATGAGCGAATGAAGCACGGGCTGGAGTTATTTTCGCATATGAGATCTGTATAGATGGGCCGATATTTTTTCATTGCCGTCTGTGCGGTTGTAACTTTGCATTTCACTGGGGTTACCTCTACGGAGGTGATTACGCCGCTGCTCGGTTTTCTGGCCGCCCACCGGACGGTGATTCTTGGCGGCGGCCTGTTTGGGGCTTTTGCCTTGGTCTGCGCAGCGTTAATTTTTAACGGGGTTGGTCTTTTTGCTATTTTTCATCTGATGGCCAAGGCTGTTTATGAGCTGGTTCAGTTTCTTCTTTGTGCCATGTGCCTGGCGGCTCTGATTTTCTGGTTTGATCTTGGAGGATATTTCTGGTTGGAGGGTGGAGGGGCCCTGGTGATTGTATTGTACTTCTTGCTCTATGGCGCGGCTTTTAGTCTGCGGGCCTTTGACTTTAACTATCCGATCAAGGATACCTTGTTTTCTTACAGCGTCCTTCCCTTAGTCTGTATAGCCGTGATCTGGGGCGGCAGTCTGATATGGCAGGTGCTTTAAAAAAACACCGCTGGTCACAAGATCAGCGGTGGATAGCGGAATCAATATGGTTTTCAGGGTCAGATTATCAATCGTCAAAATCACCTGCCGGGCCTTTGTCCCCACCGAGACTGGCTGCCTTGCGGGTGATCTTCTCTCCGCTCCACTGAGCAGAATCCTCAAGACGATCAACCTTTGCCCCCATGTCGTATGAACACTTGTCCAGAATCGCCTTGATCCCCAAGGGGGCGCTGTCCTGGGCGTTGAACACATTGACCAGCAGATTGTAGACAAACTCTTCCACCCTTTTGATCATCCGATTCCTGATCGCCGTGGGCTGGCCCATCAACTTCGGCTCAAAGGGCAGGTTAAGGCTCTTGTAGTTGCCTTTTTTCCAGCCATTGGCCTCGGCGCAGGCCACCATCTCCCGCCACATATGCTCGGTTACCCCGGCGTCTTTTATCTTGATAAAGTTTCCCTCGGTGTCGAGGATGGCGTTGCCGTAGTCGTTGACCTGCAAGCCCCAGGAAATCATTTGCAGAGCAGTAGCTACATTGGCCTTGGTGGTGGCGGTTTGGGCGGCGATCTCCCGCAGCCGATCCGAACTGTTGCCCGAGGTGCCATGCTGAGCACCGGAAATATGGTACGGTGCCAGTCTGGCGTGTACTTCGGTGGTGAGCGCCACCTGGATACCCTGGCCGCTGTCTTCGATCCCGTGGGTGGTGCCGTTGTTTAAAGCAATCCAGTCGGGGAAGATGTTGTGAGCGTTTAAACCCTGGATAAGAAAGAGCGCCTCTGCCGGGGTGGAAAGCCCCTGGTCGCCTTTGATCTCGCCGATCTCCGTTTCCAGGCCGGCCCAAGCGGGAATCAGCTGGGTCAGAGCCAGGTTGGTCAGCAGATTCTTGTCGTCCGGCAGATGGGAGGCGTCGATGGCAATGGAGGTGATTCCCGCCTCGAAGATGGTAGGAATCTCCACCTTGGCAAAATCCAGATCCGCCTCTTTCTTGATTCCGTAATGGTCGGCATGGATGGCCACCGGCACAGTGATGCCCAGCTCGTTCATGGCCTGATCCACCTGCATGGCCATGTTCCAGTAATTTACCGGGCAGTAGGCGTTTGCCCCGCCCTCAGAGCGGGCGATTTCGATGATGATCGCGGCGTTGGCCCGTTGCGCGGCCAGCAGGGCTCCGCGGATGATGAAGTTGTTGCGGCCATTGGCGGCGATGGTCATGGCCTTGCCCTTGGCCATGAGCGCTCGGTCGATTACCTTGCCGCTGACGATCAGGGCCTTGGAATTAGGAAAAAGTTTGACCACGTTGGGTGGCCGTCCGACGGCAAGCGCCTTGGTAAAATCTGTCTGGGAGACAGCCATAAGTGGGACCTCCTTGGGGTGCGGGTAATTTGCGCGATTATCTCAGGCTATTATAGTGGATTAGAGCAAGGCGTCATTAAAAAAAATCACTCAGGCAAGAGGTTCATCAGACAAGGCATTGTGCGGAGGAGACAGCTGAGCTATACTTGTCTTTGAGTCAGTGTTGTCAGGTTGTAACTATCCAGCAGCGTCGCTTCGCTACTGCCACAGATGTGGTGCTGATGGATAGTTACGGGAGATTCCTCCTTCTTTTTTGGGAATACTATCTGTAATGACAAACGAACCGCAAAAAATCCGTATCTTTATCCTTGACGATGAGATTGTCACGGTCCGGCGTCTTGTGCAGGCCCTGGGTAAGGATGGCTACGAGGTGGAGGGGTTTGTCTCTGCCTCCGAGGCGATGACCCGCTTTTCAGAGAGGCCGGCTGATATCCTGGTCACGGATGTTCGTTTAAGCGATGCCGATGGTCTTGACATCCTTCAGCGGGTTGTCGCCCTGGCCCCGGAGACTAAGGTCATCCTGATGACTGGCTACGCCTCGGTTGACCATGCGGTACGGGCCATGAAGGCCGGAGCCTGCCATTATCTGGCCAAGCCTTTCCGGCTTGAGGAGTTGCGTAACGCCGTGCGCGATGTTTTACAGGACGCCGGGGTGGTCGGCCGCCTCGTCCAGGCGACCAGTTTTACCGACCGCTTTGCCGGAATTATCGGGCGCTCTTCGGCCATGCAGGAAATATTCAAAACCATCCAGCAGATTGCGCCGCTTACCTGTAACGTCTTCATTCAGGGAGAAAGCGGCACTGGCAAGGAGCTGGTGGCCAGAGCGCTTCATAGTGTTAGTGGTCGAGACCGACATCCATTTATTCCCTTCAATTGTGGGGCATTTAGTGAAGAGCTGGTGGCTAACGAGCTTTTCGGGCACGAAAAAGGAGCCTTTACCGGTGCGGGGAGCACCAAATTGGGATTGCTGGAGGCGGCCAAAGGCGGTACCGTTTTTCTCGATGAGGTCGGCGAGATGCCGATTCCCATGCAGATCAAGCTGCTGCGGGTAATCCAGGAGCGTACTTTGTTGCGGGTGGGCGGCGTGGTTCCGATCAGCATCAATGTGCGGCTCATTGCCGCTACCAACCGGGATATCGAGAAGATGGTCGCCGCAGGCGAGTTCCGTCAGGATCTTCTTTACCGCTTGAAGGTGGTGATGATCAATATCCCGCCGTTGCGCAAACGGCAGGAGGATATTCATCTGCTTGTTGAGCATTTCGTCACCCTCATCGCCAACCAGTTTGGCAAGCCGGTGCCTCAGATAGCCGCGGATTTCATGGGGACGCTCTCTTCGTACCCATTCCCCGGAAATGTCAGGGAGCTGCAGAATATCGTGGAACGGGCGGTAGCCCTCTCCCGTGAGCCGTTGCTTACAGCCAGGGATCTTCCCCCGGAGATCTTCTTCGCCGAGGCTAAGCCGGTGGAGTTTGAGAAAGACTCCCGTCATCTAAAGGTGCTGGAGCAGGAACACATCACCGAGGTCTATCGCCGCACCGGTTTCAATCAAAGCGAAACCGCCCGCCTGCTCGGCATCTCTCGCACCACCCTGTGGCGGCGGCTCAAACAACTCAATCTGTTCTCCGGAGAATAATCCCGCGCCGGAGCCCAGTCGCGTAGCGCTGTTTCTCTTTGTAACAGTTGTTGCACTTGTAAAAAATCATTTTAAAACAAGTAGTTGCGTGTTTACTGTTGCGTATCTGGACAGTATCGTCTCGCCGATTTCATTGCTCTTCTGCTGAAAGTTCGTAAAAACAACATGATGCTAATTGTGGCATGATTCGTGCTAACTTGCGCTGCCGTCACGGGCAGGCTTTGGAGCTTGTGATATTTTCGAGATTAACAGCCGGTCCCCAAGTTCTGATGCCGGGTAAATTTTCCCTGGCGGAGAGTGAAGGGGCCGATTTTTTTTAATGTAATTGCACTACAACAAGAATGAGTCAAGGGAGGGAAAAGATGTACATGTATCTGCCAATCGCTCTCACCAGCGTGAATTATCTGGTGGTGATGGGCCTGGGTTTGGGAGTCGGCCTGTTGTCCGGTCTCTTTGGTGTGGGCGGGGGGTTCCTCATGACTCCGCTATTAATGATGATCGGCATTCCGCCGACAATAGCGGCAGCAACGGACGCCAATCAGATTGTGGCTGCGTCTGCTTCCGGAACTTTTTCCCATTGGCGCCTCGGCAACGTGGATTTCAAGATGGGCCTTTATCTTCTGATCGGTGGTTTTGTCGGTGGCGCGGCTGGAGTACAGGTGATCAAGATCCTGCGGGCCAGCGGCGGCGCTGATTTTCTCATCAAGATGACCTATGTGGTTATGCTGGGTCTGGTTGGCAGCTTCATGTTTGTGGAAAGTCTCAATGCCATGCGAAAAAGCAAAAAGGCTGATCCGGCAGCCGCACCGGCAGCAGCGCCAAAACAGAAGAAGGGCGGTTTTTTTGCCGCCTTGCCCATGCAGACCTACTTCGAGAAATCAGGCGTTACCCATTCGGCTCTGGTACCCCTCGTTCTTGGCACTTTTGTCGGGGTACTGGCCGCAATCATGGGAGTCGGTGGCGGTTTTCTCATGGTGCCGGTGATGATCTACATGCTGCGGATGCCCATGCATGTGGTGGTTGGCACCAGCCTTTTTCAGATTCTTTTCACCTGTATCGAGGTTACCTTTCTCCAGGCCTATTCCAATCATACGGTGGATTTCATTCTGGCCATTATTCTGCTGGTTGGTTCGGTATTTGGGGCCCAGATCGGTACCGCCTTGGGCAAGAAGCTGCACGGCGATCAGTTGAAGATTCTGCTTTCCATCATCGTCTTGGCGGTTACGGTCAAGATCGTTTTCGAACTGGTGCTTGAGCCTTCCATTCTTCTTTCTTACGCGGGAGGTCATTAACATGAAACGTACCTTCATGAATGCTTTCCGTTTTTTTGTGACCGCAGCTGTGGTTTTCTGCGGCCTGGCCGTTCTGCCTGTCTCTGCGGCTCAGGCTCTTACCTGCTCGGTTACTCCTGACAGTATTCCGATTACTTTTTTCTATCATGGTGCACAGTTGTCGGTTACTGGTCAAAGTGCCACTGCCGACGATCTGATAGTCACCGTCACCAGTGAGCCAATTGATACCGTTCTGAAGTATAAGGAAAAGGTCGGTGGCCTGGTCTGGATGAAAAAAGGCACCCTTGAGTTCAAGGATGCTCCCAGGGTGTATCTGCTGCATAGCACTGCCGCTTTGGATCGTATCCTTGGTCTGGTCGAGCGTAATCGGAACCTGCTTGGTTATGATGGCCTGCGCGAACACATCCGTATTGAAGACAGTGCGGGGAATCCCGCGGAAGACAGATGGTTCGACGAATATCTGAAGTTCAAGAAAGAGGAAAAAGTTTATGATATCCAGGAGGGCAGCGTTGTCCGGCAGCACGGGATTGATGGCAACACCTATCAGGTTGCGATAGACTGGCCTTACCAGGCGCCTCCCGGAACATATAAGGTGGAGGTCGTCGCCGTCAGAGGCGGTACGGTGGTGGATCGTGTGTCGACCAGTTTTGAGGTCAAGAGTGTAGGCATGATCGCCGCTCTGTCAAAAATGGCCTTTGAGCAGGGAGGATTATATGGGATAATGGCAGTTGTCATCGCCCTGCTCGCCGGCCTGGCCGTGGGCGCAATCTTCAAGAAAGGCGGCGGCAGCCACTGATCCGACTTTTTTTGTTATCGTTTATATTGCAAGCCTTGATGACAGGAAAAGCAGCTTTTTTCGTCATCAAGGCTATTTTTTTAGGATCAAGCGCATGGCTTTTCGTGATTTTCTGAAAAGATTTTCCCGCCAGCGCTGGTTCACGCCCAAAACTTGTCGGCCTCTGTCGCTGACATTCTCCCAGTTCCGCGAGGTGCTTAAGGCAAACAACCAGGCCCTTGAGATCATCGCCGACATGGGGGAGAAACTGAGCGGGGACTATCTCTTCGATCTTCGTTATGTGGAAGCCACAGTTGAGGAGATGATCGCGGCCATGCGCCGAGCCATTATCACGATCAACCTTTTGACCTTGGACAAGTGCGTGGCGCTTCATGGAATATTTGCCCCCATGGAGGCAAGGGTCCGGGCAATTCTTATCAGACGGGACGACCGGGATGGGCCACCCCTGCTCTGGCTGGCGGAGGTTGAGACCCGGCACTGGCCCTTGGTAGGCGGCAAGGCAGCGCATCTTTCCGAGTTGCTCCATAATCCCAAAGTGAAGGTGCCGGAAGGGTTTGTCATCACCACCAGTTTTTTTCATGACCTGTTGGACAATAACGGTATTTGTCCCGAATTCGACCTTTTCGAGCGGATGCTGACAGAGCCGGAGATCAATGAAGACGAGTTGGAAAGGCTGCGTCGAACCCTGCGGGAAAAGGTGCTTCAGGCAGAGCCGCCCAATGGTTTTCTTGAGAAATTGACTGTGGTTATTGAGCGGCTCGCGGCCATCGGCGGCCCGCCTCTTTTTCTCGCAGTTCGCAGCAGCGCTCAGGAAGAGGACATGGATTTTTCCTTTGCCGGGCAGTTTCATTCCGTGTTGCAGGTTCCTTCACAGGCCGAGGCGGTGTATCGCGCCTACCTGCAGGTGGCGGCCAGTTTGTTCGCCGCCAAGGCTATTCATTACCGGCGTCAGGTTTTTCCCGAAGGCTGCCCCATGTCTATTGCCGCTTGCTGCCAGCGCATGATCCAGGCTGCTGCCAGCGGCATCATCTATTCTCTTGATCCCATGGCGCCTGGTTCGCGGAATATGGTGGCGGTGGGCGCTTTGGGGCAGGGGCAGGCTGTGGTCGAGGGGCAGGTGCCCACGGATTTTTTCCGGATCAGCAGAGGTGAGCCGCCGCGGGTTCTTGAGAGGGTGCTTGCCGCAAAGCATGATGCCCTGCGGCCTAAAGGCGGTGACGATGGCGGGCTGACGATGCAAAAGGTGTCGGCTGGGCAGGCAGAGGCCCCTTGTCTTGATGAGCCGACCCTTCTTGCCCTTGCCGCAGTTGCCATGCATTTGGAAACCTTCTTCAAGCGGCCCCAGGACATTGAATGGACTTTGGATCCGCGGGGCGACCTCTACATCCTCCAGTCAAGGCCACTGTTGATCACCGAGAGCGCCAGGGAAAAGTCCCTCCTTTCAGAGCAACTTGATGGCTATGAGCTTGTCGCTTCCGAGGCGGGACGGGTGGCCCAGCAGGGCATTGGCGCTGGGCCTGCCTATTGGGTGGAAACCCTGGCCGATCTTAAGGATTTTCCAGAGGGAGCGGTGCTGATCAGCCACCGTGATTCCTCTCAGTTCGTTCAGGTCATGCACCGGGCCGCGGCCATTGTCACCGAGGTGGGCAGCCCGACAAGCCACATGGCCACTCTTTGCCGGGAGTTGCGAGTTCCCTGTCTGGTCGGGGTTTCGGAGATCATGGCCAAGGTGGCGAACGGTGAGGAAATTACTGTGGATGCCGAGGACCGTCGGATCTATCGGGGCAAGGCCGTGGAGCTCCTCACCTATCAGGCGACCACCTCCATGGATCTGCATATGGCCCCGGAGTTTCGGCTGCTACGCCGGATCCTCCGGGATGTCTCCCGTCTGAACCTGGTTGATCCGCTTATGCAGGAATTCCGGCCCGAAGGCTGTAAGACCTTTCATGATGTGCTACGCTACATTCATGAAACCGCGGTGCTTGAACTGGTGGAGCTGGGACGGGATGAAAACTGTCTGCCCGGCGGCCTGGCAAGACGGCTGGCTCTGCCCATTCAGGCAGGAATCCTTGCTATTGACATCGGCGGAGGCATTGCCCCGGACGTTTCGAGCGATCAAGTCCCTTTTACCGCCATCCGTTCGATCCCCTTCCGGGCCATTCTTCAGGGGATGCTCTTTCCCGGGGCCTGGCACCAGGAGACCATGCCGGTGAGTTTCCGGGATATGATGCACAGCATGATGACCACCCCGCAGGATACCCTTTCCGGGCAGTACACCGGCCACAACATTGCCATTATCAGTGAGAATTATGTGAATCTTTGTTTCAGATTCGGTTATCATTTTAATATTATCGACGCCTTCTGCCACGAGGTGGAGCGTGACAACCATATCTATTTTCGTTTCCTGGGCGGAGCCACCGACATTGCCAAGCGTTCGCGGCGCGCGACCCTCATCGCTACGATACTTGAGGCCTTTGACTTCAGCGTTAAAACCAGGGGAGATCTGGTCATTGCCCGTACCGGCAATCTGGCCAGAAGTGAAATGGAGCGGACTCTCGATATCCTCGGCCGACTGATTGGTTTTACCAGACAGCTGGACGTGCAGATGACCGACGACCGGGTCGTGGCTCGGTATGCAGAGGCGTTTCTCATGGGGGATTACGGCGTTGTCGCCGAAAAATAGAGCAGGGAGGAAGGACGATGAACCAGACAAACACGCGGCTGCTGGTGGTGGATGATGAACCTATTGTCGGCAAGCGGCTCAAGCAGGTGTTCGACAAGATCGGTTTCGCCGTCGAGACTTATACCGATTCAGCCGCGGCCCTTGCGGCCATAGCGGAAAAATCATTTGACATCGTGGTGACCGACCTGAAGATGGAAGGGATTGACGGCGTCGAGGTTCTCAAAAGGGTCCGGGCTATGAATCCCAAGACCAGAGTGATCATCATTACTGGCTACGCCTCGCCGGATACGGCGGAACTGGCGGAGCAGGAGGGGGTGTTTGCCTTTCTGGCCAAGCCTTTCCGTCTGGATGAATTGAAAGAGGTTATTTTCCGCGCCATGGAACCAGACAGGATTAAATCATGAGCAGTGGTGTCGCCGATTCTCAGGCGGCACAGCTGGCCGCCGGGCAGACCGCTGATGTTCCTGTCCTGCCGCCCTGCCGTTATCTTTTCCCTGGAATCCGTTCCATCCGGGGGAAACTTCTGCTCATGATCTCCATTGTCGCTGGCTTTGGCATCATCGCCACCGCGACCGCTACTTTTGCCTTGTGGCGCGTGGAAGATAAGATCCGGATCATCGAGTCGTTCTACGAATTGAATCAGAAGGTTCTTGAAATCAGGCGCTATGAAAAAAATTATTTCCTGTTCAATGACAGTAAGGATCTTTTGAGCGCTCTGGACTATGTGGACCAGGTCAGGGCTTCCATTGTCGCAGTAAAGGTGGTTCTTCTTAAAGATGAAAACGAGCTTGAATCCCTGTATGACCGGGAGTTGGGAGAGTATGAAGCTATCTCCCGGCAACTGCTGCAAGATGAATTGACTCCGAAAAACAAGCAATCTCTGGAAAATTCCCTGCGCAAGCGCGGCCAGGATATAACCAAGAGCATTTTCGACATGGATTCCAGGGCGCGGATCCGAGTGGAACGCGAGGTTGCGGGCTATCAGAAAACCGCGGTCTTTGTCCTTGTCCTGGCGGTGGGGCTTGGCTCCGTGTTGGTGCTCTACATGATGCGCTGGATTATGCGGCCTCTTACCGCCATTCGTGAGGCCTCGGCCAGGATCAAGCAGGGGGAGATGAGTTCCATTCCGTTGAACAATGATATCTGGTGTTCGGTGGAGGGGGTTGAACTGGTCAATTCCTTAAATCTCATGCTTCAGGCCCTGAATGCCAAGCAAAATCAGCTGGTACAGTCAGAAAAGCTTGCGGCCATTGGCAAGGTCACCGCTGGCATTGCCCACGAGATTAATAATCCTTTGAACAATATATCCCTAACCGCCGAGGTGCTGCTGGAGGATCTGCCTAATCTTGAGTGCAGCGATCGGCTGGACATGGTGCGCGACATCCTGGTCCAGTCGGATCGGGCCAGGGAGGTGGTGCATCATTTGCTGGAGTTTTCCCGGATACGCAAGACCAATATCATGGAACGGATGGACCTTGCCGCCCTGATGGAGAATTCTATCGCCCTGGTGAAGAACCAGCTGCGTCTTGGCGGGATTGTTTATCGCTACGATCATCCCGCTCAGCCGGTGTTGGTCAGCGGCAACCCCAATCAGCTGCAGCAGGTGCTGGTCAACCTGATGCTCAATGCGGTACAGGCCATGCAGCCCGATGATCATCTCGACCTGGCGGTGCGCGGCCAGGGAGCAGAGGCGCGGGTCGTAGTCAGCGACACCGGGGCCGGTATCCCTCCCGAGACCCTGGCCAAAATTTTCGATCCCTTTTTCACCACCAAGAACGAAGGAACCGGATTGGGCCTTTCGTTGAGCTACGCCATCGTCAAGGATCACGGTGGCGAGATTAAGGTGGCAAGTGAACCGGGCCGAGGCACGACCTTTACGCTCATCTTTCCCAGGATTTCCGGAGAGGCCTGAGATGCATTTTCCCATAAACCCTTTTTTCGGGAAGGCCAGGGAAGAGCCGGTCACGTTTGCCGCCTCCTTTAGGCTGTTCCGTCGGTTGCTTTCCCTGAATAATGCGGTGCTGGAGAAGATCGGCCGGATGGAGGGGGCTCTGGCCGGTGAATATGTCTTTGATCGGAAATTTTTAAGCGAAGCGGTGGCCGATTTAAATGAGCTGGTGCGGGAGGTAGTCTCCTGCCTGGCCGGTCTCACCGGTAACCGCTACCTTGATCTGTACGAGCGCTACGAGGATTTGGCCGGGAAACTTTCCGGGCTGGCCCTGGAGTACGCCGGGCCATACGACCGCAATCTCACCTTGGCTTACGGGCTGATCAACAGCGATTTCGATGAGCTGGTGGGTGGCAAGAACGCCACCTTGAGCGAGATCCGCAACCGTCTTGGTCTGCCGACCCCGGACGGTTTTGCTATTACTGTTGCCGCCTATCGTGAGTTTATGGAGGTAAACGGCCTTTTTGCCGCCATCGATGCAATCTGCATCGCGCCTGGCTCGAGCCGGGAGCATTCGGAGGCCATTATCCGTCTGCTCGATCAGGCCTGTTTGCCGGAGCAGTTGGTGGCGGCGGTGCAGGATGAGTTGAGGCAGCTCTTCAGCCGGGCAGGGGGCTCGGTGCCCTTGGCGGTTCGCTCAAGCGGAGTTGGCGAGGATGCCGAAAGTCGCAGTTTTGCGGGGCAGTTTCATTCGCTGCTTGAGGTGCGGCCCGAACTGACCTCGGTGCTTGAAGCCTACCGCCGGGTGATTGCTTCCCGTTTTTCGGCGGCGGCGCTTGATTATCTGGGGCCAGCTGCCGGTAGCCGGACTCTTCCCATGGCCGCCGGGGTGCAGCCGATGATCAGCTCCCGGATTGCGGGTGTGACTTACAGCCGCAATCCGGAGTCGCCGGAGGCAAATCAACTGCTCATCACCTCTCTGCGTGGCGCGGCCCATGATCTGGTGGCCGGGCGCAGGCAGGCCGATCATTTCCTCATGAGCCGGGTCTGGCCATTTCCCCTGTTGACCAGCGAAATCGCCCTGCCGGCCTCTTCGGCCTCACCGGCCTCTGCCAGGGAAGTGTTCGAGTTGCTACCCAGCGGCCTGCGACGCGGCTCGGCAACCTTAACCCCCCAGGAACTGGCGAGCCTTGCCGAGCAGGCTCTACTGCTGGAAAAGACCTTTGGTGAACCCCAGGATATCGAGTGGGCCTTGGCAGAGGCTCCGGTGATTCTCCAGAGCCGCCCCTTGGCCATGCCGCTCAAACCGCCGCCGCTTCCCGACGAGCTGGCCGCCGAACTGGCCGCAGCCATTCCTCTGATCTCCGGCAAAGGGCAGGTCGCTCAGCTTGGTATTGCCGCAGGACTGGTGGTGCATGTGGATCAGAACACCGATCCGGAACAGTTTCCGGTGGGTGCCATTGCCGTGGCCCGCTTTCCCAGCCCGCAATTGAGTCCCATTGTCTGGCGGGCCGGGGCGATGATTACCGAGATCGGCGGCCCCACCGGGCATCTGGCCACCATTGCCCGGGAATACCGGACCCCGGCTCTGTTCGGTATCGGCGGCGCCATCAAACTTCTTGCTCAAGGGGCAGAGGTCACAGTGGACGTGGAGAACAAGCAGGTCTATCAGGGAATCATCGAGGGGCTGATCCGGCTACATGTTGCGGCAAAGGATGATTACCATGCTTCTAAGGAGCTACGGATTCTGCGTCGCATCCTGCGCTGGGTGGCTCCCATTACCCTGGCTGATCCGACCTCGGCCGAGTTTAAGGCGAAAAATTGCCGTACCTTTCACGATATCCTCCGCTTTGCCCACGAAAAATCGGTTGATGCCCTGATCCATTTTCATGCGGACAAAAGCAGTTCTCAGGAGTCATTGAGTCGACCGGTGCGGCTGCCGGTTCCCCTAAAATTACGGGTTATCGACTTGGGCTCTGGGCTCAAGGCTGAAACGCCGCCAAAGGGAGAGGTTGGCCTGGAGATGTTGAACAGCCGACCGCTTGCCGCTATTCTCCAGGGATTTTTCAAGGAGGATAAAGGGGACAAAGAACCGGCGTCGCTGGGTTTTAAGGATCTTCTCTCCGGGATCAGCAGGCCGCTGGTGCTGTTTAACGGGCCAGACTATCCGGGCGACAACCTGGGGATCATAGCCGAGAATTACTGCAACCTCTGCCTGCGTCTGGGTTACCATCTAAATGTGGTGGATGCCTACATGTCACCTGACCCGGACAATAACTACATCTATTTTCGTTTTGCCGGAGGGATGGCCGAGAAGGTCAAACGCGAGCGGCGGGCCCGATTGATCAGGGACATTCTCTCAGGCCTTTATTTTAAGGTGGAGCGAACCGGTGATCTGGTGATCGCCAAGGCCAGAAATATGGATATCCCGAGAATGGAGCGGGTGCTGGTCCGGTTGGGCGAGCTGATTGCCTTTACCCGTCAACTCGATGTGCGGATGCGCGACGAGGCGGCTATTGAGGAATTCTTCCAGCGGTTTCTTCTAAGCATCAAGCAGGAGCAGGCAGGGGAGGATGGGTGATGCGGCGCTGGCTCGGCCAACAGTTCGGCAGGCTCAGGGATGCCCGTCAGCAACGAAAGCAAGATTCGCAGCATCTGCTTAAGGCACGCTACCATGTGTTCCGCTCTCTTCTCACCAGCAACAACCGGGCCGTGGATTGCCTCAGCGAAATCGGCATCTATCTGCGCTTGCAAGGTGATCCGGCTGGTCTTGCCCAGCTTGTCCACCGGCTGATTGAAGAAACCGCCCAAATGATCGTCCTGCTGGAAAATCTGGCTGGCAGCCGGTACCGTGGGTTGCTTGCCGCTCATCAGACAATCACCAAACTTATTCAGGATACGATTGCCCGGTTTGGCTCGCCCGAACATCTTCCCCATGTAATGCCGCTTGTCCAGGTTCATGACGGTATAAAAGGGCAAACCGGCAACAAGGCCGCGTCCCTGGCCGAACTGCGCAAGAGCGGTCTGTCTGCCCCGGATGGCTTTGTGATTACCCTGGCCGGTTGCCGGTTTTTTCTTGACCACGCCGGACTTTCCTTGGAGTTGGTTCATCTGCTGGCCACCCAAGGCACAGACAGGGAGAAGCCTGTTTCTGCCGCCACCGCCGCTCAGGTTAAAGGTTTGATCACGCAGGCGTTGATCCCGCCGGTCCTGGCCGAGGCAATCGTCGGGGCGGCCCGCCCTTTCCTGCAAGACGGCAAGGCCCTGGCGGTGCGCAGCAGCAGCATCAGCGAGGATGGCAGGCATCATTCTTTTGCCGGGCAGTTCAGTTCGGTGCTCAATGTCCGCAATGAGGCGCAGTTCCTGAAGGCTTTCAAGGAGGTGGTGGCCAGCAATTTCAACCCCCGTAGTCTTGCTTACCGGCTCAACGCCGGGTTGGACCCCCTGTGCTTCGATATGGCTGTGCTCTGTCTGGAGATGGTAGAGGCTCGCGCCGCAGGCGTTCTGTTGACTCGCTCGCCTCAGGAACCGGAAAGCGGGCAGCTGCTGGTCAGCGCGGTTCCTGGTCTGGGCGAAGCGGCGGTTTCGGGTAGCGCTGCGGCGGATATTTATCTGGTCGGAGCGGATGGCAAGGTGGATTGGCCGCGTTCCACCATCTCCGACAAGGAGCGTTTGCTGGTCTGCGAGGTGGCGGGCGGGGTGGCTTGGCATGAGCTGGCCCCGGAGGCCCGCCATCTGCCGGTGCTTAGTGAGGTGGAGCTTCAGGCTTTGTCTGGCTTGGGCCGAGAGATGGAGCGGCGCGAGGGCGTTCCTCTGGACCTGGAATGGGCAGTGGACAGCAAGGGAACACTGTTTATTCTTCAGATGCGGCCTATGACCACCATGGGCATTCAGGCTACGGACGACCTACAGCAGGACTTCCCGGTTTTGACCCAAGGAGTGATTGCCTCGGGAGGGCGGGCCATTGGCCGGGTGCTGGTGGTGAAGGGGAGAAAAGATTTCGAGAATATCCCTCGGGAACCGGTGGTTCTGGTCATGCAGCAGAGCTTTGTCGAGGCGGTAATCCTGCTCGGTCAGGTGGCGGCGGTGCTGGTGGAGTTGGGCAGCCCGGCGGATCATCTGGCCTGCGTGGCCCGTGAACAGGAGACCCCGATGGTTTGCGGCCTGAAAGACGCATCCAGCCTTTTGCGGGACGGACAATGGATTATCGTGGATGGCAGCCATGGCAGGGTGTATGAGGCTACTGCCGAAGAGATCGTCGCCGCACAAGAGGCCTGGCAGGGTGGGCACCTCGTCGCTCGGCCGACGCGCGCGCCGTTGCCACCGCTGCACCGGGAGCTGCAGGGGCTGGTGACAGCGCTCCATCTCACCGACGCTTACGGTCCTACCTTCTCCATTGTCGAATGCAGATCGCTCCATGACATCGTTCGCTTTGTACACGAAAAGGCGGTGCTGTCGATGTTCCACGCCGGCGATGAAATGCTGGAGAAAAACCTCGCTGCAGTGCATGTCATCGACTCGCCGGTGCCTTTTTTTGTCAGCGTCATAGATCTGGGCGGGGGCTTGTCTTTGGCTGGGCCACCCCGGCGCAGGATTTTGCCGGAGACGGTGATCTCCCGGCCCTTTCAGGCACTTTGGCGGGGAATCACCACCCCCGGCCTGCACTGGGGGCCGCCGCCCGGCGGGGCGCCTATGGGCTCGGTGATGTCCTCTTTTCTCACCGACCAGAAGTCGGAGCGGCCCATCGGCATGCCTAATTACGCCTTGGTCAGCCGTGATTACTGCAACATGAACGCCAGGATGGATTTTCATTTCATCATGATCGACGCGGTGGCTTCCCCGGAGCCGCGCAGCAACCACATCAAGTTCCGCTTCAAGGGCGGGGGCACTACCCTGGAAAGGCGGCGGCGGCGCGCCCTGTGTGTCGGGGAAATCTTTGAACAGTATGGATTTTTCGTTGATGTCAAGGAGGATCTGGTCAACGCCTCTTTGCAGGGGGCGATCCGGGAGGCCATCGAGGAAAAGCTGGTGATGGTAGGCAGGATTTTGGGTTTTACCAGGCTGCTGGATGCGGCTATGGGTGAGGATGCGATGATTCCCGCAGTGGTTCGCGCTTTTATGGAAGGGGATTACACTCTTTCGCGCGTAGTGGCAGGCCGGGAGAATCAGGCGTGATGGAAGCGCAAGCCCGGCAGCTCCACGGCGGTGAGGAGATTGCCGTAGACCGCGCCGGTATCGATGCCGATTCGGAAGGGAGTGAGCAGCGGGGTGGCAAAGGGGGTGTGGCCGAAGATCACCCGCTTGCCGTAGTCCCGCTCCTCTGAAAGAAAGGGTTCCCGAACCTCGCAGAGATCGGAGATATTCTGTTCGGCCAGGGGCTGGTCGTGGCGCAGACCTGCATGAACGAAGATATACTCCTCTGTTTCCCAGTAAGGCAGTAGGGAATCGAGAAAGGCCCGGTGCTCGGGCGGCAGAAAAGCGAGGGAAGTGAGCTGGGCGAGGCTGGCGCCGCCGTAACTTTTCAGGGTGTTTTCCAGGCCAAGCCCCCGCAGATAGGGGAGCAGCACTTGATCACCGCTTCGGTGGTATTCGAGCAGCAGATACTCGTGGTTGCCCATGAGCGGTATCATACGTATTCCTTCGGCTCGCAGCCGGCAGAGCTGATCCAGCACACCCTTGGCATCGGAGCCGCGATCCAGATAGTCGCCGAGCAAGACCAGGGTATCGTGCGCCTGATCGAATGGCAGTCGGCTCAGCAGGAGTTTGAGTTTGGCCGCGCAGCCGTGGATATCGCCGATGGCAAAGATCTTGCCGCTCATATCATTGTTCCTGGTTGTAGCAGGCAGATTTTTGCCTTCCGGTGTCAGGCAAGAAATACTGGGGATCATTTATATTTTTCACCAATGCACCTTCTGGGAGTACGGATAATCTGTGCGGTTGTCTGAGGTTATTATAGTGGATTGGAGCAAGGCGTCATTAAAAAAAATCGTAACTGATCATAGGATAGGCGACCAAGTTTCGCGCCGTATCCCAACTGTAATCGCTTACAAAAAATTATTCAGGCAAGAGGTTTATATGACAAGGCATTGTGCGGAGGAGATAGCTGGTCTATACTTGCATCTTGATGAGGAATAAGGGCACGGCATGCCGTGCCCCTACCGGATGATTAAATCTTCGGTTTAGAAATGGAATTACCTGTGATATATCGGATTATAACGCCATGCGCCATGCGACAAACCCCCATTTGCTTGTCTTGAAAGACCAACTGAACGCCCTTGAGGCCGCGCGTCTGTCGCCTCTTGCCAGCCTGAGCCGGGCGGGAGTTAGACGGCGCTTTGAGGAGGGGCAGGAAGAGGACCATCGTCAAGCCTTTGCCGTGGATGGAGATCGGGTTTTGCATTCACGGGCCTATACCCGGTATATCGATAAAACCCAGGTGTTTTACATGGTTGAGAACGACCATATCACTCATCGGGTTTTGCATGTGCAGCTGGTGGCCAAGGTCGCCCGGACCATTGGCCGTTATCTGCGGCTGAACGAGGACCTCATTGAGGCCATTGCTTTGGGCCATGATATAGGGCATCCTCCCTTTGGGCATGACGGAGAGAAGTTACTGGACGCACTTTGCCGCGAGCATGGGCTGCCCTCGTTTCAGCATAACCTGCAAAGTGTCCGCTTTCTTGAGTGCATTGAGCGTCAGGGTAGAGGTTGGAATCTGACCTTGCAAACCCTGGACGGCATCATGTGTCATGACGGGGAGATCCATAACCGCAGCCTGGCGCCCCGAAGTGGTAAAGCCTTTGCAGATTTTGACCGGGAGGTCGCGGCCAAGGAGCTTGACCATGGTCTGGAACTGGTCCCCATGACCATGGAGGGTTGTGTCGTCCGTTTTGCTGACACCATTGCCTATATCGGCAGGGATATTGAAGACGCCATTGAGTTGAGGCTTATTCGTCGAGATGATATCCCGCCTCGTTGTCAGGCGATCTTTGGCCGGAGCAACGGCAGTATTGTTTATCGTCTGGTTACTGACTTGATTGCCAACGGCCTGGAGGATGGGGCCATCGCCTTTAGTGAGGATGTTTCTTTGGGGTTGAAAGAGCTGAAGACTTTTAACTATGAACGTATTTATCTGAACCCGGCCATCAAGCAGGGTCTGGCCAGGATCACTGATTGTTATCGAGCGCTGTTTGCCTCCTGTCTGAACCAGTTTATAAGGCAGGAGCGGCAGGCAGAGATGTATGTGAATTTTTTAAATGAACAGGGACAGGAATATGTCGCTGATCAGCAGCCTGCGGCCATGGCGCGGGATTTTATCGCCGGAATGACCGATAAGTATTTTCTGCGCCAGGCGAGGCTGCTTGGTTGTGAGCTTCCGAAAAAGACAGGAGAGACTTAAAGTGTATATTGTACCCAAGGGGCATAAATTTCGTTTGAGTAGGCAAGCTGCTCAACTCAGCTTTATTTTGCGAGGTGTTCTGGTTCTGGTTTTAGCGCCCCTGATCACTGTATGGGTCAGTATCACGACCATCGTCATGGCGCTTATCTTTCGTTGGTCAGCGGAGAAGATTCAGATTCTGCCTCGTGCCATGGGCAGGATTATTGCCTGGCTGAGCGGGGTTTCGGTCAGCATTGTCGGCCAGGAACTTCTTGAGCAGGGAACCCCTTACATCTTTGCCGCCAATCACCAGAGTCAGTTTGATATCTTTGTGCTCCAAGGCTATCTGGGCTGGGATTTTCGCTGGCTGGCCAAGCTGGAGCTGTTCAAGATTCCGGTGTTTGGTCAGGCTATGCGGCTGGCCGGGTATATCCCGGTGGACAGGGCCCATGGCCGCAAGGCGCTCAAAAGCCTGGATCAGGCGGCCCGGCGCATTGCCGACGGTGCCTCGGTGGTTATTTTTCCTGAGGGCACCAGAAGTCCGGACGGACGGCTTGGGCAGTTCAAGGCCGGGGCCATGGTGCTGGCTATCAGGGCCGGGGTGCCGGTGGTGCCGGTGGCCATTATCGGCACCCATCAGGTTTTGCCCAAGAGCAGGCTTCTGGTCAGGCCGGGCCGGGTGGAGATCAGGTTGGGCGTGCCTGTTTCTACCAGTGAATATACCGTCAAGCAGAAGCAGGAGCTGGCCGAACGGTTGCAGGGTATGGTTGCGGAATTGCTGAAGGGAAAGTAAGCGATCACAGGGCACTACATCTTGTGGCGATCGGGCCGGCTCACGTACTGAAGTACGCATCGCTGTCCCGCTTGTCACAACCTGCAGCACCCTGAGACCGCTTGTTGCGGGGCTTACCCTGTGATCGCTTACGAGGGAAAAAACGCCAGGTCTGGTTATTGATTGCAGGGTTGCGGGAAAAGAATACGGCCAGAGGAGGAGTCCATCTGAGCCTTTGCCCCGACGGGTAGAATCTGGTTGCGACTGCCATGGCCGCAGGGAAAGTTGGCCCAGATCGGGATGGATCGGTGAGCCAGCAGGGCAAGGGCCCGCTCCCAGATGGCTTCCTGTTCGCCGCACTGGTCAAAATCTCCCAGGATAAGCCCGGCGATCTGTTCCAGCCGGCCAGCAGTCCAGAGGTGGGTAAGCAGTCGGTCGATGCGGTAGGGTGCTTCGCCGATATCCTCCAGTACCAGAATAATGTCCCGCCAGTCCGGTTCAAAAGGGGTGCCAAGCAAGTGCACCAGGCTGGTCAGGTTGGCGGGCAAAAGCCTGCCTTTGGCCTGGCCGCCTTTGAGAATTTCCAGGTTCTTAATCTTGATTTCCGGCCTTGGCTGACCGGTGAGCTGATTAAAAAAGGCCTCCTGCGAACCGCGATCGTTTCGGGGCAGGGTGGTGAGCATGGGGCCATGAAAGGTGATGAGCCCGGTTCTTTGCTGGATTGCCAGGAGCAGGGCGGTGAGGTCGGAAAAACCGATGAGCATTTTCGGCTGCTGCCGGATAAGGTTAAAATCCAGATCAGGCAGGAGTCGAAGGCAGCCATAGCCGCCGCGCACAGCCAGGATGGCTTTAACCTCCGGATCGCGCCAGAGTTCGTGTATCTCGGCCAGACGTTCCTGGTCGGTCCCGGCCAGGTAGCCGTGCTGACGGAGAATATCGCTTCGGTATCTGGGGTTGAATCCCATCTCGATGAGTATCTGCAAGCCGGCGCGGAAATCATTCTCGTTTCGCACCGGTCCGGCCGGGGCGATGATGCCGATGGTATCCCCTTTTTTCAGGGATGTGGCGAGGATGGGCTCAGGTGTTGCGTTCATGGAGTAATTGCAGGCCGGTTAGGGTTAGCATTGGATCAAGATGGTCGATGCTGTTGGTGTACGGGGCAATAAGGGTGGCCATGCCGCCGGTCGCCACTGTCTGCGGCAGATCAGGAGCCATCTGTTCCCGCAGACGGCGGATCAAGCCATCCACCATGCCGCCATAGCCGAAGAGGATGCCAGACTTGATTGCCGCCACAGTATTGGTGCCTATGGGTGCATCAGGCGGGGTGGAGATGTCAACCTGGGGCAGCTTGGCGGTGCGGCTGCCCAGGGCCTCCATGGCAATGGACAGTCCAGGGGCGATAGCACCGCCCAGGTATTCGCCGGTGGCGGAAACACAGTCCCAGGTGATGGCGGTGCCGAAATCAACGACAATGAGAGCGCCCTTGAACCTGGCATAGGCGGCCACGGCATTGACGAGACGGTCGGCTCCTATTTCTGCGGGGTTGTCAATGAGAACCGGCATGTCGGTCTGTACTTTGTCGCTGCCGACCATCAAGGGAACGGTCTCCAGGTAGCGGGTGGCAAAGGTTGTCCAGGTGGCCTGCATTGTTGGCACCACGCTGGAAATGATGGTGTCGGAAATATCGTTGAAGCGAAGGCCTTCCATTACAAAGAGACCGTGGAAAATGACGGCCAGTTCATCAACCGTACTGCCCTTGTCAGTTTTTATCCGCCAGTGACAGCGAAGTTTTGGACCAGTGAAGACCCCGATAACCATGTGGGTATTGCCAATATCAACCGCCAGCAGCATGGAGATACTCCTTGGTTGTGGTGAGAAACGCTTACCGCTAATGTAAAGACTGTACCAGAGATCGGGGCAGGGAACAAGAATAGATGGCGTGCTGCTGGGCAATTACGGGAGAGAAATAAATGAGCGAATATATTCAGGTTGCCACCACCGTGTCCACCGAGAAGGAGGCCAGGGCCATTGCCAGCTTGCTGGTTGAACAGCGACTGGCTGCCTGTGTCCAGGTTATTGGCCCTATTACCAGTCACTACCGCTGGCAGGGAAAGATCGAGACGGCCAAGGAATATCTTTGTCTGGCCAAAAGTAGGGCCGCGCTTTTTCCTGAGATTGAGGCGGCGATCAAGGCGATTCATCCCTATGAGATTGCGGAGATTATCGCCTTGCCTGTAATTGCTGGCAGCAAGGAATATCTGGGTTGGTTGGCCGCTGAGGTAAGGGGGGCATAAATATGAACGGAGAGCAACCGAAAAAGGCGGGGCGTCGTCGGGGTCTTAGTGAATTTCAGTGTCATTGTTGTCGGCGGAAATTGCCCTTCTGCTGGAACTGTCCCTGCGGCTTTCAGATCTGCGATGATTGTTTTAAAGAAAACATGTGGGGGATCAGCAATGGCCCAACCTGGGTCTGTCCGGATTGCGGCAGAATCAGAATGATGTGATTGTATCTATGTGCAGTGTCTGGTCAAATATCGGTCCAACTGGTTGGCAAACGCCTGCAGATGAACCTTGCTTAAGGGCGATGGGCCACCGGTAAGCGTGCCTGCTGAACGTAATTCGTCCATGAAGTCCCGGCGGGCCAGGTGTTCCTGGATGGTCTCGGGAGTGTAGATCGTGCCCCGCGGATTCAGGGCGGTTGCTGAAGCAGCTACTACCTCGGCCGCAAGGGGAATATCCGCGGTGATCACCAGATCGCCTGGCGCAAGGCTGTCAATGATCAGGGTATCTGCGACATTGAAGCCAGCCTTGACCTGTAAGGCCTTGATAAATGGCGATTTCGGGATTTTCAGGCAGTGGTTCGCCACCAGGATACTCTCTATCTGCCTCCTCTCTGCGGCCCGGAACAGGATCTCCTTTACCGGTATCGGACAGGCATCGGCGTCAATCCAAATGCGCATGGGCTGAGCTGTCTTTTTGTAGATCGGCTGTTGTCAATGTTCTTCCATGTCGAAGCCCATCATGTTGTCGGCCAGCTCAAAGAAAACCCCCATTGCCTCGCATAGATTCTTCACGATTTGACTGTGCGCCAGTTTTTCTTCAACGGTCTTGGCCTTGGCCATTGCCTTGAGAGTGGCACTTAATTCTTTGGTTAAATCATCCAGAATTTTTTCCGGGTCCATTTTGTCTCCTTTTTGCTTCAGGGAAGTTTGTAAAATATGTAAGGCCCGCGTAAACGGGTATTATTTCTGGATCACCCATCTACCTTCATTGTCCCGGCAGGCAGTGGAGACCACTTTTTCCGGACGACCATCTACGGTGGCGAGAATTTCAGCCTCCCGGCATACCTGACCGGATGGTTGCGTGTATGCTGGTTGTGGGGTTACGGTGTATGAACGCTTGTTATCCGGGTTGACCCATTGGCTACGCTTATGGGAAGGAGAATTCTCGTATACCTGATTGAGTTGTTCCTTGTCATATTTGTCCATCTCGTTGCCAACGATATAGCCCAACATGCCGCCGATAGCCGCGCCAAGTAAAGTGGCCTTGGTGCTGCGCCCGATGGCCTGACCGGCTATGGCGCCAGTTGCCGCCCCGATCGTCGCGCCGCTTGTGCCCTTTGATGGATTGGCGGCGCACCCGGAGGTGGCCAGGATGAGAATAATTGCCAGTGATGTTATCTGCAGCTTATGTTTTTTTCGCATTGCATTCTCCTTCTATGTATTGGATTTTTATAAGTGACTCACTATATAATGCTTACGGTTCAACGTCAATGGTGAGGGTCAGGTCTTGCCCCGAAAGAGATGATGCGCCAATGGGCCTTTGCCTTTGCCGAGGGCAAGGCTGGCGCTCTGCCGCAGAACGGTATCCATGAAGGCCACCGCTTTGAAAAAAGCGTCCTGGTCATTGCCGTGGAGAAGATGGTAGGCGGCAAAGGCTGAGGCAAAGGTGCAGCCGGTGCCGTGGGTGTTGCTGGTGATGAGCCGCGCATGTTTGGCGGTAAGGATCTTGGGACTTATGTCTTGTCTGAGGATCAGAAAATCCTCCACCTCTTTGGCCTGTTCCCGGAGATGTCCACCGGTAAGCACAATGGCTCGCAGCTTGGGATGACGGGCAAGCAGGACGGTTGCCGCCTTCACTGCGTCCTGCGAGGTTTCAAGTTTGTTGTTGACCAGGATTGCCAGTTCCGGGAGATTTGGGGTGAGGACCGAGGCGGTGTTGAGCAGGGCTTGCAAGCCAGTTTGTCGTTTGGTTTGCCGGAAGAGTTCGTGTCCGTCGCTTGCGGTAAGTACCGGGTCGCAGATGACCTCTCCGGCAAAATTATACAGAGCTTCCGCTATGGCTCCGGCGATTTTGTCGGTGCCAAGCATGCCGGTTTTGACGTGACTGACAGGTAGGTCGGATAGCACCAGCTGGATCTGTTTTTTGACAAACTCAGGGGCAAGGGGCAGACAGGAGGAAACCCCGAGGCTGTTTTGGGTGGTCAGACAGGTAAGCGCCGCCCCCCCATAGACGCCAATGGCGGTGAAGGTTTTCAGATCTGCCTGGATACCGGCGCCGCCTGAAGGATCGGAACCGGCAATGCTCAGGATTGCCCGCGAGTTGTGCCAGTCTGGAACTCGCCGCATTGGCGCGATACTCCTCTGTTGAATAGTTATCTAAAAGTTAGTCTTTTCCCTCAGGATATGCTACTTTAATTTCTTTAAATCAAGTGTGGAAGCACTTTTTGCTTGCCTGTTATGGTTGCAACCTCTTGACAAGATTAAAGGATAGACATATTAGAACTATCCAGCGTGGTCGTCATGGAATTGGTCTGTGAAAAATGCCAGGAGAAGGTAGATTCAGCAAAGGCTGTCTGCCGTCGGCCCAAGGAGTATTGCAAATTCAGGAGCGCCTGCCTGCTACATTTCCTGACTAAGGAAAGAGCTGGGGAGGCGAAAGAAGAGCCGGAAGGTCTGGACGGGGGGAACTCTTCAGTAGAGTCTGCCGTTGTGGGAGAATGATGAGTATGTTGCGATTTGACAAAGGAGGCGGCCTGTTGCCGGCCATTGCCCAGGACCACCTGACCAGGGAGGTTCTCATGCTTGCCTATATCAACGAGGAGGCTTGGCAGAAGACCCTGGAAACAGGTAAGGCCCATTACTGGAGCCGTTCCCGTAATCAGCTCTGGCTTAAGGGAGAATCCTCCGGGCATGTGCAGCTGGTCAAAGAGATCCTGGTTGACTGTGACGCCGATACTGTGGTCTTTCTGGTGGAACAGTTGGGTGGCGCCGCCTGCCATACTGGGTACCGGAGCTGTTTTTTTAGGAAGGTGCAGGGCAGCGAGCTTGAGATAAACGATACGCCGGTTTTTGATCCCGGGAAGGTCTATAAAAAATGAACATCTTGAAACTGGGTATTCCCAAAGGCAGTCTGGAAAAGGCGACTATTGAACTTTTTGCAAAATCTGGCTGGCAGATCAAGCTTTCTTCCCGCAATTATTTCCCGGAGGTAGATGATCCCGAGTTGTCCTGTTCTATTTGCCGACCCCAGGAGATGTCCTGCTATATTGAAAAGGAAGTGCTGGATGCGGGTATCACCGGCAAGGATTGGACCCTGGAGAATGAATCAGACATTGTGGTGGTGGCTGACCTTATCTATTCCAAGGTCAGCAGACGGCCGACCCGCTGGGTGATCGCCGTGCCTGGAGACTCCAGCATTCAGCGGCTTGAGGATCTGGAAGGCAAGAAGATCGCCACGGAGCTGGTTGGCTATACCCGGAAATTCTTTGCCCAAAAAGGCATCAATGTCGATATCTCCTTTTCCTGGGGCGCCACCGAGGCCAAGGTTGTTTCCGGACTGGCTGACGCCATCGTCGAGGTAACTGAAACGGAAAGCACGATCCGGGCTCATGGCCTGCGGGTTATTCACGAGCTGATGACTTCCAATACCCAGTTGATCGCCTCCAAAGCTGCCTGGGCCGATCCCTGGAAAAGGGAGAAGATCGAGAATATCGCCCTGTTGTTGCAGGGGGCTTTGCGAGCTGACAAAATAGTTGGTCTCAAGATGAACGTGCCCCAGACCCATCTTGATCAGGTGATCAACATCCTGCCAAGCATGAACGCGCCTACGGTGGCGCATCTGTATCACTCGGACTGGTATTCGGTGGAAACGGTTATCTCTGAGCATGAGGTGCGTGATCTTATCCCGAGGCTGTTGAAAAACGGTGCCGAAGGGATTATTGAATATTCTTTGAACAAGGTTATCTGATTTGTAAACGTCCAGCAGCACTGCTACTTAGCTGCTGAACGTTTACATTTAAGATCATCTCCTCTCGCCTGCGGCACATTATCGGTAAGTTACCGTTCCCTGTCGGAGAATGTTTTCGCTCATTCTCGGCAGACATCCTGTCTGCCTCCGAGGCGCCTGCTACCCCGCCCATCCCTGGGCGGAACGACGCAGCCGAACCCGCGAAAACTTCCCCGTCAGGGAACTCCTGCGGTGAAGTTATTTGAAATGGAGAAAATGTGACCGACTCTGCCGTGAATTATGCCAAGATCGAGTTTGTGAAAAGCGCCTTCAAGATGACGCAGTTGCCTGAGGAACCCTTGCCGGAAATAGCCTTTGCCGGGCGATCCAATGTGGGCAAGTCAAGTCTGATCAACCGGTTGGTTAATCGCAATGGCTTGGTCAAAGTCAGCGCCAGGCCTGGTAAGACCCAGAGCCTTAACTATTTTCTGGTGGACGCCAGGCTCTATCTGGTTGATCTGCCTGGCTATGGCTTTGCCAAGGTCTCTAAGAAACTTCAGGATGACTGGCAGGAACTGGTTACCGAATACCTGTCCACCAGCCCAACCCTGCGCTGTGTGGTGGTGCTGATCGATATCCGGCATCTCCTGAAGGCGCAGGATCGGGAGTTGATCGAATGGCTCCGGAGTCGGGGTCGCCCATTTATCATCGTTTATACCAAGCGGGATAAGTTGTCCAACAACGAACAGGCCAAGCAGGCTGCGAACCTTGATGCTGCTCTGGGCTTGAGCAAGCAGGATCGGGT
>Ga0208863_1000638_pt1 | contig 29503 bp, 23 predicted proteins | sample RifOxyD3_FD_184040 | JGI IMG/M metagenome (GOLD analysis project Ga0208863, IMG submission 184040) | Soil microbial communities from Rifle, Colorado - Rifle Oxygen_injection D3 (SPAdes) | ecosystem: Environmental > Terrestrial > Deep subsurface > Rock core/Sediment | place: Rifle, Colorado...
GATCCACCAACCATGATAACTTCGTTGATTTCATTGTTGCTCATCCCTGCATCTTTCATCGCAGTTTTGATATGGCTGATCGTCTCTTTAACGAGAGTATCGATCATCCCCTCGAATTTAGCACGGGTCAATTTCACAACTAAGTGTTTAGGCCCTGTCGCATCTGCGGTGATAAACGGAAGGTTGATCTCCGTCTCTTCTGCTGAAGAGAGCTCTTTTTTCGCATTTTCAGCCGCGTCTTTGAGACGTTGAAGCGCCATTTTGTCCGCTTTCAAATCGATACCGTGATCGGATTTGAACTCAGTTGCGAGAAAATCAACGATTTTATTATCGAAGTCATCCCCACCGAGGAACGCATTACCATCGGTTGAAAGAACTTCGAAAGTCCCCTCAGAGATTTCAAGAACCGTAACGTCGAATGTTCCGCCCCCTAGATCGTAAACGAGAACTTTTTCGTCACCTTTTGAATCCAAACCATACGCCAATGCAGAAGCAGTAGGCTCGTTGATAATACGAAGAACGTTCAATCCTGCGATCGTTCCAGCCTCTTTGGTCGCTTTACGCTGTGCATCATTGAAGTACGCAGGAACGGTAATAACCGCATCGCTTACCGCTTGTCCGAGGTAGCTCTCTGCATCCGCTTTCAATTTTGAAAGGATTTTTGCAGAAATTTCTTGTGGCGTGTAGATTTTACCCGCTACGTCAACCGCAGCCATACCGTTTTTATCGACGATTTTATAGGTAACTTTGTCGTGTGCCTCTTTCGCTTTTTCTTCGTTCATCATAAGACCCATGATACGTTTGACCGAGTAGATCGTTTTATCCGGGTTAGTGATCGCTTGACGTTTTGCAGGGTCACCGACGAGGATTTCCCCTTTATCCGTAAATGCTACAACCGATGGTGTAGTGTTTTTTCCCTCTTTGTTCGGGATAATTTTTGCTTCGCCGCCTTCATAGACTGCAACACATGAATTTGTTGTTCCTAAATCGATACCAATTACTTTAGACATTTTGTTTCCTTTATTTTAAATTCGTTTTTCTTTTTCGACGCCGATGCCGGAAGCATCGGTGTGCTTTAGTGCCTTAGCGGCAAGCGTAGACTATCGGGGCTTTTGCTCCGATAGTCGTTCAAATCAATTGGCGATAACGACCATTGCATCGCGCAATGTTCGCTCTTTATATCGAAACCCTTTTTGGAAAGTGTTTACGATGGCTCCGCTTTCATGATCCGGGCTATCCACACGCTGTACGGCGTTATGGACATCCGGGTTAAACGGTTCCGATTCATCTACCGGCGTTACACCATGTTTTTCGAGAACACTGAGTAGCTGTTTCATTGTCAGCTCCACACCCTCTTTGAGTTTTTCCAACAATACCGCCGGTTCAGCCTCAATTTGTGCCGCACCGATCGCCATTGAAAGAGAATCCACTACAGGGATCAAATCTTTAGCAAATTTTTCGTTTGCATACTCAAGCGCTTGATATTTCTCACGCTCAAGACGTTTTTTAATATTGTCGAAATCGGCATGTACGCGAGCGTACTTGTCTTTGAACGACGCTAATTCAGCCGTAATAGTTTCTAATTCATTCATGCTCTCAGCAACAACTTCTTCACCCTCTTGAGGGGCGATTTGTTCTTCGCTGATCACTTCTTCGTTTATTTCATTTGACATGATTTCTAAAGACTCCTTTGTTGAAATCTAGCGTTATTATAATGCATTGAGTCAAGTGTTGTCAAGAGGTATGTGAATTTTTTTATGCAAAATAGTTGAGTCTTCTGCTATCAACTATAAATGGAACCCTAAAATGTTATAATAAGTCTCAGTAAAAGGGGATGTGTATGAAAATCAAACGGCTTTATCCGGTACTATTATTAACACTCTTTGCCCTTACCCTCTGGTTTGTCCCGCCGCCGCTTCAGATCCCGTTCCAGACTTGGCATCTCTTTACTATTTTCATCACTACTATCGCCGCTATTTTGTTTAATATCCTCCCTATCATCGCCGCTGCGATCATCGCCCTCGCCATAAGTGTCTTATCCGGCGTCATTGAACCCGTAAAAGCGTATGCCGGATTTTCGGAAAGTTTTATCCTCCTTATCATTGCCGCTTTTTTGGTCTCCCATGCCGTCCACAAATCGGGACTGGGGAAACGATTATCACTTCATATCATCCGCCGGTTCGGTCACTCCACGCTGGGGTTGGGATACAGCGTTATCGCGACCGATATTCTCATCGCCCCCGCATTTCCGAGCAATACTGCACGAAGCGGTGTCCTCTATCCGATCGTATATGGACTGGCTCATGACTGCGGCTCCAAAGTGGGAGATAATACCCATCGACGTGCCGGAAGCTATCTAATGATGACCTCGATGGCGGGGCTTACGATCTCCTCAGGACTTTGGCTCACCGCAATGGCAGTCAACCCCGTCGGTGTCGGGATTGCCGAGAAAATGGGAATCCATATCACGTTTGGCAGCTGGCTTTTGTACGCTATTGTACCAACCCTCATCGCTTTTGCCCTTATCCCCTGGATGCTCTATCGTATCTATCCACCCCAAATGAAAGAGACACCCGATGCTCCTCAAAAAGCCGCAGTTGCATTGGAACATATGGGACGTATCAGCCGAAACGAGTGGATCACAGCCGGGGTATTTATCTCGATGTTGACCTTATGGGCTCTTTCGGGAATCTTTCCGATCGATAAGGCGGCCGTCGCATTTGGAGGCTTAGGGATACTGATGGCAACAAAAGTCTTTAGTATCGAGGATTTTAAAAGCCAGGGGGAAGCGCTCAGCACACTGATCTGGTTTGCTATATTGTTCGGGCTAAGTACCCAGCTTGCCGAACAGGGATTTATGAACGCCATCGCCGAACATTTTACCCAATATTTAGCAGGATTTTCGTGGTTTTGGGTCTATGCCATATTGATCGCGATCTATGTCCTGATCCACTATCTCTTCGTCTCTCAAAGTGCCCATCTGCTCGCACTGTTCGGTATCTTTTTGGCAATCGGAGTTCAAGCGGGAGTTCCGGGGGAATTAATGGCAATGATGCTGTTGTTTGCCACCAATTTCAACGCCACCATCACGCCCCAGGGTTCGTCGTGCAATGCGATCTATCTGAGTTCCGGTTACATCAATGCCCGTGAGATCTATATCTACGGCGGTGCGGTGACACTTCTGACCTTCCTGATTTTTATGATCATCGGAACTCCTTGGATTTTGGCCCTCTCATGAACACTTTTCGCACTCTAAGACGGACTAAAATAGGGAGAATCCTCCTCTTTCTTTTTGGATCAGCCGCACTCCTTTTTATTGTTCTCTTTACTCCGTTGGGCAATCGCTTAACGGCTCCTGTAGTCGAAAAAGCCCTTAGTTCTGCACTCTCCACACCGATCAGCATCAGTGATTTTGCCCTTAGCTACAACCGATTTCACCTGAAGGCACACGATAATGTTGGCAACATTCTCTCTACCCAAGGGGGATTTTCCCTCCTCACGCTCCGTCTTTATGCCCACTACCGACTGGAGTGTTTCCATGAAAAGGGGATGAACCCTATTTCCGCACCCTTTAAAACCGAAGGGGCTCTTAGCGGCGGAATAGCCGCACTGGATATTCGAGGAAACGCCGATATTTTCAGGGGAGATATCCTCTATAAAATCGAACTGCGCCGTTTTCACCTCGCCACTGCCGACCTCAAACTCCATAATATTGCCTACGAGCCCCTCTTGCATTTGCTTGACTACCCTTCCGATACCGATACATTAATCAGCGGTGCTATTGATCTGAGAGGATTCGACCGCCGCGATGTGGATGGGCATATCCATCTACGCTCTCAAACACACCGCCTCACTCCGACCCCTATTCTGGAAGATGATAACGAATCGTTTGATCTGAGAACGTTGTTGGCAGATAAGTTTGGACGTATCAAGCCTTTTGATGTGAATATCACCCTGGATGCATCTTTAGCGCATGCCGGGATTTTAGAACAGTTCGTCGGTCTGCCCCTTGCGGGAGAAGGCGATCTCAATGCCACCTTGAGCGGAGATGAAAAGCGCCTCCGTCTCCATGCCCGGACAAATGCCGCCCAAAGTGATACGACGCTCACGGTCAATATCCCCGATTTGGAACCTTCATCGGTTCTTTTTGATCTCAAGCATGCCGATATGGAACAAGCCTTTGCCTTTTTTACCCTTCCCGCTCCCATAAGCGGCCAAGGTTCCGCTTTTGGAGAGTTCAATACAACCGAAGGAAAATTAACGATCGCCATCACAAAAGGTAAAACCATCCCGAAAATCTTATTCACAAAATACCAAATAACACAACCCTTGATCCGTTTTAATAGCGTTGTCTCTGCAAATATCAATGAAAAAGGGGTACGTTATCGAGCCTCCTTCAAATCCGATTTAAGCCGCATGGATATCGATAATACGACAACCCACGATTATATGCTCAGAGAACTCTTAAACGCATTACGCTAATCGTAAACCAAAGGGGAACCTAACCCCTTTTAGCCGACAATCCTCTTATGAAAAACATGACCGCCGTACTCAACTACCATGACCGAACCAAACATCGTCCCTCTCGCTATGCCGCGAGTCTTGGGTATATGGACTGGGCAACCCAGCCAAATCCCTTCCGACGCTATATAGACGCCCCGCTTATCCCTCTCACCCACAGTGAGGCAACACCCCCCTATCATCTCCTTTTTCAGAAAGATGCTTTGCCTGCCGCACCGCTGTGTCTCGAATCTCTTTCACAATTGTTGCGCTACTCTCTCGGACTCGCCGCGATCAAAAGCCATGGAGGGTCCGAGTGGGCACTGCGATGCAATGCCAGCAGCGGCAACCTCCACCCAACCGAGTGCTATATTATCGCCCCTGCTCTCGAAGGGATAAGTGAGAATCCTACCCTCACCCACTATGCGCCTCGTGAACACGCACTCGAATTACTTCATACCTATGAAACACCTTTCGACAAAGAGGGATTCACCATCGCTCTAAGCTCAGTCATCTGGCGTGAAGCGTGGAAATACGGTGAACGGTGCTGGCGCTACTGCCAGCTCGATGCGGGACATGCGTATCAGGCGATCAATATTGCAAGCACCATGCTGGGATGGAAGTGTGAAATTTTGAGCGTCGATACGGCTGAGATAGCCTCTTTGTGCGGTCTCGATCAACATGAGCGTTTTCACTCTGATGAATTCGAAAGTCCCGATATACTTCTACGTATCGGGAAATCGAATAACGATGTGCTTCCAATCACCCCGTCTCTCTCCTATAGGGCCAATACACTGAGTCCGGCTCATCATGATTGGCCTATATTGGAGGTGATTGACCGCTCGACACACGGCATTTACCCCTCTGTAGAGCCCTTAAACACTATCCGTACTGTCCCTCTCCCCTCTAAAAGTGCCGGAGTGATCATACTCAAACGGCGGAGTGCACAAATGATGGATGGCACCGGAATCACGCAAGAGCAGTTTCGTACCTTACTTGATAGCTCACTGTTTTGCAGCGATACCCCCGATGTCCACTTTATCCTTTTCGTACATCGTGTAGAGGGGTTAGAAAAAGGGGTGTACGCCTACGTTCGAAATACAAATGATTTTGCTTCTTTACGCGATGCGATGGATGGGGTATTTCGATGGGAAGATTGCGGTGAATCTCTTTATCTTTTGCAGGAAGGGGATTATCGCGGTGCAGCACAAATGATCTCGTGCAACCAAGAGATCGCCAAAGAGGGAGCGTTCAGTTTCGGAATGCTCTGTGATTTTTCAAGCTCACTCGAAAAACACGGTGCCATCGGGTACAAAAATCTCTACCACCAATGCGGAGCCATCGGACAGATGCTCTACCTCGAAGCCACCTCTCTGGGTCTGAGTGCTACGGGAATCGGATGCTTTTTGGATGACGAGTTTCATACCCTTTTAGGGCTTCGTGATCAACACTACCAATCGCTCTACCATTTTACGATCGGACGAGCCATCGTCGATACCCGTATCACGACACTCCTCCCCTATCCGAACCGATAATCTATCGGTTCTCCGCATCGGTAAGGGTGAGGCAAAGGATCACTTTTTTTCCTTGAGCATAAAGCACTTCAGCGGCTTCGCTCAGCGTTGTCCCCGTCGTGACAATATCATCAACTAAAATCACTTCATTCTCTTCAAAAGGGTTATAGGCAAACTGCCGAGGATTCATCAACCTCTCTTCGACACTTTTTCCCGCATATTTATGGCGGTTTAGAGCACGCAGTTTTCCGTACAGCGGCGTAATGTTAGGAGATTTCAATGCACGATTCAGTACCGCCGTATGGGCATATCCGTTTCCCGCATGATCGTCGATCCCGACGGAGGCGACAGAGTTTTCATACTGCCATTCCCGCGCAAAAGCCCCCATTGATCGTTTGGCTAAAATCGTATAGATGTAGTATCCGACATCAGTGTGTTTGGTCAGCAGAAGCGGCTCGATATCGTTGTAAGGGAAAAAGGAGTAAACGGGAATATGCCCGAGAATTTTACGTTTATGGAGTGTCGGAGTGAGGAGCGATTCTTGGCAGCGTGAACAGACATGTGAGAAGCTAAGCCGCTCGCACATCATGCAGCGCATGTGTCAGTCCATTTTGAGGACGGACATAAACGCCTCTTGGGGAAGCTGAACCTTCCCGATCGCTTTCATCCGTTTTTTACCCTCTTTTTGTTTGTCGAGGAGTTTACGTTTACGGGAAATATCCCCCCCGTAACATTTAGCCGTCACGTTTTTACCCATCGATTTGACCGTTTCGCGCGCAATGACACGGTTTCCGATAGAGGCTTGGATCGCTACTTCAAAAAGCTGACGAGGAACGATCTCTTTCATATTGGTCACGAGTGCTCGTCCGCGTGATTCGGCACTGACACGAGGAACGATAACACTGAGTGCATCAACAACATCTCCCGCCACACGGACATCAAGTTTTACCAGATCTCCCTGACGAAATTCGATCGGATCGTAATCGAAACTCGCGTACCCTTTCGAGGTTGATTTGAGTTTATCGTAGAAATCGACGACAATCTCATTCATCGGCATGACATAGATGAGCATCACACGTGTCTCGTTAAGATACTCCATCTTCTCCTGCATTCCCCGTTTGGCTGTCAAAAGGGTAATCACATTGCCCAAATAATCGGTCGGGACGATCACCGTTGCACGGACATACGGCTCTTCGATCCGCTCGATGTTCTGAGGTTCAGGGAGTTCACTGGGGTTTTGGACTTCAACCATGGTTCCGTCGGTCTTATAGACCTTATAAACTACCGAAGGGGCCGTAGCGATCAGATCGAGATTAAACTCTCGCTCCAACCGCTCTTTGACAACCTCCATATGGAGCATCCCCAAAAATCCGACGCGGAATCCGAATCCGAGGGCAATCGACGTTTCCGGCTCATAACTGAGAGAACTGTCGTTGAGTTTGAGTTTATCGAGGGCATCGCGCACCGATTCAAACTCATCGGTATCGATCGGATAGAGCCCTGCAAATACAAACGGCTTTGCCGGAGCGTATTCACCGACCGGCTCTTTGGCTGGATTGCGGGCATCGGTAATCGTATCACCGACGCGAATACTTCCCACCTCTTTAACACCCAAAATGACAATCCCGATCTCTCCGCTTTTGATACTTTGGGTTTTTTGGCGACGAAGCGGATGGGGATACATCAGCTCCAGCACTTGATGGTTTTCATCATTGTGCATCAGCTTTACCATCTGTCCCGTCTTGATTTCACCGTCAAAAACGCGTACCAGAGCCATTGCCCCTTGATACGAATCGAACCATGAATCGTAAATAATCGCTTTTGTCGTAGCGGATGGGTCCCCCACAGGAGCAGGGATACGATCGACGATCGCATCGATCAATGTTCGGATACCCACCCCTGTTTTTGCTGAAATCATCACCGCATCGGTCGCATCGATCCCGATCGTCGTTTCAATCTCTTCGGCAACCCGTTCCGGTTCTGCTGCGGGAAGATCGATTTTATTGATAACGGGGATGAGGGTAAGGTTATTTTCCATCGCCATATAAACATTCGCGATAGTTTGTGCTTCAACCCCTTGCGCCGCATCGACGATCAGTAATGCACCGTCAGACGATGCGAGTGATTTGGAAACTTCATAGCTGAAATCAACGTGGCCCGGAGTGTCGATCAGATTGAGAATATAGTGCTGACCGTCTTTTACATAGTCCAAACGAACACTTTGCGCTTTGATCGTAATACCCCGCTCTTGCTCGATATCCATCGTATCCATCATCTGCTTGGTGAGTTCACGATCACTCACCGCACCGCACTCTTGAATGATACGATCGGCTAACGTACTCTTGCCATGGTCGATATGGGCAATAATTGAAAAATTGCGAATATTATTCATTAGGAAAACAAACTATTAACGCTCTCGTTGTGATAAACACGACGGATAACTTCGGCAAATAAAGGTGCAACACTCAATACTTTGATTTTATCACTTTGACCGTTCAATACCAGCGTATTGGAAATCACCAATTCATCCAACTCGCCGTTATTAAGATTGTCATACGCTTTTCCACTGAGGACACCATGGGTAGCACACGCCATAACCGACGTCGCTCCCCGTTTTTTCAATGCCGCAGCCGCTTTGACCATCGTTCCGGCCGTATCGACCATATCATCGATAATAATGATATCTTTACCGGCAACGTCACCGATAATGTTCATCACTTCACTTTCATTCGCTTTTTCACGGCGCTTATCGACGATTACCATCTCAAGCCCTAGCTTTTCTGCGAAATATCGAGCACGTGCAACGCCGCCGATATCCGGTGAGGCGATGACAGGGTTAGGGAGGTTTTTAGAGCGAATATACTCTTCAAAAATAATCGCACCGTAAAGGTTGTCAACAGGGATATCGAAGAACCCTTGGATTTGTCCTGCATGCAAATCGATCGTAACGACACGGTCAATCCCCGCCGTTTCAAACATGTCAGCAACCAGTTTTGCGGTAATCGGAACACGAGGAGCCGCTTTACGGTCTTGTCGTGCGTATCCGAAATACGGAACAACCGCTGTGATCGAGTTTGCCGAAGAACGGCGAAGGGCATCGGTCATAATCAACAATTCCATCAAGTTATCATTAGAGGGAGCACCGGTAGATTGGATGATAAACACGTCGCGTCCACGAACGCTCTCGGAGATTTGAACGTTGATCTCTCCGTCACTGAAACGTTTTACTGAAGCTTTGGAGAGGGGAACATCAAGGGTTCTGCACACTTCCGCTGCAAACTCGGTACACGCTGAACCGCTGAAAATTTTATATCCGCGCATGGGTTTTCCTATTGTTTTTTTACGCAATCAGAACACGTCCCGATTAGCTACGCTAACGCTGAGTTTCCTTCGGCAGGAAGCCCAAAATCGCTTACGATTTATTTATCGCGATTATAGCGAGAGGAGACTTAGTGAGAGATAATACTACGTGCGATAGTCCGCATTTATCTTAACGTATTCGTGCCCAAGATCACATCCGTAGGCGGTGAATTCACCGTCTTGCAGCCCGATATCGCAGTGAATCGTAAAGGCCGATTTTTGCATAACAGCAGCGGCAAGAGGTTCAAGCTTTTCATCGAACAGAAGCTCCCCTTTTTTGTAGACACAAATATCATCAAACCAGATACTCAAAAACGCTTCATCGCACATAATCCCGCTGGCACCGACCGTTGATGCGATACGCCCCCAGTTTGGGTCTTGACCGAACAGTGCCGTTTTGACAAGGAGTGAATTGCTAAGTGCTTTCGCCGCAATCTCAGCCTCTTTGTGGTTGATTGCTCCCGTTACTTTGTAAGTTACCAGCTTCGTTGCCCCTTCGCCGTCACGTACCATTTCTTTGGCCAAAAAGAGCATGATAGACTCTAGCGCCTCTTTGAACGCTGCCGCATGAAACGCTCCGCTCTCCCCGTTTGCCATCACCAAAACGGTATCGTTCGTCGAGGTGTCTCCGTCAACGCTTGCAGCATTAAAGGTGGTATGAACACACTCATCGAGGATCTCCTGCATTGTCCCTTTATCCACCGCCGCATCGGTCGTAATAAAACAGAGCATCGTCGCCATCGCAGGATTAATCATCCCGGCACCTTTGGCCATCGCTCCGATACGAAAGGATTGCCCATCCTCCAAAATCACTTCATACGCAATTCGCTTTGCAAACGTATCGGTCGTCATAATCGCCTCAGAGGCATTGATCCCCTCCCGATGGTTGAGATCGAAATTCATCGCCCCTTCAATGATTTTTGCTTTCGGAAGACGTACCCCAATCACCCCTGTCGAACTCATCACAGGGTGTTGGATTTGTGGAAATTTTGCTTTAAGGGCGCTAAGAACTTCATCAATATCATCGATCCCCGCACGCCCCGTCATTGCATTCGCATTTTTGGAGTTGATGAGGAGAAAATTTCCTTCAAATTCGCCCTGTGCTCGGAAATGGCGTATTGGTGCCGCCGTCATTTTATTGGTAGTAAAGACCGAAGCAATAGTACATGGTTTCTCAGAATAGACAAACGCGAGGTCTTTCGCCCCCTCTTTTTTCAACCCGATGTGGATTCCATCGGCAAAAAATCCGTTCGCGGCACATACACCGCCCTCAATAAGATTTAATTTATACATATTTGAGCTCCTCCGGCTTCTCTTGTTTTTTGACTAATGCTTTGGTAAATAAAATCCCTTTTTGGGTTCCGATGACAAGCAATTTACACTCACTCATCACAAGGGTGTCCCCTTTGGGCATCGGGACAAGCTTCCCGTCTTTTTTCGTAATCCCGATCACCGATACATTGGCAATATCCCGCAAATGGGTCTCTTTGAGCTTTTTGAGAACCATCCAGCTCGTTTTGGGGACAAATATCTCTTCCATATCCAGCGGCGTATCGCTTTTGTATAAAAATTGTTCCAGCAGGTTTTCCATATCGGGACGCGCCGCCATAACGGTGATACGCTGCGCGGTGAGTTTACTCGGGGATACCACCGTATCTGCACCCAATTTTTTAAGCTTATCGATATCATTGACATCATCGGCCGCACTGATTACGTAATACGGTGAGGGAGTATGATGCTCTTTTTCAAACAATCGTACCGATGCGATCAAAGCAATGTTGTCAGCAATCGAATTTGACAAGGTTACAAGCCCTTTTGCTGAACTCAGATGAGCTTTCAGCATCGCCTCTTCGGTATGCGGCTGTGCTTGAATAAAATAGGGATATTTATAGTGTTTGGCTAATGCTTCAATATCCTCTCTCGGATCAATCACCACAAACGGGATTTGATTCGCACGCAACTGTTTCGTCACCTGAATCGTATATTCATTATGGTAGCAAATCACAAAATGTTTTTTAAGCCGGGCAATCCGATACAACATTTTTCGCTCCTTTAAAATTCGTTTGAGCTCGCCTTTATTGATGACATCGATAATCACCCCAAGAGCAAATATGAAGACAGCGTATCCAAAAATAATTAGTGAAACCGTAAAAAGCTTTCCAAGCGGGGAAAAATCTCCTTCCCCCAAAGAACCGAAACCAACGGTAGTAATCGTATAACCGGTCTGAAATATTGCATTGATAAGCGTATGCCCTTCAATCTGCATATATCCTATGGTTCCGAAAACCATGCACAACTGTATTAAAATAAGGGGGGTTCTAAAAGGGAGAAGCTGAGCATAAAGCTCGGCACTCAGAGTAATAGCAGGCTTGGGAGAAGACTCCCATTTTAAAAGACTTTGTATCTTTTTAATAAGATTCAATGCTTATCCCTCAAGGGGCGCTTACGAATCTTTTTTTAGCGTACGAAGTTCAGATGCAGCGATTTTAAGTTTTTTGGTAGTACCGTCTTCAAGCGTTACGCGAACAGTACGAAGGTTTGGTAAAAAACGACGCTTAGTTCTATTTTTCGCGTGGGAAACATTGTTCCCGCTCATTGGGCCTTTACCGCTAATAGCACATTTTCTTGCCATTTTGAGGCTCCTTGCGTAAATTTTGGTTGCGAATTCTATCTTATGCAACCCAAAGTTTACCTTAAGTAATGGTTTAAATTTTTCTAAAGGCTTCTTTAATCAATACGCCATTACAATTAGTCCACTTTTAAATAACTCATGATCGGATGCTTTGAAACGTGGTTACTCAAGAACAAATTTCGCATTACATCCAAAATATTCCGCCGGTACCTGACGTTGTCAAGCAAACGCTCGGATTTGTTCAAAGCGGAGATTTAATCAAAGCGGCCAAATGCGCCGAACAAGATCCCGCCCTCAAACTGTACCTTAAAACATTGATTAACCGCCCCATTTACGGTTTTCGTAATGAGGTGAGTGATGTATCCCAGATTTTCGGTATTTTGGGGACATCAACGGCACAGCAGATTTTGTACCATTATCTGCTCACCCTTTTAGTTCCCCAAGAATGGAAACTTTTTGCCCTGAATCACCATGCATTTTACGATTTGCAAGCTTCGCTCAGTCGAAAGTGGGAAAAAATCCTTCGTCATTTGAACCTTCTCAGCCGCGATACCGAAAGTGCCATTACCCTGCTGCCTGCCAGCATCATCGTGTGCGATGCTTTGTTCGGAGAACATAAAAGCGAAGTGGAACAGCTTCGAAGCGTCAAAGCATTGGACTACAACACGATTCTTTATCGGCTCAGCAAACAGACGTTATTCGATATTTGCACCGTAATCGCTCATAAATGGGAAATGTCTCCGAGCATCAGCCGAATCGTTCACGCCGCGTCCGGTCTGGATCAAAATCTTGAGTCAAAAGAACAGTTATTGGCCCAATGGATCCATTTATTACTCTTTTATGAGTTGAGCCAAAGCCCTTATGTGAGTGCCGGACTCAACGAATTTATCGATTTTCAAATCGAATTTGTCCAAGATATATACGAATCTTTTATGCAGGTGGTGGAGTACGATGAGAGCAACCGTTAAAGGGAGGGTTGCCATCTTCCATCCGCAGGGATTTTTGGATGGTAACAATGCCCCCTCTTTCTTAACCCTTGATGATATCAAGGCAACTGAAGCGCTGAATGTGGATATGCTGTTAGTGTCACTCAAAAAAGTGATCTTTTTCAATAAAAACGGACTGGATGTCTTTATCAAACTTTTACTCTCGATCCGTAATCAAAAACATATAACGGTCGGTTTATGCGATTACGATCATACAAAGTTTAAGACTATCAACGCTTTTTATGGGAGTAACCTCAATTTCTCCCTTTTTCGCAGCGAAAAAATTGCCGAACTCTTTGCTCCGACCAACAAAAGTGATTCCAAAACCATTCTTCTTTACGATGATGACCCTTCTCAACGCTCAGCGATGGCGATCGAACTGTTCGATTATGGGCATAATCCGGTGATTGCTCAAAGTAAAAAAGAGTTTAATGAGAAAAAGCAAAATCCTGATCTTTATTACGCCGTTATTGATGATACCTATCTGGGGTTGTTTGGTCAGAAAATCGCTACCCGTGTTACCGGTAATGCCATTATTTATACGATCTCTAATTTTCTCGATGCTGAAATCACGAATACGTTCAACATCGATTACCACAACAACTCACTCAATGTCGGATTCCGCCTCTTTATCTTCGATGCTTATAAAGTCGTATCGATGAACGTTCATGCCCTCAATTTTTTCACCCGACTCGCATCTTCGGCAGCCGAATACAATGCCACGATCTGCTTTGTAGGTCTCACCTTCGAAAAAACCCCGCAAAGTTTTAAAAACGATCTCGAAGATGCCGGCATGCTCTTTTTCGACAACATGGATGATATCCTCAAAAATAAAGAACTCCTCCAGGAACTCGGCGGGAGCAGTGCCGCCGTAACCAAACAAGTCCGTACACTGAACAAAACACTCGTGAACGAGCTTCCCCATTTTGTCGAGGCGACCGTTTCAACGATCGCCATGATGACGAATGCAAAAGCCTCCAAAGAGTCCATGAATGTTCAAACATTGGAGATTCAAAATACCACAAATCAATACGCCAGTTCGATCGGATTTTACGGCGATGTGGATGGAATGATTATCCTCGTTTTCCCAAAAGAGATCGCGAAAAAAGCGTGCGAGCTCCTTATCGGCGAATCGACGGAAGAGGAAGAAATCATTTTGGACTCTTTGGCCGAATTTGTAAACATCATCGGAGGGCGGGCAAAAGCTCTTTTGGGAGAGAAAAAGCACCGTGTTAACATTACCCTTCCTCGAACCTATCATGATGTTGCATCGTTGATGGAGATGGCACAAAACAAAAAAGGGGTTCAAGTGAACTTGAGTTTTGAGGGGAGTAATTTTATATTTTTCCTGACGAGATAAAAGTGCCAAAGCTAGCTGCAAATCTTTTTCGCTAAAATAACGAAAATATTATTCAAGGTGTTTCCTATGCTCGTTGCCCCAAGTGTCCTCTCTGCCGATTTCGGTAATTTAGAGCGTGATGTCCGCGCCATTTGCGACGCTGGGTGTGACTTGGTACACGTCGATGTAATGGATGGCCATTTTGTTCCCAACCTCACGATCGGGCCTGTCGTTGTAAGTGCTATTGCAAAGGCTGCCACGAAACCCCTTGATATTCATCTGATGGTTCAAAACAACACGTTTTTTGTTGATTTGTTTGCCCCTCTCAAACCTGAATATATCTCCTTTCACATCGAAGAGGAAAAAAACCCTCATCGTCTTATCCAGTATATCCGTTCACTCGGGATCAAGCCTGCCATCGTACTCAATCCCCACACCCCTGCCGAAGCAATCGAGTATCTGCTAGGGGATTTGGATATGGTTCTTGTCATGTCCGTCAATCCGGGGTTCGGAGGGCAAAAGTTTATCCCTACCGTCGTTGAAAAAATCAAACGTCTCAAAATGCTTCGAGACCGGATTAATCCTGATTGTCTCATCGAAATCGACGGTGGAGTCGGCAGTACCAATATCCAGATACTCAAAGAGGCCGGCGTCGATGTCTGTGTCGCAGGAAGCTATGTGTTCGGACAAGCCGACTACAAAGCCGCAATCGAAAGTCTCAAAGTCTAACATGCGGGTCAAGATTTGCGGTATCACGAATTATGAAGATGCGGTTCAGGCAATCGACTCCGGAGCCGATGCACTGGGATTTGTTTTTTATCCCGAATCCCCCCGCTACATCTCACCCGAGAACGCCAAAGCGATTATCGAAAAACTTCCCCCTTTTGTGGAAAAAGTAGCCCTTTTCGTCAATGAAACTCCCGATACCATCCGCTCACTGTGTATGAAAAGCGGGTGCACTTTGGCACAAATTCATTTTGATGTGAATGATGATTTTTATCCTCAGCTTCGATTCCCCTTTCTGCGTGTGATACGCGCCCAAAAAAGAGAAGATATCCTCTCCTATGCCGATGAATACCGTTTGATTGATGCTTTTTGTGAAACCTATGGCGGCAGCGGAAAACGGCTCAATCTTGAGTGGTTTGAAGGGGTTGATTGTTCCAAAATCATCCTTGCAGGCGGCCTTGATCCTGAGAATGTCGATACTCTAAAGCCATACGGCTTTTATGGTGTCGATGTCAGCAGCGGTGTCGAAGCATTGAAGGGGAAAAAAGATCCCCTTCGTGTCACCGCCTTTATCCAAAAGGCCAAAGCGTGAATACACTCGATTCAAAGATACATGCACGTTTGTGCAAAAACGGTATCCCTCATGAGGAGCTTGAAGCTTCATTAGGAGACGATTGCGATCTTACGTTGGAGCTCTATAAAGCGCAGGGGATGAATATTGTTTTGGAGAATGGTTCCTATCGCTTCAAAACCGCCCTCACTTCCGTCGATGATACCCTCTTTTGCATCGTTGACGTAGAGTCCAACGGATCAAAGCCCTCGCATCACCAGATCATCGAAATCGGTGCCGTCAAGCTCCAAAACGGTCACATTATCGATACGTATGAGAGCTTGGTCTATTGCACCGATATTTCCGATCAGATACAAGAGATTACCGGTATTAAGGTGGAGCAAACGCTTAAAGCCCCCGCCATGGGGAAAGTAATGCGCGAATTCCGCCTCTTTTTAGGAGATGCCGTATTTGTCGGTCATGATGCCAAATTTGATTATAATTTTGTCTCGGCAATGATGGAGCGCGTTGGTCTGCAACGCCTGCTTAACCGCTCTTTGTGTACGATTGATTTGGCGGAGAGGACTATCGAGTCTGAGCGCTACGGTCTAAAGTATCTAAACGAGCAATTGGAACTCTACAAAGATGCTACCCACCATCGGGCACTCTCGGATGCGATGACCACCGCAAAGCTCCTCAAAAGGACATTGGCACTCATCCCCAACACAATTCATAATACCGAAGAGTTGATCGCCTTTTCGAAAGAGGCGAAACGGTTAAAAAGACCAAAAGTAAAAAAAGAAGAGAAACAAGAAGAAAAATAGTTTAAAGCGTAAAAGTACCTAAGGGTGCATGGACATTCTTCTTAGGAAAACCCGGCGTTAACGTAGCCCATCGGGATTGATTTCCGATGGCATACTATTCAGAAAAGCGCCCCATCCCTACAAGGCGGTTATACCGTTTTTCGAGACGTTCTTCATTGCTTAGGACTTTCAGCTCAGCAACCTCACCTAAAAAATAGTTTTTAAGCGCATTAACGGCCCCCTCTTTATCACGGTGGGCACCGATCAGAGGCTCATCGATGATATCATCAATTAAATCGAGTTCTTTAAGGTCAGCGCTGGTGATTTTAAGTGCTTTCGTTGCCGCTTCCACTTTGGTAGGGTCATTCCATAAAATAGCCGAACACCCCTCAGGAGAGATGACACTGAAAACCGAGTAACGCATCATGGCGAGGCGATCGGCTACACCGATGGCCAGTGCTCCACCGCTTCCCCCTTCACCGATTACGACCGATACCGTAATGGTATTAAGGTTGGAGAGTTCGAGCAAATTACGGGCGATTGCTTCACTCTGGTTGCGCTCTTCCGCACCGAGCCCAGGATAAGCACCCGGAGTGTCAATCAGCATAAGAAGCGGAATATTGAACTTTTCCGCCATTTTGGCTGCACGAAGCGCTTTTCGGTACCCCTCAGGATGCGGCATACCGAAATTTCGTTTGAGCTTGTTTTTGGTTCCGCGCCCTTTTTGCTCCCCGATTACCATCACCCGCTCATCACCGATATATCCGATATAGCAGATAATAGAGAGATCATCACGGAAATGACGATCGCCGTGAATCTCGTATTTTTTATCTAAAAGGAGATTGATATAATCAAGAGCATAGGGACGATCTTGGTGACGTGCAAGCTGAAGCTCTTGATAAGGGGAAAGGTTGGCATAGGTTTTATGAACTTCTTTATCCAAATCCTGCTTGAGTATCTCTACTGCATGGTGATCATACCGCACTTCTGCGGCTATGATCTCCTCTTGGATCTGGCGGATGTTCTGTTCAAAATCTAAATAGGTAGCCAATGGCTTGCCCTCTTATATTTTTTTGAAAATGACGACACCGTTAGTACCGCCAAATCCAAATGAGTTACTCATCACGATATTGAGTTCTGCTTTACGTGCCACATTCGGGACGATATCCAAATCGCAGTTTTCATCCGGAGTGACGTAGTTGATCGTCGGAGGGATGATTCCATCACGCATTGCCATAATACTGACAACCGCTTCAATCCCGCCCGCAGCTCCGAGACAGTGTCCCGTTTGCCCTTTCGTCGAACTTACCGGAGGACAGTTCTCTTTTCCGCCGAATGCAATTTTCAATGCTGCCGTCTCATTTTTGTCATTCGTCGGGGTGCTGGTTCCGTGGGCATTGACATAATCTACTTTCGGATTTCCCGCCATTTTAAGTGCCGCTTTCATCGCGCGCAACGGCCCCTCAAGACTCGGAGTCGTAATATGGTTCGCATCACCGCTTTCACCAAAACCGATGAGCTCGGCATAAATACGTGCACCACGCGCAACTGCCGCATCATACTCTTCGAGTACCAATGCCGCCGCACCCTCACCCATAACAAAACCGTCACGCTCCGCATCAAATGGACGTGAAGCGTGTTTCGGATCATCATTACGGGTACTAAGTGCTTTCATCGAAGCAAATCCACCGATACCGACACCGCTGATGGCTGATTCTGCGGCAACCACCAGCATTTGATCCGCACCGCCGATCATAATGGTTTTAGCCGCTTCACTGATAGCGTGCGTACCTGCCGCACATGCGGTTACCGCTGAAAGGTTCGGTCCCTGCAAGCCGTGATCAATCGTGATGAATCCGCCAAGCATGTTTACCAATGCTCCAGGGATAAAAAACGGAGAAATACGACGAGGCCCTTTGGTCTCTAAGATAATCGAGTTGCGTTCAATCGACGGAAGTCCGCCGATCCCCGATGCCGCGTCGATTCCGAAGCGCTCTTTATCAAACCCTTCCGGGAAATTGGCATCGGCCATCGCCTCTTGTGCCGCTTTAATACCGAGTTGGATAAAACGGTCCGCTTTTTTAACCTCTTTAGGGTCCATAACGCTCTCAGGATCGAAGTTTTTTACCTCTCCCGCAATTTGAGCACTTTGAGCCGAAGCATCGAAAATCGTGATCATATCGATTCCGCATTCACCGTCACAAATCGCTTTAAACGAGCTCTCTTTATCGTGACCAAGTGCATTGATCATTCCCATTCCGGTTACTACTACTCTTCTCACATTCTCTCCTGATGGTGGATGGTCTGAAACTTTGGCTCCGTTAAGCCAATATCTTAGACCATAAATTAAGATTTACGCTATCGAGGCAAAACCTCGATAATGGTTTTAGTTTTTGCTTTGGATGTAGTTGATTACATCTTGAACAGTTTGGATTTTTTCCGCTTCGTCATCAGGGATTTCGATATCGAATTTCTCTTCAAGAGCCATTACCAATTCAACAACATCAAGGCTGTCAGCGCCAAGATCTTCTACGAATTTAGAATCCTCTTTAACTTCGTCCGGGTTAACGCTCAATTGCTCAACCACTACTTCTTTAATATCGTCGATAAGTGCCATAATAGCTCCTGTTCCTATGAATAAAATCGCAAAATTATAACATATTTAACTTAAGAGGGGAAGTTTTTATTCCCTTCGGCTATGCTTTGCGCATAGAGCCTTCGGTTCCAAAGCTAAAAAATCCAAGCAGTTGGATTTTTATAACGCTTTTTACATAAACATCCCGCCGTTTACTTTGAGGGTCTCGCCTGTAATGTAGCTCGCGTGATCGCTGAGCAAAAAGGCGGTTGCTTCCGCAACTTCTTTAGCCTCACCAAAACGGGCCATCGGGATTTTTGCCGTGAATGCCGCTTTTACCTCTTCTTTAAGCTCATCGGTCATATCGGTTGCGATAAAACCCGGGGTAATACAGTTGTAACGGATACCGCTGGTTGCCGCTTCGATCGCAAAACTCTTCGTCATCGCGATCATCCCCCCTTTAGAGGCTGCGTAGTTGGTTTGTCCCGCATTTCCCGTTTCTCCAACGATCGAAGCCATGTTGACGATGCTTCCGAATTTTTGTTTGCGCATTGCTTTCATCGCTTCGCGGCATCCGATGAATGCAGATGTGAGATTAGCATCAATAACGCTTGTAAATTCTTCCACTTTCATTCGCAATGCCAATTTATCGTTGGTAATTCCTGCATTGTTCACGAGATATGCGAGCTCACCGTCTGCATCGACAATTGTTTTAACCGCATCGACAAACGCCGCTTCATCAGCAACGTCAAATCCGATGACTGCCGCTTGACCCCCCTCAGCTTCAATCGCTTTTTTTACGGCGTCTGCTGCTTCCGCACCACTTCGATAGTTGATCCATACTTTTAAGCCATACCCAGCCAATACTTTTGCCACTTCCGCACCGATACCTCGGCTTGAACCTGTTACCAATACATTTTTGCCTGTAAATTTCATTTATTTATCTCCTTATTTCTTTATTTTTTCAACGTTCGTGGTGAGCTTATCGAACCCTAAACTTACCCTTCGACATACCCAAAGGGCACGTGAGTTCAGGGCGAACGGGAACACTAGATGAGCGCCATATCCATCTCCGCAGGCTTATCAATTCCCATAAGTTTCAAAACGGTCGGGGCTACATTGTTTAATGCACCTGGATGAACTTCATTCACCCCCTCGGCCATGACAAAACACCACACTTTTCCTACGGTATGGTTCGTTAGGGTATTGCCCGCATCATCACGCATCTCTTCGCAGTTACCGTGATCAGAAGTAAGTACCATAGCATAACCGTTTTTTTGTGCTGTTTCGACAATCCGCCCAAGCTGTTGATCCACCGCTTCGACCGCTTTTACCGCTGCTTCAAAGTTTCCGGTATGCCCGACCATATCACCGTTCGCGAAGTTGACGACGACGAAATCATATCCCTCATCCATCGCTTTTACAACCACGTCCCCCACCTCTGGAGCTGACATCTGCGGCTGCATATCATAGGTTTTTACTTGAGGGCTTGGGATCAAGACCCGTGTTTCGTTTTCATACGGCTCTTCGATACCGCCATTAAAGAAAAACGTAACGTGGGCATATTTTTCGGTCTCTGCCGTATGGAGCTGACGAAGCCCTGCATTAGAGATGACTTCCGCAAGGGTATTTTTCGGTGCGTCTTTCGGAAACAATACCGGATAAGGGAAATTTTTATCGTACTGCGTCATCGTCGCCAAATGGGTCGGTATAAAAGTCCGATCAAATCCGCTGAACGTTTTATCTCCGATCGCCGTCGTCAATTCGCGCATCCGGTCGCTTCGGAAATTAAGCATCAATACCGCATCCCCTTCTTTGAACCCCTCATACCCTTCAAACGCCGTTGGGGTAATGAATTCATCGGTTTCGCCTGCAGCATAGGCATTTTCAATGTAATCGGCAACGCTTTGTTCGCTTTTAGGTGTGGCACATACGATCGCGTCATACCCGCTCTGGACACGATCCCAGCGGTTGTCCCGATCCATAGCAAAAAATCGTCCTCCGATGGAAGCAATTTTGATATGGGAATAACCATGAGCATTCACCGTATGCAAGAAAAGTTTTGCCGAAGTGGGGGCAACATCACGCCCGTCAGTAATGAGATGGAGCCATACCTCTTTACCCGCCTCGGCCGCAATCTCGGCAACGCCCATTAAATGATCGATATGCGAATGGACTCCTCCATCGCTCATTAAGGCAATCAGGTGGAGCCGTTTGCTCGTTTTGAGCAACGAAGCAAAAACACCATTGTGTTCAAACGTCCCTTCTTCGAGGGCAAGAGAGATTTTGACCAAATCCTGATACAATACCCGCCCGCTTCCGATAGACATGTGCCCCACTTCGGAATTGCCCATTTGTCCCTCGGGAAGACCGACGCTCAGGCCAAAAGTATCAATCAGCGCATGGGGAACCTCGCGAAACAATCGATCATAGGTCGGTTTAATTGCAGCATGAAAAGCATTATAGTCACGTTTTGGCGAGTAGCCGATACCGTCCGTGATGACCAAAACAGTTTTTTTACTCAAATTGGCTCCTTCGATTAATCAAACTTTGGGGGGATTATATTAAAATGTCACTTGTGCATTGCTTTTACAAATAAATCATAAAGAGTTAATAAAATGTTATATTGGTTTCACCAGACCCTTGGAATTAATCTATTTCAGTACATCACCGTCCGTGCGGGGATCGCTTTTTTTATCGGTTTGTTACTCACCCTCTTTTTGATGCCCCGTTTCATCGCCTGGGCACAGCGATCAGCCCGTGTCCAGCCGATCAACGAATACGTGAGTGCCCATCAGGGAAAAGCCAAAACCCCGACCATGGGTGGAATCGTTTTTGTCGCTTCTACCCTTATCGCTTCCTTGCTTACCGTCAATGTCATGAATCCGTTCGTTATCGGCGGCCTCCTTACCCTCATTTTTTATGCCTACATCGGCTTTACCGATGACTGGGGAAAAATCCGTGGCGGCGATAACCTCGCAGGGCTCAGCGCACGGGCCAAACTCGCTTTGCAGCTCATTTTCGGTGTTGTCATCGGATTATTTTTGATCTATGTCGCCAAACTCGAGACTGGATTTTACGTCCCCTTTATCAAATCAAGCCTTTTTGATATGGGGTGGTTCAGCGTTGCGTTTTGGGTGTTGGTCATGATCGCTACCTCCAATGCCGTCAACCTCACCGATGGACTCGACGGTCTGGCAACGGTCCCTTCGATTTTTGCCCTCCTTTCGCTAAGTATCATCGTCTATGTCGTCGGAAATGCCGCTTTGTCTCACTATCTCTTAATGCCAAAAATTCCTGCCGGAGAAGTGGTCATTATCGCCGCGGCCTTAATCGGTTCATTGATCGGCTTTTTGTGGTTCAACTGCCATCCGGCGCAAGTCTTTATGGGGGACAGCGGTTCATTGACTCTTGGTGCTTTCATTGCGTACATGGCCATTATCGGCAAAAGTGAAGTGCTCCTCATCCTCATCGGACTTATCTTCGTGATCGAAACCGTCTCGGTCATATTGCAAGTCGGAAGTTATAAACTTCGTAAAAAAAGGGTTTTTCTTATGGCGCCGATCCATCACCATTTTGAAATGAAACAGTGGGCGGAGAACAAAATCATCGTCCGTTTCTGGATTATTTCGCTCCTTTCAAATATTTTCGCACTTATTACACTAAAGATTCGCTAATGGAAAAACGCAATATTGCCTGTTTCGGGTACGGCAAAACAACCCGAGCCATCGCCAAACGTTTAGGACCTTGTACCTTTTTTGACGACAAAGTGACCAAGCCCTTCACCGATGAAGAGGGTAACTTCCTCAAACCGGTGAATGAATTTGACACCCGTCTCTTCACTCATGAAATCCCCTCTCCCGGATTTCCTCCAAGCCATGAGCTGATCCAAAAAGCAACGCACCTGATCAGTGAATACGATTTCTTTGCCCCGCAAATGCCGTTCTCGGTCTGGATCAGCGGAACGAACGGTAAAACGACCACCACCCAAATGGTCGAGCATCTTCTGGCTGACAAAGGCTCTATCAGCGGCGGAAATATCGGAACACCTTTGGCCGATATGTCCCCTGATGCCCCTATCTGGATTTTAGAGACGAGTTCGTTTAGCATGCACTATAACAAAGTAGCCCGCCCTAACATCTACGCCCTTCTCCCCGTAACCCCCGATCATGTCAGCTGGCACGGGAGTATGGAAGCCTATTATGATGCCAAACTGAAGCCGCTTAGTATGATGAAAGAGGGAGAAGCGATCATTTTGCCCAAAATGTTTGCCGACGTTCCGACCAACGGATTTAAAATCATCTACGAAGATGAAAAAGATTTGGCGGCCTATTTTGGCTTCGATCCCTCCAAGATCAAATTCAAAGGGGCATTTCTGATGGATGCGATGATCGCGATGGGGATTGATAAAATCCTCTTTGACCGATGTGATTATGACCGTATCAACGCATTCATCCTTGATCCTCACCGTCAAGAAGAGTTCCGAGACTCGCGTGATCGTCTTTGGGTTAATGATTCCAAGGCGACTAACATCGACGCTACGTTAGCGGCTCTGCGCACGTATAGCGACTATCCGATCCATTTGATTCTAGGAGGAGATGATAAAGGGGTGGAGCTCGAAGAGCTCTTTACACCGCTTAAACGCTACGATGTGACCATTTATGCGATCGGAGCGAACGCACTGCGTCTCGAAACATTGTGCAAACAATACGCTATCCCCTGCATCCTCTGCCATACCCTTGATGTAGCGGTAGAAGAAATCAGTAAAAAGCACAACCGTCACAGCATCGCCATGCTCTCTCCGGCAGCGGCAAGTTTGGATCAATTTACTTCCTACGCACAACGCGGAAACCTATTTAAACAATACGCAATCGGAACTTGTCCCGATTCGCTACGCTAACACTGAGTTTCCTTCGGCAGGAAGCCCAAATACGTTTTATTTTAGCTCTTAAAAGCGACTAAATAGTCGCTTTAAGCGCTTTAAGCTTATTTTTAAGGTTGTGAGGCTATAATTTCGTCCTCACAAACGTGGCCAATTAGCTCAGTCGGTAGAGCAAATGACTGAAAATCATTGTGTCCTTGGTTCGATTCCGAGATTGGCCACCACCACTTTTAAAAACTCCTCCAACGTAGACCTTAACATAAAAACAACAAAAACAAACTTTTGATTCAGTCCGCCCATTCAACAATCTTGCTATCATTGCACCTATAGAAATGCACATACGGAGAGACAATGAAAGTCGTTGCAATTGTTACAGCCTTTGTATTGATCTCAACCGCCATCCATGCAGATAAAAAATGGATCCCTATCGAACCGATACATTCCAATGATAAGGCAAAAGCGGATATCAATGCATCCAAGCTCCCCTCCAACAATAAACTAATCCAAAACGTTAAAATCATTCAGCAGCTTCTCGGTAAAAGCAGAGGCGATTCAGTACCCCAGAGTACTAAGAGTTGGTACGCTCTGGATGAGTTGGATAGCGAGTGAGTGTTTGAGTTATACAGTCTAAACAGCTTTGTCCATACATTTTACATATTTATTGTATATCTATTTAATATCAAACTTTCCGGCATGATTCGAATCATTGATTACACTGCTTTGTTTGCGGTACGTTTTGATTCATGTGTTAAAAATGGAGATATTGCAGTTAAAATGAAAGAATAGTAGTTTCCCCCGATCGGGGGAAGCTGTCATAGGACGTAATTGATAAGATTATTTGTAATAGTTAACGAACTCAACCCCGCATCGGCCAATACAATACCCGTCATTGAAACACCCGCTCCGGCTGTTCCGTCATAAATGACGAGCGTGCTACCTCCGCCGGATTGAACGGTGAACACTTCGCTGTCCCAGTCGTACCACCCCTCCACAAGCTTAAACTGATTCTCGCCGACAGTGCCTACTGTTTGCGTCATCCCAGTAGCAAGCTGGATTGTGGAACTCTCACCAGATAACATATCCCAGAAATCGACAACATCTGTTCCTGCTGTAAACGTGAAAACGTCATTCGCATTAATCGTCCCTGAAGTATCATTATCATGCAGAGTTACCACCGTGGAATCTCCCTGGGCAAAGACAAATGTATCACCATCCCCCGCCCTCAAATCGTCGGCACCGGCACCACCGGTAATCGTATCGGCTCCGGAACCCCCTTCGATCGAATTGTTACCATTGTTGCCGATGAGGGTACTGTTAACCGTACTGATGAAATTAACAATACTGTAATCCCCACTGAGTCCGCTAAGATCAATGAGTGACGTCGAAGTGTTTCCTACTGCTATTCCGGTTTCATCTGTATAAAGTAATGTTCCCAAATTCCCTGCCTGATCATTAAAACCAAGATCACCCGTCACTCCCGTCCCTCGGGAGATCAAGAGATACTGAGTCGAACTGACCGTTGCAGACGTATTGAAGTACGCAACATCGGCGCTTTGGGTCACCGTTCCGGTAATGTTCGTCAGTGACGCTCCCGATCCGATCTTGAACGTGACGTTCCCGTTCATGTTGTTAGCGCTGAGGGTTTCGGTAAATCCGACGGCCATCTGGTTGGTCGAGAACTGAACTCCCATCGGCTCCGGCCCAACTTTATCGACGATTTGAACAACATTCGCACCAGCTGCCGTTCCGAGGGTCACGGAACCGATGTTGGCAATATTGGCCAAAGCAATCAATGTATCGTTAGAAGGATTGTCGGTTTTTTGGTACACCAGAAGGCTATCGACGCTACCGTTGCTATCGCTGTCGTATTTGATCCCGACGATGTCATTGAGGCCTAATCCGGCTTGTAATGCACTGATCGCCGTCGTCACATTCGAAGAATTCACCACGGAAGAGAAGGTCGCAATGCCATTTGTAATGCTGTACGAACCGGTTGTTTGATTCACAGCAATTTGGACAATCTCAAAGCCCAGTACGTCATGATTGGCTGCCGTCGCACTCGTCGTATCAAAATCAAAAACGATATCCGTATTCCAAACTGTAGAATTGGCATCACTGCTTTCAGGTTTGGAGACCATCACCGTGTCACGTACCGCCGTCGTTTCGTCCAGATGGATATAATCCGCACTCCAGTTGGATCCGATTGTATCGGCCCCTTCGCCGCCATAAATGATATCGGTTTGATTCGTACCGGTAATCACATCGTTACCGTCCCCCCCGAAAATCATCCGGTCAGAATAGATATTTTCGAAATAAAGGGTATTGAGAGCCATCGTACTCGCGTCACTGCTGCCGGCAATAATCGTCCCGGACGCGGATGAATTACCGGCAAGGTCAACCACAACACCGATTGGGGCATTTATGGAAATAACATCGCTCGATGTCGTAGCAACATTGAAAGTGATGGTTGCGGTATTCCCCGATACGACCGCATCGGTCGGCGTAATTTCCGTACTGCCATTGAGCCAGAAGGTCGGTGTTGCACTTCCTTCAGCAATTGCTTCGCTAAAGACCATTGTCAAGGTTGTTGTTGCCCCTTTTGTAAACTGGGCATTGACGATGTAAGGAGGTGTAACATCTTCGTTTACATCGTTGATCGCCAATGTCACTGCTTGCGTATCGGATAATAAACCGGTACCATTATCAGTAGCGATAACATCAAAGCTGTAGCTTGATTTGGTTTCAAAGTCTGGATTAGCCGTTAGCGTTACAGCACCGCTTGAACCATTAATCGTAAATAATCCTGCATCTGTCCCGCCCAATGAGTAGGTAATACTATCTGCCGTGTCTACGTCGGTTGCTGTCACGGTATAGACCGTTTGACCTGCACCGCTGTTCTCGTTAATCGCTGCTGCTGTCGCAGCTGATGTAATTACAGGTGCATCATTCGCTCCAGTAATCGTTACGGATACAGCTGCTGTCGTACCGTCTTCTGCTGTTACGTTGAATGTATCAATAAGTGATTGACTTGCACTAAGTGCATTGACCGTTACATTAGTATTATCCAATATATAGGTCCATACCCCTTCTGTCGTTACTGAATATGTACCGTATCCACTTACTGTTGCTGTTGTTGTAACCGCTTGGAATACGTTGTCTGCATTGTCAGCGTCGACATCTGTGTGTGTCGCTGTTCCTATTCCTAAGCCTGCATCAACACTGCCTACCGATGTTACATTGTTAATGGTACCTCCTGAAACGTAAGTAATAGCAAGATTGTTATCCACCGCAGTGTCTCCGCTATTCATTACACCAAATGAGATCGTATGTTGACCGGCAGTTGCAAAGGCATACGATAGTAATGTGTATCCATTGACATCGACGTCCTCTCCTCTTTCCAAAGTACTGTATACACCATCGATGACTACAAATGAAAAATCATAACTCCCATCATTTGCTGCGAAATCCCAGTTGAAACTAACTTCTTCATTATCGGCACTTGTCGTTAGATCAAATGTGATTGCAGAACCATTGGTTGGGTCTCCTTCAACTGTTGTTGTTGTGATCGCTGTACCCACAAAAGTTTCAAGATCTACCCATGATACGTTGTTTGACGTTAAGCTCCATCCTACGGTATCCTCTGTCACGCTGCCAGTCAAGGTTCCAGAAATTACCGCAGCGTCATTAACATCATTGATCGCCAACGTCACCGCTTGCGTATCGGATAATAAACCGGTACCGTTATCGGTAGCAATAACATCAAAACTGTAGCTTGATTGACCTTCAAAGTTAGGATCGGCTATTAAGGTTACTTCGCCGCTTGCGCTGTCAATTGCAAACAATGCTGCATCGGTACCGCCAAGAGAATACGTTAGTACTGTACCCGCATCAACGTCTGTTGCTATAGCGGTGTAGACTAATTGTCCTGCACCGCTGTTCTCGTTAATCGCTGTTGCTGTAGCAGCTGATGTAATTACAGGTGCCTCGTTCACATTGTTAATCGCCAAGGTTACCGCTTGTTCGCTTGCATTGTTTGATGCATCGGTAGCTACTACTGTAAAGCTGTAGCTTGATTTGGCTTCGAAGTTCGGATCGGCTGTTAAGGTTACCGCTCCGGTCGTTGAATTAATGGTAAATAATGCAACATCACCAGTTGCAGCTTTTAGAGTGTACGTCACGGCAGAAGCATCAGTTGCGGCGGCCGTATAAACTACTTGACTTGCACCGCTGTTCTCATCGATCGCTGTCGCCGTAGTTCCTGATGTAATAACCGGCGGTGTTTCATCAAGCATATCATTGATCGCTAAAGTCACGGCTTGTTCGCTTACATTATTTGCTGCATCGGTTGCAACCACTGTAAAACTGTAGCTTGCTTTTGTCTCATAATCCGGATTTACCGTTAGCGTTACGGCTCCTGTACTAGAATTGATCGTAAGGCCTGCATCGCTCCCTGTTTTCAAGCTGTACGTTGTTGAACCAACTGCGATATCACCCGTATCGGTTGATGTCGCTGTATAAACCACCTGGCTTGCTCCGCTGTTCTCATCGATCGCCACAGCGGTAGCCCCAGAAGTAATCGTCGGTGCAACTTCGTCGAGATTATTAATTGCCAATGTTACCGCTTGCGTATCTGAGAGCGCGCCGGTACCGTTATCGGTTGCAATGACGTTGAATGAATAGCTGGATTTCGTTTCAAAGTTTGGATCTGCCGTTAGTGTTACCGCACCTGTCACACCATCAATGCTGAACAATCCTGCATCGGTACCGCCCAAGCTGTAGGTAATTGTATCCGCCGTATCTTCATCGGTTGCAATAGCTGCGTAAACGACTTGACCCGCTCCGCTGTTCTCATCAATAGCCATCGCTGTCGCAGCTGATGTAATTACAGGTGCCTCGTTCACATTGTTAATAGCCAAGGTTACCGCTTGTTCGCTTGCATTATTTGCTGCATCGGTAGCTACTACTGTAAAGCTGTAGCTTGATTTGGCTTCGAAGTTCGGATCGGCTGTTAAGGTTACAGCTCCGGTCGTTCCATCAATCGTAAGACCCGCATCGCTTCCTGCTTTCAAGCTGTACGTTGTTGAACCTGTCGCAATATCACCCGTATCGGTTGACGTTGCTGTATAAATTACTTGACTAGCACCGCTGTTCTCATCGATCGCCACAGCGGTAGCCCCAGAAGTAATCGTCGGTGCAACTTCGTCGAGATTGTTAATCGCCAAGGTTACCGCTTGTTCGCTTGCATTGTTTGATGCATCCGTCGCCACTACGGTAAAGCTGTAGCTTGATTTGGTTTCGAAGTTCGGATCTGCCGTTAAGGTTACGGCACCTGTCGTTCCATCGATCGTAAGGCCCGCATCGCTTCCTGCTTTCAAGCTGTACGTTGTTGAACCAATTGCTATATCACCGGTATCGGTTGATGTCGCTGTATATACCACCTGGTTTGCACCACTGTTCTCATCGATCGCTGTTGCTGTAGTTCCAGATGTAATCGTCGGTGCAACTTCGTCGAGATTATTAATCGCCAAGGTCACCGCTTGCGTATCTGAGAGCGCGCCGGTACCGTTATCGGTTGCAATGACGTTGAATGAATAGCTGGATTTCGTTTCAAAGTTTGGATCTGCCGTTAGTGTTAC
>Ga0208863_1000641_pt1 | contig 29432 bp, 30 predicted proteins | sample RifOxyD3_FD_184040 | JGI IMG/M metagenome (GOLD analysis project Ga0208863, IMG submission 184040) | Soil microbial communities from Rifle, Colorado - Rifle Oxygen_injection D3 (SPAdes) | ecosystem: Environmental > Terrestrial > Deep subsurface > Rock core/Sediment | place: Rifle, Colorado...
GGTGAAGGGGATCGAACCCTCGTATGCAGCTTGGGAAGCTGCCGTTCTACCATTGAACTACACCCGCGTGGTAGCATCGCATTTTACCGTAACTGAAGGGCAAATTGAAAGTGATTACTGTCTATGTAAACGGCGCAGGACGCCAAATAGCCGATATTTGCAGCATCGCCGTGCTGATTGAAGAGCTAGGCTACACCGGGAAGCGCATCGCACTGGAAAAAAATGGTGATATCGTGCCGCGCAGCCAGTATGCCGAAAGAATGCTCAGCGAGGGCGATAGGCTGGAAATCGTTGTCGCGGTCGGCGGAGGATAAGTGCAGGTCGGGATTCATCCCAGCACATCAATCATCACAACAATTAATACAATAGAATCAAAGGATAACAACATGAACGACCCGCTCATCATCGCAGGAAAAAGTTACTCATCAAGACTGCTGGTTGGCACCGGCAAATACAAGGACTTCGCCGAAACACGCGAGGCGCTGGATGCTTCCGGCGCCGAAATCGTCACGGTGGCAATACGCCGCACCAATCTCGGCCAAAACCCGAATGAACCGTCCCTGCTCGACGCCGTGCCGATGTCAAAATTCACTTATTTGCCCAATACCGCCGGTTGTTACTCCGCAGACGATGCGGTGCGCACCCTGCGCCTGGCTCGCGAACTGCTGGATGGCCACAGTCTGGTTAAACTGGAAGTGCTGGGTGACCCGCAGTCTTTGTATCCTAACGTGATCGAAACCATCGCCGCAGCCAAAATTCTGGTCGCGGAAGGTTTTCAGGTGATGGTCTATACCTCGGATGATCCTATCATCGCCAAACAACTGGAAGACATCGGCTGCGTGGCGATCATGCCTTTGGCATCTTTAATCGGTTCCGGCATGGGTATCTTGAATCCGTGGAATCTGCAACTCATCATGGACCGCGTGAGCGTTCCTGTGATCGTCGATGCCGGCGTGGGCACAGCATCCGATGCAGCGATCGCTATGGAACTGGGTTGCGCAGGTGTCTTAATGAACACCGCGATTGCCAGTGCGCAGCGCCCCGTCCTGATGGCCTCCGCCATGAAGAAAGCCACCGCTGCCGGACGCGAAGCCTATCTGGCCGGACGCATGCCCAAAAAGCTCTACAGCGCCAGCCCCAGCTCACCGACCGCCGGCATCATCGAATCAGTTCGCGGCTAGACACCATGAGCGACGACATCAAAGACAAGCAAGCGTCACCACCTCTCCTGAGTCCTCCTCCTTTAAAGGGCGCGGAAGCAAACGAGTCGCTACGCGGCGCTCAAGTTAATCGCCACATCCGCAGTTACGTCTTAAGACAAGGACGAGTCACGGTAGCGCAACAGCGCGCCGTCGATACCCTGCAAGCTGTTTTCTGCATCCCTTACACTGCAACACCACTGGACCTTGAAGCCGCTTTTGGCCGCGCCGCACCCAAGATACTGGAAATCGGCTTCGGCATGGGAGATAGCACCGCCACCATCGCTCAGGCCAACCCGCAAAACGATTACCTTTGTCTGGAAGTACATACACCGGGCGTAGGTAACTTACTCAAAGTCATGGGCGAACAGGAGATCAGCAATATTCGCATCATCCAGCACGATGCAGTGGAAGTGTTGCGCGATATGATAGGAGACGCGACGCTCGATGGCGTGCACATCTTCTTCCCGGATCCGTGGCACAAGGCGCGCCACAATAAGCGCCGTCTGATCCAGGCACCGTTTATCGAAAAACTGATGGCCAAACTCAAACCCGGCGGCTATATCCATGTCGCGACCGACTGGGAAAACTATGCCGAACAGGTGCTGGAAGTATTGAGTTCAGAACCTCAGCTTGCAAATACCGCAGCCGGTTACGCACCGCGCCCGGACTATCGCCCGCTAACCAAATTCGAGAAACGCGGGATAAATCTGGGCCACGGAGTATGGGATCTGGTGTTTATCAGGCAGTAATATTTGACCGACACAACGAAATGCAAATTATTTTTATATTTTCCTTGCCGTGTTCTTTGATTCGCGCAAGGCTTTGATATAGAATCAGCGCTGTAGCACTTTTTTGTAATAAAACTCCAGGGAGCCAATATGAAATACATCGCCACACTGACCTGCCTGTTGCTGGCAGCATTCGCAACACCATCTTTTGCTCACGAATCCACCAACGACTGCGCTGCTAAAGGCGAAAAAGTCTCAGCAGGTGAACGTGCTGCATTCATGAAAAGCTGCCTGAAGGAAGCCGGTTCTCCAGCTAATACCGCACATGCTAAGCAACACGACAAAGAACAGCATTGCGACACCAATGCCAAGAGCATGAAGCTGGAAGGAACTGCAAAGTCTGAGTATCTGGAACATTGCTACCACGAGAATGACTTTGACAAGAATGCAAAGCCACACCCTAAGCACTAAGATAAACAACCTGAATATTTCAGGTTGCTGCACGCAAGAATATTTGCAGCAGATCGTTTAAAAAAATCGCCCCTGCATCGTCGGGGCGATTTTTTTATGATCTCTGAACAACAAACCTCGGCGTTCCGCCTCCTCCAACTCCGCACACATGGACAGCAAGCTCACACCGATATCTAAGCAAAAACACGCTTATCGATTTTGGCTAGCTTGCGCACATAATCCTGACTAACCTTGGCGGGCAATAGATCCGAACTCAGCGTTTGCCATTGAGAAATAGCTTCGCGAATTTGGCTCTGAATTTCACTCGCATTACTTACTCCATGTTTTTTAGCCAGCGAATTCATTTCCTTTTTACCCGGCAGGCCATTGCCCATCATGGCGGTCGTATGCTCCCGCAGGTCGTCCGTCGAGGTCAAGTCGTAGGCGGGTGACAAGCGCCAGCGCCCGTCCATCAGATACGAAAAATTCTTGATATGGTCATCCTTATTACCAATCAGCACGTTAAAAACGGCTAGCCGATAAGCCATTTCGATCTCGTTTACATCCCGGCTTAGCCAACCCGTCGCCCCCAATACACCTTCATAATCCATCGCCGGGGTTCGATAGTCGGCGTGCATTAAGCCTGCCAAGGTCAAAACATGCTTCTTAATATTCCCGCTTCGATCAAAACGCTGCACGGCAAAAAAACGCTGCGACCCGACATCAAGCAAGCGTGTTTCGGGCATCAATAAGCCCGCCGCTTGCGCAATCCTGGCAAAAATATATTCAATAGCCCCTGAATACTGGCTGTCATTTTTCGCATGAAACTTGACCATCCAGTGCGAGAAATCATCGGGTATTGCATCAACCCCGGAAATACATCGACCAAAATCAGCCGAAAACGCAACCGTCACCTTAGGTCTTGCGCCGCCTGGTGATCCGCCCACGATCATCAATTCATCCAGCACGTCGCCAGACTCACCTTCAATAAGTTTGCGTGCTGACTCAGACAACGCCAGCAGATCTGCTGACATTGGCGTTGCGTGTTGAGTTTCTGGCTGATACTCCAGCGCAGCCATCGCCCGCGTACCAATGTAAGCTAACCGATCCAGCGCACCGATTTCGGCACGTTCCATGCCGTGTTGTTTGAAGAAGCGATCCATCAACAACACGCCCCAGCCATCCGGCAGCGAGTCTGCAAATACGCCATACAAACCGTCGAAAAGACGGCTATCGGCGATGTGCACTGATCCATCAAAGGGCAATCGCAACGGGGATAAGGAATAGCCTTTTGCCAGCCATTCCGGGGAATATTGAAAGCCGATTTGTTGGCGGTTGCCTGCGACCAACTCACCTACTTTTAGGCCGTTTGACGTCACAATCAGCTTATTGATCGTCTTCACACACGGCCCCGCTGTCTCACGGGCTTGCTGATTTCATCAAGTGATTGAAACGACTGGTAGCCGGGAAACAGCGTTTCAAAGTCGCTCAGGCATTCCATCGCGAGCGCCAATCTGAGCAGGCTATCCATTGAAATATCGCCGGTCAGTTCAAAGCGTTTCAGGCTTGCCTCAGTCACACCCGAACGTTCCGCCAGCGTTTTTCTGGACAGATTGAGCGCCAGGCGCCGGTCTTTCGCTCGTTGTGCGATGCGGTTTTTAGCGTAACCAACTCCAAAATTATCAACAGATAACATATTATCCAATATCGGCTTATTTATAACTAAACGGATAACATACTATCCTTAAAAATAAATAACACCAACATGAATATTCAGCAATATCCGATCAACGCAAAAATATTTCCAGCAGATCATTCAAAAAGCGCTGGCCTTGCAGAGTTGGGGCGATGCGAGTGATGTCGCGGTGCAATAAGCCGCGACGTTCTGCTTCGGCTAACTCGCGCTGTATGGCAATCACGGGCAGGCTGGTGCGTTCCTCGAACAGATTGCTATCAAAGCCCTGATTCAGTCGCAACGCATTCATCATAAATTCGAACGGCAATTCTTCCCGACTGACTTCATTTTCCGTCTGAACCGGCGCGCCCAGCGCCACCTGCTGCATATAGGCTTGCGGCTGTTTATAGCGTGCCTGACGGATGATTTTATCGGGAAAACTCAGCTTGCTGTGGGCGCCAGCGCCTATCCCTAAATAATCACCGAATTTCCAGTAATTGAGATTGTGTTTGGAATGCCGATTCAGCTGCGCAAAAGCGGAAGTCTCGTAATGCTGGTAACCGTGCGCGGCCAGTAACGCCTGTATTCCCTCCTGCATATCACAACTTGCGTCATCGTCAGGCAGCGATGGCGGATTGCGATAAAACAGCGTATTGGGCTCTAACGTCAGGTGATATGCGGACAAATGTTGCGGCGCGAACGACACAGCGGTTTCCACATCCAGCAGCGCCTGATCCAGTGTCTGATCCGGCAAGGCATACATCAGGTCGAGGTTGATATTATCGAAATGGCGCTGTGCAATCGCAATCGCGGCGCGCGCCTCATCGGCCGTATGAATACGCCCCAAAGCTTTCAGATGAACGTCGTTAAAACTCTGTATCCCCATGGACAAACGATTCACGCCGGCATCACGGTAGGCCGCAAATTTAGCCGCCTCCACCGTACCCGGATTGGCCTCCAGCGTAATTTCAGCATCACCTGCCAGCGGCAGCAACATACGCACCTGGCGCAAAATTTCCGCCACCCCTTCGCCTGACAACAGGCTGGGCGTACCGCCACCGAAAAACACCGTGTAGACTTTACGTCCCCAGATTTGCGGCAAGGCCATTTCCAGATCGCGCACCAGCGCGGCGATGTATTCTTGCTCAGGGAAAGCACTCTTCGCCTCGTGCGAATTGAAATCGCAATAGGGACATTTTTTTACGCACCAGGGAATGTGGATATACAGCGACAACGGTGGCAAGACCGTAAAATTGACCGCATTGGTTTTTAACAATACGGCTTGCAACGCCGTCATAAAGACCGCATCCGTTGCAGCAACACTTTCATCGCCTGACCGCGATGACTGATGGAGTGCTTCTCATCATGAGTCAATTCAGAACTCATCTTACCCAACGCTGGCAGCCAGAACATCGGATCGTAACCAAAACCGCCGTCCCCGCGCTCTCCATGCGCAATCTCACCGTGCCATTCGCCCTCGGCGATGACGGGCTGCGGATCGTCCGCATGGCGCACAAGCACCAGCACACAGTAGTAGTGCGCGCGGCGATCGGACACGCCCTGCATATCCGCCAGTAACTTTAGGTTATTGGCGGCATCAGATTTCGGGTTATCGCCTGCAAAACGCGCGGAATACACACCCGGCGCCCCGCCCAGCGCTTCGACGCAGATGCCTGAGTCGTCCGCCAGCGCGGGCAATCCGCTCAAACGACTGACGTGACGCGCCTTAGCCAGTGCATTTTCGATAAAGGTGCAGTGTGGCTCTTCGGCCTCGGAGATGCCGAGTTGCGACTGCGTCAGCACCTCGATACCGAGCGGCGCCAGCATCTGCGCGAATTCACGCAACTTGCCGGCATTGTTAGAGGCGATAACTAATTTATTCATGGCATTTACACAAAAAAGACATTGAATCCGCAGATTATGCGGACACACTCAGATGGCCAACTATTACAAAACCCTCATCCGGTGGTGGGGTCAGGTCTTGCATTAACACATTTTTTTAAAAAAATGTGTTAATGCAAGACCTGACCCCACTTGATGACACCACTTGACCGACTGGCCTTAGCCTGCCAGCACCGCGCGCTGCATAGCGATCAGCTCGGCGATGCCGCCCTGCGCCAGCTCCAGTAAAGCATCCATCTCAGCCCGTGAAAAAGCCTGACCTTCCGCCGTGCCCTGCACCTCGACGAAGTGACCGTTGCCCAGCATCACCACATTCATGTCTGTATCGCATTCAGAATCTTCAATATAATCAAGATCTAGCACAGGATTACCGGCATACACACCGACCGAGATCGCCGCAACAAAATTCTTGATCGGGCTCTCCTGCAACAAGCCCTTCGCGATCAAGCCACTGACCGCATCGTGCAGCGCGACGAAACTGCCGGTGATGCTGGCGGTGCGGGTTCCGCCATCGGCCTGTATCACATCGCAATCGATCTGGATGGTCCGCTCGCCCAGCTTTTTCAGATCCACCACCGCGCGCAGACTGCGCCCGATCAGCCGTTGAATTTCCTGAGTGCGTCCGGACTGTTTGCCTTTAGCGGCCTCACGGCTCATACGACTGCCGGTAGAACGCGGCAACATACCGTATTCGGCGGTCACCCAGCCTTCGCCGCTGCCTTTTTTATGCGGTGGCACGCGCTCCTCGACGCTGGCGGTACAGATCACTTTGGTGTCACCGCACTCGATCAGCACCGAACCTTCGGCGTGCTTGGTGTAATGACGTGTCATGCGTATTTCACGCAGTTGATTGGCAGTTCTTGAGCTTGGACGCATAGGAATATATGAAGTAAGTGGAAAGTGGAAAAACTATTTTATTTCGAGAATTTGCGTGACGGTGGTTACTGCGTCGTGAACAGCCTCACGGCCTCCCCAGCGCATCGCGATGCCGGTAGCGTTGTCAGCCTTGCCCTTTTCACGGGCAATCGCCGTCTCAATCAATTTATCCAGCGCGGTCACAACCGTGGATTTTGCAAAGGCTGAGAGCAATTCCTTATCGGTAAAGGGACCGGACAGTCCGTCGCTGCACAGGAACAACACATCTTCGGATTGCAGCGCGAGCGATTTTCCAAGTTCAATCTCGAACATATCCTCAACCCCGCCCAGACAATTGGTAATCTGGTTGCGTCTGGGATGTGAACGCGCCTCTTCCTCGTCGATAATGCCCAGCCCCAGCCACATCTGCACCATAGAATGATCGAGTGTACGAGCAACGATTTTACCGCCGCGCAGTAAGTACAGACGGGAATCACCGGCATGCCCGAAATAGAGCGTTCCATTTTGAATCAGCGCAGCCACACAAGTCGTGCCGGGAAACGCATGATCTAAAGGCTGCGGCAAATCCATGATGCGTTGATGCGCGGCACGCATCGTCACGCTCATAAACTCATCCGGCTCGTCAATAACCACCTGTCGTTCGAAAGATTCGACAAAGGTATCCATCGCCAGCGCTGCGGCAATTTCGCCGTGCAAATGGCCGCCCATCCCGTCCGCCAGCACCAGCAGCACCGCGTCATTGTTATATGCGTAGGCGACCCTGTCCTGGTTAAATTTTCGGGCGCCGATGTGACTTGCTTGATGTATAGAGAAATTCATAGTGCGCAATCGTAATATAATGCGCCCCCTGAGCACAGCGTTTTATTTGCTAAACCCTATTTCGGACCTAAACACCATGATTTTAAGCATGACCGGTTATGCCAATACCAGCGCAGAATCTGCCGCAGGTTCCCTGTCACTGGAGTTGCGCGCGGTCAATCACCGCTATTTAGACATCCAGTTGCGTATGCCGGAAGAGTTCCGTTGCTTCGAGGGCGGCTTGCGCGAGATGGTCAGCGCACAACTGCAACGCGGCAAGGTCGAATGCCGGATCAATTATGCTGCACGCGATGTCTTAGGCGGCACCACGCTCAATTTAAACCTGCTCAAACAACTAGCCGCCTGGACCACCGAGGTGCAGTCTGCCATGCCTGACGCCACAGCCTTGAGCGTTGCCGATGTATTGCGCTGGAACGGCATGCTGGAAACGCCCACAGCTTCCGCCGATGAAATGCGCGCGACACTGACGGGCCTGATGCAAACAGCCCTAAAGGAATTTTCCGCCTCCCGCGCCCGCGAGGGCGAAAAGCTCAAGGAATTTTTAATTGTTCGTTTGGAAAAAATCGAAGCACTGCGTCTGGATGTGATGCCGCACGTTCCGGCCGCGATCGCCGCCTACGAGACGCGATTAATCAATCGCTTAAGGGATGCGATGCAAAATGCGGAAGATGAGCGCATCCGTCAGGAAATCACCCTGTTTGCCAGCAAGATCGACGTCGATGAAGAGTTATCGCGCTTATCCAGCCACCTCACAGAAATGCACCGCATCCTCAAACAAGGTGGCGCAGTGGGTAAGCGACTCGATTTTCTGATGCAGGAATTAAACCGTGAAGCCAACACCCTGGGTTCAAAATCGGTAGATGCCGAAGTGTCGCGCACGGCAATGGAGATGAAAATCCTCATCGAGCAAATGCGCGAACAGATTCAGAACCTGGAATAATTATTAATCAATTAAGTTACGTAAATTATCCCGTAACTATATCGTTGGGAGTTTGTATGTCAGGAAGTTTATTCATTATCAGCGCACCCTCGGGGGCTGGGAAAACCAGCCTGGTACACGCCTTGCTGAACAGCAATCCGCAAATCGATTTATCCGTTTCATACACTACCCGCGCCCCGCGCGAAGGTGAAACAAACGGGGTCTCCTATCATTTCGTCAGTCGCGAAACTTTTCAGGAAATGGCGGCACGCGGTGAATTTCTGGAAAGCGCTGAAGTGTACGGCAACTTCTACGGCACCTCACAGAGCTGGATCAATCAGGAAAATGCAAAAGATCGCGACGTGCTGCTCGAAATCGACTGGCAGGGCGCAGCACAAGTGCGCCAACTCTTTCCGCAAGCCGTCAGCATCTTTATCCTGCCGCCGTCACTGGCTGCACTGGAACAACGACTCAAGGGACGCGGAACCGATGGCAGCGACATCATTGCACGCCGTTTGGCCGCCGTTCGTGACGATGTCGCACATGTTGCCGAATTCGATTATGTTATCATCAACGATGATTTGAACGAGGCTTTGCGCGAACTCAATGCAGTGGTGACTGCCGCCAGGAAACGCGGCAATAAGCAACTGACTCGACATCAACATTTAATCAATCAATTACAAAACCCGGAGTAGAGCATGGCACGTATTACTGTAGAAGAATGTTTAGTCAATATCCCGAATCGCTTCGACCTGACACTGGCCGCTGCTTACCGTGCTCGCCAGATCGCCAATGGCGCTTCTCACATGGTGACCGAAAGCAAAGATAAACCGACTGTGGTTGCCTTGCGCGAGATCAGCAAGGGCAAAGTAGGTATCGAGATTCTTAATCGCGGTCAGGCTTAACCGCACACCGCTCTGAATTATCCAGAATCAGGCAATGGCGGACTCAGATTTACTCATTGAGGAAGTCTCAGGCTACCTGAAGCCTCAGGACGTGGAACACGTCCGCGTGGCGCTGGAATTCAGCCACGCCGCGCATCACGGACAATCCCGTCAATCCGGCGAACCGTATGTCACGCATCCCATCGCGGTGGCACGGATACTCACGCCCTTACATCTTGATGCGCAATCCATCATCGCCGCTCTGCTGCATGACGTGGTTGAAGATACCGACATTACCACCGATCAAATTGCCGAAAAATTCGGCAAGCCGGTCGCCGAACTGGTGGACGGTCTTAGCAAACTGGAAAAAATTCAGTTTGAAACCCGCGAAGACGCTCAGGCGGAAAACTTTCGCAAGATGCTGCTCGCGATGGCTCGCGATGTGCGCGTCATTCTGATCAAACTGGCGGATCGCCTGCACAACATGCGCACGCTCAACGCGATGCGACCGGATAAGTGCGAACGCATCGCCCGCGAGACCATGGAGATATACGTACCCATTGCGAACCGCCTGGGACTCAACGATATATATCAGGAACTACAAGACCTTAGCTTCAAAAACATCTACCCGAATCGCTACGCCGTGCTGTCCAAGGCGCTCAAGGTTGCACGAGGAAATCGTCGCGAAGTCGTTGGAAAAATTCTCGACACCATCAGACAAAAATTGGCCAGCCAGCATATTGAAGCCGAAGTTTCGGGGCGAGAAAAGAACATTTACAGCATTTACAAGAAAATGCAGAGCAAGTCGCTGGCCTTTTCCGAGGTGCTCGACATCTATGGCTTTCGCGTGCTGGTCGAAGATTCGCCGTCCTGCTATGTGGCGCTAGGCGCGCTGCACGGCTTATACAAACCCATACCGGGCAAATTCAAAGACTATATCGCCATCCCGAAGATGAATGGCTATCAGTCTTTGCACACCACACTGTTCGGTCCCTACGGCACGCCGATCGAAATCCAGATTCGTACCCGTGAGATGCACAAAATCGCCGATGCCGGCGTCGCCTCACACTGGCTGTACAAGAGCGGACACTCTTCGATCAACGAACTGCACAAGAAGACACATCAATGGTTGCAGGAACTGTTGGAGAGCTTAAGCGAGAGTAAGAATTCAGCCGAATTCATGGAACACCTGAAGGTCGATCTGTTCCCCGATGCGGTTTATGTCTTCACCCCCAAGGGAAAAATTTTGTCACTGCCACGCGGTGCGACAGCGGTGGATTTCGCCTATAGCGTACACACCGACATCGGCAATCGCTGTATCGCCGTCAAAATCAATCACGAACTGGTGCCGCTGCGCACTGAATTGCGCAATGGCGACAGGGTTGAAATCATCACCGCGCCTCACGCCAAGCCCAATCCTGCATGGCTCTCCTATGTCACCACCAGCAAGGCGCGCAGCCATATTCGTCATTTTCTCAAGACCATGCAATCGGGCGAATCGGTGCAATTGGGCGAACGTCTGCTGAGTCAGGCGCTCAGCTCGCTGGGTATCAAACTATCAGAAATCAAGGAAGCCTGCTGGAACAAGCTGCTCAGGGATACCGGCATTAAAACGCAGCAGGAAATGCTGGCCGATATCGGCTTGGGACGCCGCCTCAACATGGTGGTAGCGAGACAACTCGCCTGCGGCAACGAAACGTTCACTGGCGAACCGCTGAGCAACCCGGTTATTACCATACAGGGCACCGAAGGCATGGCCGTGCAATTTGCCACCTGTTGTCACCCGATACTGGGAGATCCTATCATCGGCGTGATCAAGAGCGGCCAGGGATTGGTGGTGCACACCCACGACTGCCCGGCCTTACGCAAAGGACGTAGCAATAACGGACAATGGCTGGATGTCGCCTGGGACAAAAACATTACTCGCACCTTTCCAGTCAGCATCAAACTGCTGGTCGCCAATCAACGCGGCGTACTGGCCAAAGTCGCCGGGGTTATCTCGGATTCGGATTCCAACATCGAGAACATCAACTTCGCCAACGAAGGTGAATACACAGCGCTGCACTTCACCCTGGAGGTGAACAATCGCATGCACCTGGCCAGCATCATGCGCAACCTGCGCAAAATACCTGAAGTGGTCAGAATTTTCAGAGTGAAGGCACAGGAAAAGTTCGTCGAACGCAGAGCGCAACCCAGACCGCTGAACATATCCAACTCCCAGGCCGATCAGCCTGACTAAACCATTCAAACCCGATACACCGCATGTCTACACTCAAGCGCAGTGATTACAAAACCCTGGCCTTATCTGCCTTAGGCGGCGCGCTGGAATTTTATGACTTCATCATCTTCGTGTTCTTTGCGGTGGTGATAGCCAAATTATTTTTCCCGCCCGACATGCCCGAATGGCTAAGACAGCTGCAAACTTTCGGCATCTTCGCCGCAGGTTACCTCGCTCGTCCCTTAGGCGGCATCATCATGGCGCATTTCGGTGACCTGTTGGGTCGCAAGCGCATGTTTATGTTAAGCATCTTACTCATGTCGCTGCCCACGCTGGCGATCGGCCTGTTGCCGACTTATGCCGCAATCGGCATCGGCGCACCCATCCTGCTGCTGGCTTTGCGCATCATGCAGGGCGCGGCTATCGGCGGCGAAGTGCCGGGTGCCTGGGTATTCGTCGCCGAACATGTCCCTGCCCGTCATGTCGGTTTTGCCTGCGGCACCCTGACAGCAGGACTCACCGGCGGAATTTTACTCGGTTCACTGGTGGCCGGTGCGATCAACCAATTCTATACACCCGCCGAGTTGCTCAGTGTAGGCTGGCGCGTCCCCTTCATTCTAGGCGGCCTGTTCGGATTGTTGTCCGTGTGGTTGCGTCAATATTTGCATGAAACACCGGTATTCAAGGAGATGCAGGAGAGACAGGCGCTGGCCGATGAACTGCCGCTCAAGACCGTGATACGCGAACACCGTCCCGCTATCATCCTGACCATGTCCATGACCTGGCTGCTGTCGGCAGCGATCGTGGTGATGATACTGATGACACCCACTCTGGTGCAGAAGCTGTACGGCATTCCTGCCACGGTAGCGCTACAGGCCAACAGCATCGCTACATTATTTTTAAGCGCCGGCTGCATCTTCTTCGGCGTGCTGTCAGACCGTTTCGGCCCCGGACGGGTCATGATGGCAGGTTGCCTGATGCTGGGTGGAACAGCCATGCTGTTTTACACGCAAATGGCCGTTGCACCGGAATCCATACACACGCTGTACGCGCTGTGCGGTTTTTTTGTCGGCGTCATCGGCGTCGTGCCAGGCGCTGCGGTACGCGCCTTCCCGCCCGCTGTGCGCTTTTCAGGTTTGTCTTTCTCCTACAACGTCGCCTATGCCATTTTTGGCGGGTTGACACCGGTATTAGTCAGCCTGCTGCTGCCTCTCGACCCCTTGGCTCCGGCGCACTATGTACTGCTGCTCAGCGGGGTTGGCATCATCATCGGTCTGTATTTATGGCGCACTCCCTCAACAGTCGGATGCGATTAAGTTGTTTTTTATGCGACAATGCCGAACTCAAAAAGAGTGTGCATAAAAGCCAGCCACCATTCTGATGTTCGCATTGCCTCTATAGGACGGAAAGTGTTTTTAAAAAATTTCAATCAGTTGCTCGCAGCCGACATGGCTGCTGTCGACCAAGTGATACGCACGCGGCTGCACTCCGATGTGCTGCTAGTCAATCAAGTCGCCGAATACATCGTCGGTAGCGGGGGTAAACGCCTGCGTCCGGCTCTGGTGGTCTTATCCGCAAAATCATTTTCTTATCAGGGCTTGCATCATCACGATCTGGCTGCTGTTGTGGAGTTTATTCATACCGCGACCTTGTTACACGACGATGTCGTCGATGAGTCCGGACTGCGCCGTGGCCGCGAGACCGCTAACGCCCTGTTCGGCAATGCGGCCAGCATTCTGGTCGGTGACTTCCTGTATTCGCGCGCCTTCCAGATGATGGTTGAAGTCGGCGAGATGCGTGTCATGCAAACGCTATCGGATGCGACCAATGTGATCGCCGAAGGCGAAGTGCTGCAACTGCTCAATTGCAACGATGCGGATGTGGATGCCGAAAACTACATGCGCGTCATTCACTACAAGACCGCAAAACTATTCGAAGCAGCCATGCGTCTGGGCGCGATACTTGCAAAATCCTCCCCAGCAGACGAGGCGGCGGCGGCCAAATACGGCATGCATTTGGGCACGGCTTTCCAGTTAATCGACGATGTGCTGGACTATTCGGCCAATGAGCAGGAAACCGGCAAACATCTGGGCGATGATCTGGCCGAAGGCAAGCCTACGCTGCCGCTGATTTATGCGATGCAACACGGCACGCCGGAACAGGCCTCCGTCGTACGCTCCGCCATTGAGCAAGGGGACGTGGAAAAGTTTGCCGAAGTACTGCAAATTATTCATGCGACCGGCGCGCTGGAGTTCACGCGCCTGCAAGCCATGCGCGAAGTAGAGCAAGCCTGCCTGGCAATCGCCGATCTGCCCGATTCTCTATATAAAAAATGCCTGATTGAATTGGCTCACTTTGCCGCGACACGGCAGTACTAACCGGCTGCTGAAAAACGTCATGAGCGAAGCCGAGGCAAGGAAAAAAGGGGCAAAAAAGCGGAGTTTACACAGAGTTTGTCGCCTTGCGACCCCGCATTTTTAGCTACTTTTAGACGCAGTATCGGCGAGCGCAATAGTTTTTCAGCAGCTTGTAATGCCCGCACCGGGGGCGCTTAGCCGGATAACGCCCCCGCAGGTTTAATTGCTCGACGCAACGGAGTTGATATGAGTCGCCTGATATTTTTATTCGCTATTGCCGCCCTGATCTATCTTCTGATCAAGTCCTATAAAAAAAATGTTATTGTTAAAAAACAAGACATTACAGACGACATGGTAAAGTGCCTGCAATGCGGCGTCCATCTTCCCGCCAGCGAGAGCATCCGTGACGGCGAACAGATCTTTTGCTGCGAGGCGCATCGCGCTGCATATCGAAAATAAGCTGCCCGCATCTTGAATACACAGCCTGCCGACGCCATACCCGCCGATTTCTGGCGATCATTGAGTTACTTCAATGCCTATCGGCTGGCACTGGTTAGCTTTATCCTCTTTATCGCCCTGATCTTCGATGCCGAATCGCTATTCGGCATGCAAAAAGGGCACTTATTCCTGGTGACCGGCTTGTTGTATGCCGCCATCGTCATGCTGTCATTTATCCCGCTGCGACTACGCTGGCTGTCCTTTTCATGGCAGTTATCCGGGCAGGTGTGCAGCGACATTGTCGCACTGACAGTCTTGGCCCATGCCAGCGGCGGAATACGAAGCAGCGTAGGTCTGTTACTGATGATCTCGCTGGCTGTTGCAGGCATCGTCAGTCGCGGCCGCACCACCCTGTTTTTTGCCGCACTGGCGAGCATCGCCGCGCTGCTGGAACACGCATTCGCCGTGCTGCATGACGGTGCGCCCGTCACGCAATATGTTCAGGTCGGGCTGCTCTGCCTGTCGTACTTCGCGGTAGCCGGCCTGGCGCATAAACTCGCTCAGTACGCGCTATACAACCAGAAGCTCGCGCAGCGGCGCGGCCGTGAGTTGATCGGCATGGCCGAAGCGAATCGCCTGGTGATGCGCGACATGCAAGATGGCGTGCTGGTGGTGGACGACAGCGGCAACATCATACAAATGAATCCCAGCGCTGCACGACTGCTACACCACAGCTCAGCCTCAGGAAATACGCTGTCGGACAGTTTCCCCCTGCTGCAGCAACGATATGCAAACTGGCAGGCCAATGCGCTCAATGTGCGCACCACCATGCAACTGGATGGCGGCTTGCAAGCCCGGCTGCATTTCGTGCCGGTAGAACGCGACGCCGCACAGGGTGCCGTAATCTTTCTGGAAGATATGCAACGCGTGCAGGCCGAGGCGCAACAAATCAAACTCGCCGCATTGGGACGCCTGACCGCCAATCTGGCTCATGAGGTGCGCAACCCCTTATCCGCCATCAGCTACGCAACCGAGCTGTTACAGGAAGAACCGGGCGATGCCCGACAAGTACGCTTATTGCAGTTAATTAGCGACAACACCCGGCGCATCAACCGGATTGTGCAAGATGTCATGCAGTTAAATCGTCGTGACAGGGCGCAACCCGAAACTTTCGATCTGACCACTTGGTTGCCGGTGTTTGTCGACGAGTTCAATCAGGCTGAACGGCTCAGTCCCGGATTGCTGGTAATCCAGTCAACTCAAGCGCACCTGGTCAGCTTTGACCGTGGCCACTTGCGCCAGGTATTGTGGAATTTGTGCGGCAACGCCCTGCACTACTGCCAGCGCCAGCCGGGCAGTCTGATCTTGCATACGCAAACTGACAATATGCGCATGATGCTGGATATCAAAGACGACGGGCCGGGCGTGCCCCCGGCCAATCAGGCGCGTCTGTTTGAGCCTTTTTTTACCACCGCCGATCAGGGAACAGGACTGGGCTTATATATCGCGCGTGAATTATGCGAAGCAAACGGCGCACGGCTGGAATATCATACGGCGGCAAATACCACCGGCCATCCCTCAACGGGTGCCGTTTTTCGCATCATTTTCGGAGAGTATCGGCGACAGGTCGAACCACAAGCGTGACGAATATGCAAAGCTCAAAAGTAAACAGCGACATATTGAATACAGCCACGGGGCGCTGCGTGCTGCTAGTTGATGACGAACCCGACATCCTTGAGCTGCTGGAGATGACGTTGCTCAAAATGGGCCTGTGCGTAGATAAAGCCCATTGCGTGAGCGAGGCACTGGAAAAACTGGGCGCACGTCACTATGACCTGTGCCTGACTGACATGCGCATGCCTGACGGCAACGGACTGGACGTAGTCAAATATATTACTGGCAAAAAACTCGACATACCCGTGGCGGTCCTCACCGCTCACGGCAACATGGAAAATGCAATCACCGTGCTCAAGGCGGGCGCCTTTGATTATCTGGCAAAACCGCTCTCGCTGGCACAATTGCGCACCCTGGTTAAGTCGGCGCTCAATCTACCGGCGGCACGCCCTTCCGACGACAAAATATTGCTGGGACATTCTCCTGCGATGCGCAAGGTCCGCGATCTGATCGAGCGCGTAGCGCGCAGCCAGGCGCCGGTGCATATCAGCGGAGAGTCGGGCAGCGGCAAAGAACTCGCGGCACGGCTCATCGTACAAAGCGGCACACGCCGCGATCAGCCTATGATTTCGGTGAACTGCGGTGCCATTCCGGAAAACCTGATGGAAAGTGAGTTTTTCGGCTACAAGAAGGGGGCATTTACCGGCGCGGATAAAGATAAAGAAGGTTTTTTTCAGGCGGCAAATGGCGGAACACTGTTCCTCGATGAAGTGGCCGACCTGCCCTTGCTGATGCAAGTCAAACTATTGCGCGCCATTCAGGAAAAACAGGTGCGCAAAGTCGGCGCCACCGGTGAGGAACCTGTCGATGTAAGGCTCATCAGTGCAACGCATAGCGATCTGGCCGAGCGCGTCAAACAGGGTTTATTCCGCCAGGATCTGTACTACCGCCTGAATGTCATTCCGATCCAGATGCCTGCGCTGCGCGAATTACGCGAGGACATTTCAGAAATTTCCAAAAAGATGCTGGAACGCTTGCGTGCCAATGCACCGGCAGTCTTTTCAGAAGAAGCCTTGCGCGCACTGCAACTATATGATTTCCCTGGAAATGTCAGAGAACTTGAAAATATCATCGAGCGTGCGCTGGCACTATGTGCAGACGGACTGATCACCGTGGATGACTTGCATCTGACACCGTCCGCATCCCCGGCTGCGGATATCGGCGAAGTAAGCGACAAATATCCGCTGCCCGATTATCTCAACAAGGTTGAAAAGGAAGCCTTGCTGGAGGCCTTGCAGCAAACCCATTTTAACCGCACTGCCGCCGCCAAATTGCTGGGGCTCACCTTCCGCACCATGCGCTACCGCATGGAGCGACTGGGCATCAAGAGCCCGGCGGGTAGCGATGATGCAGAATAGCACGCACGAGATAGACCGGCACGGCTGGCTCACCGGTTGCGAGCATCTGCCCTCGCCCAATTTCGACGAGCGGGAGACCACCGACATCTGTCTGCTGGTGATACACAACATCAGCCTGCCTCCCGATGAGTTCGGCGGAGAAGGCGTACAACAGTTGTTCACCAACACGCTGGACCGGGCTGCGCACCCCTATTACCAAACCATCCCGGAAGGCCGGGTGTCGTCGCATCTATACCTGCGTCGCGACGGGAAAATTATTCAGTTTGTCTCCGTTTTCCAGCGCGCCTGGCATGCCGGCTTGTCCGTCTGGCAGGGCAAGCCGCGCTGCAATGACTACTCCATCGGCATCGAACTGGAAGGCAGCGATTTCATACCTTTTACCGAGGCGCAATACATCGCGCTGCATCGACTGACCATCGCGCTGCGCGCCGCCTTACCCATACGCGGCATAGCCGGCCACAGCGATATCGCTCCCGGCCGCAAGACCGATCCCGGCCCGCATTTCGACTGGCTGCGTTACCTGACTCAACAGAACAACTGACTTTCCCTTCACTTCCCCTTGCAGCCCCTTGATTAATCATGGTTAATTTTTGCCGTGATTTATTGATATTTTTTTGCTTGCAATATTGCCAAACAACACTACAATCAGCGTCCGCCACTCAAAAAAATACTAGATATAGTGGTCGAAGAATTTTACAAACACGCCAAAAAGAGGGAATTATCCATGACAAACAGCGCAGCCTATAGCGATTCAGCCGCTTTGCCCACCGCCGCTCCCGACGCACAAGCGAATCAACAGTTAGATCAATATAGGGTCATCCGCCGCAACGGCTCAGTGGTCGCGTTTGAACCGGCTAAAATTTCCATCGCCATGACCAAGGCCTTCATCGCCGTCAATGGCGCGCAGGGCGCGACCTCTGCCCGCGTGCGTGAAATCGTCGAGCAACTCACCCGTGGCGTGGTCAATGCGGTGATGCGTCGCCAACCGCACGGCGGCACCTTACATATAGAAGACATTCAGGATCAGGTCGAACTGGGCCTGATGCGTTCCGGCGAACACGATGTCGCGCGCTCTTATGTGTTGTATCGCGAGGAGCACGCCCGCTCTCGCGCGCAATCCAAGACGCAGGAACCGGTTCATGTGATCAACGTCACCGGCGTAGACGGCTCGGTTCAACCGCTGGATCTGGACCGCATCACGACGCTGGTGCAATCGGCCTGCACAGGGCTGGGCGATGTGGTCGATGCGGAACTGGTGATACGCGGCGCACTGAAAGATATGTACGATGGCGTGCCGCTGCACGAAGTGCACAAGTGCCTGATTCTGTCCGCACGTGCAATGATCGAAAAGGAACCGGCTTACAATTTTGTCACCGCCCGCCTGTTGCTCAACAACATCTGCAGCGAAGTGCTGGGCGAGGACGTAGCACCCGCCGACATGGCCACCCGTTACGCGGAATATTTCCCGAAATACATCAAGCGCGGCATTGCAGCAGATTTACTCGATGAGCGTCTGGCGAGCTTCGATCTGCCGCGTCTGGCACGCGAACTGGATGCCTCACGCGATTTGCAATTCGGCTATCTCGGCCTGCAAACCCTGTATGACCGTTACTTCCTGCACATACGCGGCACACGCATAGAAGCACCGCAGACTTTTTTCATGCGCGTGGCGATGGGACTGGCACTGAACGAGATCGACCGCGAAGCGCGCGCCATCGAGTTTTACCGTCTGTTGTCCGGTTTCGACTTTATGTGCTCCACCCCGACGCTGTTCAACTCAGGCTCACGTCGCCCGCAACTGTCTTCTTGTTATTTGACTACCGTAGAGGACGATCTGGAAGGCATCTACGACGCGATCAAGGAAAACGCGCTGCTGGCCAAGTTTGCTGGCGGTCTGGGCAACGACTGGACGCCCGTACGCGCACTGGGTGCACACATCAAGGGCACTAACGGCGAATCTCAGGGCGTAGTTCCTTTCCTGAAGGTAGTCAACGACACCGCCGTCGCGGTCAATCAGGGCGGCAAGCGCAAGGGCGCGGTGTGCGCCTACCTGGAAACCTGGCATCTGGACATCGAAGAGTTTCTGGACTTGCGCAAGAACACCGGTGACGATCGTCGCCGCACGCACGACATGAATACCTCCAACTGGATTCCCGACCTGTTCATGAAACGCGTCATGGAAGGCGGTCAATGGACGCTGTTCTCACCTTCCGACGTCAAGGATCTGCACGATTTATTCGGCACCGAGTTTGAAGCGGCTTACACCGATTATGAAGCACGCGCAGAACGCGGTGAAATCAAGCTGTACAAGACGATTCCTGCGGCCGGTTTATGGCGCAAGATGCTGACCATGCTGTTTGAAACCGGTCACCCCTGGATCACCTTCAAAGATCCTTGCAACATCCGTTCGCCTCAGCAACACGTAGGCGTGGTCCACAGCTCCAACCTGTGCACCGAAATCACGCTGAACACCAATGAAGATGAGATCGCCGTGTGCAATCTGGGCTCAGTGAATCTGCCTGCCCACCTGTACCCGCAAGGTCATGTGTTAGCCGGTCAAATCGACCACGGCAAGCTGCGCCGCACCATCAACACCGCGATGCGCATGCTGGACAACGTGATCGACATTAATTACTACGCGGTCGCCAAGGCGCGCAATTCCAACCTCAAGCACCGTCCGGTCGGCATGGGCATCATGGGCTTCCAGGATTGCCTGCACCAACTGCGTCTGCCCTACTCCTCCGATGCAGCGGTTGAATTCGCCGATCGTTCGATGGAAGCGGTTTGCTATTACGCCTACTGGGCCTCGACCGAACTGGCTGAAGAGCGCGGCCGTTACGCCAGCTACAAAGGTAGCTTGTGGGATTGCGGAATTTTGCCGCAAGATACGCTGGATTTATTGCGCGAAGAGCGCGGCGGCTACGTCGAAGTCGACAGCTCGGTCAGCATGGACTGGGATGCACTGCGCACCCGCATCGCTCAATACGGCATGCGCAATTCCAACTGCGTGGCGATTGCCCCGACCGCGACGATTTCCAACATCATCGGCGTATCGGCTTGCATCGAACCGACTTACCAGAACATCTTCGTTAAATCGAACCTGTCCGGCGAGTTCACCGTCATCAACGATCATCTGGTCTCCGATCTGAAGGAACTGGGTCTGTGGGATGAAGTGATGATCTCCGACCTGAAGTACTTCGACGGCAGTCTGGCGAAGATCGACCGTATCCCGGCCGAGTTGCGCAGCCTGTACGCCACTGCGTTCGAAGTCGAACCGCTCTGGCTGATCGAAGCGGCATCCCGTCGCCAAAAGTGGATCGATCAGGCGCAATCGCTGAACATCTACATGTCAGGCGTATCGGGCCGCAAGCTGGATGACACCTATAAACTGGCTTGGCTGCGCGGATTGAAGACAACTTATTATCTGCGCACACTGGGCGCGACTTCAGCTGAGAAATCGACCGGACGCGCCGGTGCATTGAATGCAGTAGCGGTTGGCGGCGGCGAAGTGCAAGAGTCGCAGTTCTGCTCGATTGATAACCCTGAATGTGAGGCTTGCCAATAATGTTAACTTTTGACGACGAAATCATTGCCCCAACGACATCGGCTGCGGATATTGCCGCACGTTTAGCAAAGCCTGCCAGCAGCCAGCCTGTTTTCCCGGCCAGCGCGACGACTGCCGCGATGCCGGCAGCGCCAGCCCCTGCAACAGAAGCAAGTTCCACCGGTCGCATCCGCGTGGAAGACAAGCGCATCATCAATTGCAAGGCTGACGTAAATCAACTGGTGCCTTTCAAATACAAATGGGCATGGGAAAAATACCTAGCCGCCTGTGCGAATCACTGGATGCCGCAGGAAGTGAACATGACCGCCGACATCGCGCTGTGGAAGAGCGACAAGCTGTCCGATGACGAGCGCCGCCTGATCAAACGCAATCTGGGCTTCTTCACCACGGCGGACAGTCTGGCCGCGAACAATATCGTGCTGGGTTCGTATCGCCATATCACCAATCCTGAGTGCCGCCAGTTCCTGCTGCGTCAGGCATTCGAGGAAGCGATCCACACTCACGCCTATCAGTACATCGTGGAAAGTCTGGGGCTGGACGAGGGTGAAATCTTCAACATGTATCACGAAGTACCGAGCATCCGTAACAAGGACGAATTCCTGCTGCCGTACATCGACGTACTGACCAATCCGGAATTCAAAACTGGTACGCCGGAAGCGGATCAGGCACTGTTGCGCAGCCTGATCGTGTTCGCCTGCATCATGGAAGGACTGTTCTTTTATGTCGGCTTCGTACAGATTCTGGCTTTGGGTCGTCAAAACAAGATGACAGGCGCTGCCGAGCAGTACCAGTACATCCTGCGCGATGAATCTATGCACCTGAATTTCGGCGTGGATCTGATCAACCAGATCAAGATGGAAAATCCGCACCTGTGGACACCGGAATTCCGTGAGGAAATTCGCGGCCTGATGCAAAAAGGCGTGGAACTGGAATACGCTTACGCCGAAGACACCATGCCGCGCGGCATCCTCGGACTGAACGCCACCATGTTCAAAGAGTATCTACGCTTCATCGCCAACCGTCGCTGCCAGCAAATCGGCGTGGATATCCTGTATCAGGGCGCCACCAACCCGTTCCCGTGGATGTCGGAGATGATCGATCTGAAGAAGGAAAAGAACTTCTTTGAATCCCGCGTCACCGAATATCAGACCGGCGGCACATTGAGCTGGGATTAACCTGTCACCATAAAGGATGCTCCTGAACTAGGTGCGTCCTTTCTATAAAAACTGCCACCTTAGTTGAGTGATAGCTTTACTCCATCCAGATTGCTAGCAGCTACCACGGCTACGTGCCAAATACTGACATTCGGGTATTGTGCTGAGCATGCTGGATTATTGGACGCAACAAACAAGAATATATATTTAAAATCATATAGATACTGTAATTCAGGGCAGTTAATACAGAACACTCTCCTGCATATGTTTGAATAATTCTGTCTACTTTACGTTGGGCGTACAGATAGCCATGGCCAAGCAAAACCGAGTACAACGACCGAAGGATGAGTTGAAACGAGAACTCGTCGAACAACTTCAGCTCTTAAGACACTCCTGCCAAGCCTTTGACAGTGGTTTAGAAGCCGTGGGGAAGCATATATCACTCAGCCTCCGGGTCCTATTGCACGACCACCGCCAGTCCCGAGCGCTCCTAGATCAACTCGGCTTTCGTTCGGGGCGCTATTTAACATCGGCGCCTCCCCTGAATCCGAGAAATCTCCTCACGGAGTGCAACCTTCTTGCCATGCGCGTTTCAAGCAACGGAGCACGTTACCTTCCACTCATTTCAACTGGCGGAGGCCCGATGCCTTTGCAGCGCATTCCGTTCGTAAATTGGTGGAATGATTCCGTTTTGAAGGACAACAAAGGCAGAACGTTCTGCCGCCGAGAGCTTGTACTTCACGTTGCGGATACCGATGGTGGTGCTCACGTTGACCCAGAACTAGACGAAGCTTACATGGCCATCTCCCGTGAAAATTCGCTCGGTTGGGTTTTCGGTAATCGCAATACAGCAAATCCCGTTGAAGGACGTCCCGAGCTCGCATGTATGCGGCAAATTGCTCATGAACTGCTAAGCACGATTCACGAAACTGCGCCTGAGTTTAGCCAGTACGCCCAACCTATCATTCCACCGGACGCTGCGTGATGAAGCCACGCATCGCCGGTGAATTCAAACGTTAAGTGCAGGAGACACACGTGGCAGTACCCAAGGTCTACATCGACACGAACGTGTTCAAGTTCACTGCAACGCAATTGCCACGACTGGTGCCGCGACTGCGATCGCTAAATTGGGGCGGGCAGATTCATGAGGTTGTCGTCCATGACCTAGTCGCATTGAATCCGAATGAGAACATCAAAAATCCCGACCTTAAAGCAGAGGCAGAACTATTGCCACGATTAGCGGAACTTGGAAAAACCCATCAAGTAGAGTATGTGATTCAAACGGAGACTCTATTCGAGAGTTGGGGGCTGCCCAATATGGACAGTTCAACAGGAAGGTTCTACGGAGCACCTTACAAGGTGGTCGATGCGCCAATTACCTATGGCCGAGTAATGATCGGGGGCCTCGAAGATCCCGGCGAGATGCAGTTCGAGTTTTTGCAGGACATTCGAGCGGAGCGGTTTCTTGAACTCCAACGGATTACCGGAGCCTACCAAGGAGAAGGAAAGTTGAACAGGAATCAACTACTTGATGCCTTCCACTTGTGGTGTGCAGAGCACAACAAATGCGACTACTTCCTCACGCTGGATTTTAAACTCATTAGAGTGCTCGGGCAAAACAGGAAGCAGCAGTTACCAGTTCTCGCCGTTCGCCCATCGGAACTTCTGGCAGCGCTTGGAAGTGGCACTTAACAAACCCATGAACCTGACGCTCATTTCACTACGCTTCATTCGCGCAGGTTACAAGCGGCATTATACATCATATCAATCGTCGAAAGTTTACTGTGAATTCTGAAAAATACAATCGTTCTGTTGCTCTCTTATGCCCAACCTGCGGCAGTTCACAGTTTTCCTCTTCGAAGCCAGACGACGTCGAGTCCGAGTTGCTCACATGTGCGTCATGTAGCCGAGAAATTACTCGTGATGATCTAATCCGCGAAAACAGCGAAAATGTCGACGAACACATAAAAGAAATCGGGAGAGAGGTCACAAAGGATTTAGCTCTTGAGCTTAAAAATATACTTGCTTCTGCTTTTAAGGGAAATCAATTCATTAAGATCAAATAATGCCAATTTCCCTTACACCAAGCGATGTCGTTGCTGGCTTAGCGTTCTTACTCTCGGCGTATGCCACATGGAAAACTGTCCAGTTCAATGATCGGCAGAAATCTCTCCTCGAAAGCCAAGAGAAGCTGAATCAACGCCTACTTAAAAAGGAAGACGCAGAATCAATTTCAGGCAAAAAAGCTGACCTTGGAGCAACATTTTTAAAACTTGGCAGCAGCAATTATCGGCTAAAGATATGGAACAAAGGCAAAGTTTCAGCTCGGAATGTTTCGGTTGAATTTCCAGAAGGAAATGACTGCATTATCGAATCGGAAATTAGCGAGAAATTTCCTCTTGAAGTTCTTGACACTCATCAGTCTGTTGAGCTCATTGCCGCCGTTCATATGGGAACAAAAAGAAAGCACGCGATTAAATTGCTTTGGGTTGATGATTTCAGTCAATCAAATGAAAAGATTGTCTATCCGACGCTGTGACACCCTCAATTTACGTACGGCCTCTACGTGAATCTGTTGCAGCTAAAGAACCCAAATGGAAGATAACAAATTCGCTGTAATGATTCCTTGCGCACCAGAAGACTTTACCATTTTTATTTCAGGGCTATTAGGAAAGCAGCAAACCTTGCATTGCGTTCTTGTGTGAGACGCGCTCAACGCTTTGCATCCGCGCTTTGACAGCCATGATCGCGTATTCGGTCGCATCAAAGCCATCACGCAGCACATGTTTGAGTACGTCTTCAGGGGTCCGCCCCGCCTCATTAGCCAGTCTCTCCAGGCGACGAGCATCCGTTTTAGATAGTGTTAAAGTGGTCATCACTTCCTCCTTATCGGCGGCAAGTATAGCGCATACCGGCAAGCAATTGTTTCAACGAACTCACGCCACAGCCTGCTCGACCAGCACATCCGCCAGCTTTTGCTGCAATCGGCCAGCATCCGTGATGCGGGACTTTAGGGAAGCGTGATTTATTCACTAAACTTTAAGAAGGCTACGCCATAAAAATTCCCGTTCGGGAAATTAAAGACCACCGGCTAGCTGGCATGCCAGATTGATCGAATTACTGGATAACATCGATATTGCACAATAACCAGATTATTGTTATCGTGCCAAAATTACGTTACCGATAGTTTTTTATGAGCCACGAAAATATCGAACGCTATTTGGAGGAGATGCTGGGACTGACCGTAGCGATCAAGCCTTGGGCTGAAAAATCAGTTTTACCCTATTTCCTGCACGACGCTTATGAGTTTGCCTGCATTGAATTGCTGGGTGCTCGCTATGTGTTGATGTTGGCGCGCGAACAGGCCGCGAACGCGGCAAGGGTGCGCAAGGATGCAGACACACTGGGAAAAGCAAGCGGAGAAGTTGCTATTTATGTGGCTCCTGTCTTGAGTTCATACGAGCGCAAGCGTCTAGTTGGTCAGCATATTCCCTTTATCGTCCCGGGAAATCAACTTTACTTACCCGATTTGGGCATCGATCTGCGCGAGTATTTTCGCCAGCGCCGTACAGCCCCGGACAAGGGATTAAGCCCCGCAACGCAAGCTTTGCTGATCAGCGCGTTACTGAATCCGTGGAAAGCCGAGGTGCATCCGGCGGAATTGGCTAACGGACTGGGTTACACCAGCATGACCCTATCGCGTGCGATGAAGGAATTAGAAAATTCCGGACTTGCTTCGGTGGTGCGTGTGGGGCGCGAACGCCGGTTGCAGTTTGAGGAAAATACTCATGCGGTTTGGACCAAGGCATTGCCGTTGTTGCGCGATCCGGTGAAAAAAACCGTCTGGGCGATGCCGAACTCCACCGTGCAACAACAAGCCCGTGTAGCTGGTGAAAGCGCGCTGGCTGATGCCACCTTGCTTGCTGAACCCGCATATCCGGTTTATGCCATTAGCAGCGAACAATGGAAACTCGCACAGAAATTGGGCTTGCTCGTTTTACCATCGCCAGAACCTGGTGCTTGCCTTTGGCAGATTTGGTGCTACGACCCGAACATCAATCCCATTGCCGGATCAGTTGATCCTTTCTCACTGATATTAAGCTTGTGCAACGAGCGTGATGAACGAGTGCAGCAAGCACTGCATGAATTTGAAAAGAGGTTGGCATGATCAAAGGATTGGATGTATTTCGCCATCATTTCGATGATTACACGGATCGGTATGTGTTGATCGGCGGAGTGGCTGCCAGCCTTGTGATGGAGGAAGCGGGGCTGGATTTCAGAGCGACCAAGGATCTTGATCTGGTGTTAATAGTTGAAGCGATGGATGCCGAGTTCGGTCAGCACTTCTGGCAGTTTATCCAAGATGGCGGCTATGAAATTCGCGAGCGTAGCGGGGGTAAACCGCAGTTTTATCGTTTTCAAAAACCAACGAATCCAGGTTTTCCGGTGATGCTGGAGTTATTTTCCCGAATTCCTGACGGACTGGTCTTGTCTGTCGATGCACATCTGACGCCCATTCCCATTGATGAAGCCATGTCGAGCCTGTCGGCAATTTTGCTGGATAACGATTATTACCAATTCATCCTGGCTGGTGTACATGTGTCGGACGGTATTGCCTGGGTGAGAGAGGATCGCCTGATTCCATTGAAAGCGAATGCCTGGCTCGACATGATTAAAAGGGTTGCCCAAGGGGAGACCATCGATTCCCAGAAAGTTCGTAAACACCTGCATGATGTCTTGCGCCTTTCCCAAGTGCTTGCACCAGGCACGCGGATTGATTTACCGGTCCGGGTTTCAGACGACTTAAATCAATTTCTCGGACTGATCGTTCAAGAAAACGTAGAGATGAAAACGTTAGGTTTAGGAAAAACGAATCTGGCCGTGATTATTGACCGTATTAGTGTCGCGTATGGACTCACTGCATAAATATGACGCAACTTTACACCGCCTCCAGCATGCCAATAAAAGTAGCCGTGTCCTTTAATTAAATTGGCATTACAAGCGATTTAAATTCTGGAGATTTAATGAGTTTTCCAATTATGTTCTGCACGGCAGGCAGATAGGCTTCAGCAGTCTGCTTACAAGCAGTATCAGCAATAAATCCACTTTCAAATTCGTAGTGTTCTGATATTAAAATAGATTTCCCGGTCGAGGAGTTTATACGCAAGCTAATATCCCACTCACCTCCTGTCAGACCACGCGATGATGAAAAACTCAATTGCTCAATAACGCCCGAGAGTGTTGCCTTAGGTGTCTTTTCATCAAACAAACCGGCAACTTTCAATTCGTCCGCGAGTGCTTTTTGAATATAAGCCTCAAAACTCATGTTATCAGGGGGTGATATTGGCCCCACCGCCCTGCAGTTCTTATCAAATGATATTGGCCCTGAAAAGGTTCCCACATTTATATTTGAAACACCAATCGCCTTTAGAGCCATATTGTTATCGGCCGAAATATTGTAACGTTGCGGGGTGAATGTAGAACAAGCGCTAAGCGCTAAAATGGAAAATGCAGTGATAATTTTTTTCATATAAATTCTCAAAAGTGTGTGGAAAGAACTCAGAGCGCAGAAAAATTGTTCGGGACTTATATCCGGCCAAGCAAGTGAGCTTTGGCAAGACTAACACTATTACCTTACACAGAACTTACAGCACCTGCCATTTGCCAACATTCACAAAGAATCTGGCGAAAAAAATACTTCCGCAACAATGAAAATCTTCATGAAGACGCACACACTGACATTGGCTCAATAATCATGACGGTTAAGCAAGAGAACCAACTGCGATCATGAGCACTCCAGACAAGAAGAGTCCGGCAAAAGGCGTCATCTACGCTCCGTGGGAGCGCGCGTTTGACCGCATATTGACTCCGTTCGAGCAATTCATCCACCGCGAGACCACCAGTGGCATGTTGTTGATGGGCACAGCCATTCTCGCTCTGATACTTGCCAACAGTTTCTTGGCGGATGCCTACCATCATCTGTTACACACACCCGTCGCTATCGGTATCGGCAGTTGGTCGTTGAGCATGACTCTGCACCACTGGGTGAACGATGGTTTGATGGCGCTATTCTTCTTTGTGGTGGGCATGGAGTTGAAACGGGAGATACTGGTCGGTGAACTGGCCGACATACGACATGCGGCCTTACCCATCATCGCTGCCATCGGCGGAATGGTCGTACCCGCGCTGATCTATCTGCTGCTGAATCACGACGGCGAGGCGATGCTAGGTTGGGGGATACCGATGGCAACCGATATCGCGTTCGCAGTGGGCGCTTTAGTGTTGCTGTCTAGTCGCGTACCCAAGGCCTTGATCACTTTCCTCGTGGCGCTTGCGATCGCCGACGACCTCGGTGCGGTCCTAGTGATCGCCGTGTTCTACACTCAGCAATTGTCGCTGGGCTGGCTATCGATCTCAGCGTTGCTGGTATTGGCTTTGGCCGTCTTGAACTTCGCAGGGGTACGTAAGGTGTTGCCTTACTTCTGTATCGCCGTTCTGCTTTGGTATGCGCTTTTGCAATCGGGTGTGCATTCGACATTGGCCGGGGTACTCGGCGCTTTTACCGTACCTGCCCGCCCGCGATATGACCCACGCCAGTTCAGCACCCGCATGAAAGTTCTGCTCGGGCAATACGATGAGAGCTTGCAGAAAGATGCCAACATCCTCACCAACGAGCGACTCTATTCGGTGGTGCAAACCATAGGCAACGGCTTGCAAGATGTGCAGACCCCAATGCAAAGATTAGAGCATGGTTGGCATTTACCCGTCGCATTCATCGTGATTCCGATCTTTGCTTTATTCAATGCCGGCATTCCACTGCAATTAGGCGCGATTGATACAACGCTAGTGCATCCCGTATTCCTAGGCGTGCTGCTCGGCTTGCTGTTCGGCAAGTTTCTTGGCATCACCGGCGCTTGCTGGATCGCCCTCAAGCTGGGCGTGGGGCAGCTACCTAGCGGCACACGTTTCAGCCAGATCGCTGCTGTATCTGTACTGGGCGGCATCGGCTTCACCATGTCGATCTTTATCGCTGAGCTCGCTTTTGCTGGGCAAGACGAATATTTACTCATGGCCAAGTATAGTGGACCCCGAATTTCAGACAGTGAATTAAGATGGTAGCCTGCCGTAAAAAGGGAGCAGGAGATGAGTGAAAGCCGACGTAAGAATTTCTCGGGCGAATTCAAGGCAAAGGTTGCGCTTGAAGCGATCCGTG
>Ga0208863_1000643_pt1 | contig 29398 bp, 25 predicted proteins | sample RifOxyD3_FD_184040 | JGI IMG/M metagenome (GOLD analysis project Ga0208863, IMG submission 184040) | Soil microbial communities from Rifle, Colorado - Rifle Oxygen_injection D3 (SPAdes) | ecosystem: Environmental > Terrestrial > Deep subsurface > Rock core/Sediment | place: Rifle, Colorado...
AAGTGCGCAAACATATCCGGACTGCCATCCTCAGGCGTAATAAAACCAAAACCTTTTACATCGTTAAACCATTTAACCGTACCCTTAGTCATGACGCTCTCCTTAACTTTATAGAAAATACCACTACAATTTATTCATCCGCCACCTTGCCTGCCCCCTCTTCCCTTTTGCCCCCCGGCAGGGAAGAGGGACAAGGTATCGCTACGCGATGCTTACACTGACAGACTTAGTTTCTGTCTTCTTGGATTTGGGAAGCGTGACATTGAGCATGCCATCCTTGAATTCCGCATTAACAGCATTTTCATCGGCGTCGTCAGGCATTCTGAAACTACGCGCAAAACTGCCATATGCGCGCTCGATGCGATGATAGCGCTTGTTTTTCTCTTCCTTTTCCTGATGACGCTCACCGGAAATGGTCAGCATGCCATCTTGAATATTGACTTTGACATCCTCTTTTTTGACTTCCGGAATCTCGGCCTTGATCAGATAACCCGCATCCGTCTCGCTGATATCCACGGTCGGTATCCAGTCCGCCACGGCCAGCATGTCCTGTGCAGATTCAGTTCTGGCCGGCACATGACCGAAGATACGATTAAGACGATTGCTGACATCTTCCAACTCCCTGAAGGGATTCCACTTAACCAGATTCATGATGCTTCTCCTTTTACGTTCGTTAAACAATCTTCACGCCAAAGACACTGCAACTGATCGCATTGCCCAAGGCTTGCACTAGCAAAGCAATCGAAATTGCCTTCCTCCAACTGTAACGTTTTAATCAAATCTGCCTTGGATCGTTTAGCGGGGTGAATTCCGAGTGATCTTGCCAAAGCCCGTACCAGTTCAATGCGCACAATAAATCCTTAAAATATTAAATAAAATCAAATTGTTATTAAACACTTCGCGGCAATTCACCAATACGGCTAACCGCCATCCTCAATTCACCGATTTCCCGTTGCGCTTCGGCCAGTTTTCCGCATAATTTGGCGTTGCAGGTTTCAAGCAGATCGATGCGTTTGACCAGATGCTCTGTTCTGCGCGATACATTGCGCTCCAGGTTGTAACGATGCTCATTGAGTTCTGCAGCCATTTCGGCCACCAATTGCGCACCCGGTTTGTTGTTCACCATTCGATTCTCCGGCCTACAATTCATCTGTCTCTTTTAGGCTTAAATTTTCAACAGGGGTAATTATGCTGAACTTGACCTGCCGGCACTATCAGGCAGTGCTGATTTTATTGCCGGAATAACAGCTGAAAGAAGATAGGATTTTTCTTAGGAAGATGCTTAACAGACTGGCTGGCAAAATAGAAGCTGCGCACAGTCTTTTTGCATGGCAGCTGCGGGGGCGTGAAGTCCACCCATTTTATCAGTTGCGCGAAAAACCTCGCCCTTCAGGGCGGGATGGACAGCGCGGACGGCGTAGCCGTCCCTGCTTTTGACTTTGGCTAGTGTGGGGTTTTCTGCTGTTCGATGTATTGGCGAATGATGGCAATGGGTGCGCCGCCACAACTTCCGGCAAAGTAGCTGGGTGACCATAGCGCACCTCCCCATAGTTTTTTGAGGATGCTTGGATAGTTTTTTTGGCGAATCATGCGGCTAGATACGCCTTAAATGCTCTGTGAGGCATTACCAAAACGTCCCCGAAGCTGGGCCAAGGGCAGGCTGCGGCCTTATGCAGGCAGGCGCTTTTGACAGCCATATTTACGCGGATTTACACCGCTGGCAACATTGTCATCACTACTGTCCGGAGATACGAAGTTATGCACAGGGTAACTAACTGAATATAAACTATTAAATGACATGTTTTTTCGTAGAGGATTTCAACTTGCGTCAAAATCCAGACTTTTGTCAGTGGTTTAAAAATGCACGCAGGAAAAGACGAGAGCGTACGTGCCCGAAGCTCAGCGAAAATCGCCCCGTGCGTCAATCAGTTATCTCGGTGTTGCCGTCATGCGGCGACTAGCACGTTCGGCGGGGCGACCAGATAAAACATAAATATCATTAATAATCAATATATTATTAACGCGCACGTAGCGTCGGCCTGTCGGTTGTGCCATCCACTTGCAGCGTCGCAGCTCCAAGTCCTGAGCGCATGGTCAGATCGGCAGAAAGCGTGCCCGTCAATTGCTGCTTGTTGACAGCCAAAAATCCTGCCGCATTCATCATGCTGGTGTTCATTTTCAATGAGCGGAACAAATACCCTTCGTTGCTGTAGCTAAATTCACCCCGCAGATCATCGAAGTGAGTCCTACCGCCGGGTAAATTTTCCCGACTGCGCAACCTTGCGGTTTCAACCACATCGACACCGCCGATCACCCCTTTTTTAACGTTGAAAGTACCACTCAGCACAGCACTGTCCGCCAGTTTGGACAAACTGGCCGCCTGCATTCTGAATTGCGCGCTGCCGTCCAGATCACCGCTCAATAATTTATTGATGTTCTGCATCGGGATAACACTGGCCACCAGCACCCCCTGTGCCTGCCAGCCCTCCTGCCAGTTGATACGTGCATCGCCCGTCAACACACCGCCCATCAGTCGGCCATCCAGACTGGAAATACGTAACTCATCACCGGCCAGCTCCCCGGTCGCTTTCAAATCATCAAATAACAGATTCGGCAATGTCGGCAATACGCTGTCGCGCAAGGAAAAAGCAAGCTGCATCTTCTGATCGGGGGTTGCACGAATCTCCAGCGTCAGTTTATTGGTATTCAGACTGGCCAGCGTAAATTTCCCCGACTGATCGAAACTGACCGTGCCGGCCACATCGGCCAGCAGAATCCCGTCCGCATCGATTTTACCCTGAGTCAGGATCACCCCGCCTACCGGATAGCGCTGATCAGCAGCCAGTTCCTGTAACCAGTGTGCCGCCAGCGTTAAGGCTGAACCGGAGACTTGCATGCCGTCCAGCTCCAGGCGCTTAATCGATTTCAACTGTCCGGTCAGTGCTGATAAATCATAATTTACCTGCACCTGACGCAACTGAACCTGTTTCTCTGCACCGATAGAAACGTCGTTCAGCAATAACCGGGGCGCAGGCAACAAGCGCCCGCTCATCCGACCGATATGCACCGGCTGCTGCAACTTGCCGCTTAACCATTGTTCAACACCTGTCGTGTAATCCTGAGTCGGCAGTAGATAGGGCACGACAAATAGCGCCGACAGCAGCAACACGAACAACCCAATCACGATTTTCGCCCACGGCAGCGGTCTGGCAGACACAGCTTGCTCCCTGCCCTCAACCTGCCCGTTCGCTTTATATTTTCCGAACATCTCGGCCGCTGCAGGCTTGTGTACGGACTGCTCCGGCTCAACCGGCTGGATTGCCACATCCTCAGCCGCTTTCAAGGCCGGCTGAATGATGGCTTCACTAAGACGTTCAAGCGGTTTCTCGACCGGTTTTTCGACCGGTTTTTCGACCGGTTTTTCGACCGGCTTTACGGCGGGTATCTCAGACTGAGTAAAGGCAACCACATCCCTGAACAGCAGCTCGGCCACATCGGCACTCTGGCGCGTTACCGGCTGTACGACCTCTTCTTCCTTAGGTAAAAACTGCGCCACATCAAAGGTATCGAAATTAAAAGCGGGCAATTTACTGGTCGCTGAAGCCGGCATATTAGCCGCCGTCTCTTCATGCATGACGATATGCTCAGCGAATTCGTCATCCGTATCTTCTGCATCAAGCAATTCATAAACCTGAAACTCACGGCCATGCTTATCCTGTTGAGCCCCCCGATAGCGAAATAACTCGTCGTATTCATCGCTCAGGCTGGAGACGAAATCATAATAAGCACGGGAAACGTAGATCTGAGCATTGCTGGCAAAACTCATCACTCGCTGCGCGCTATTGATACCGTCGCCCAGCATATTAATCTGTCCGTTCATATCCTTGACCAGACTGACAGGCCCCAGATGAATGCCTGTACGCACTCTCAAGTCAGGATAGTCGTAATGCTTGTTCGCCATCAAACCGTTGCGAAAGTGCATGGCCGTTTCCAGCGCATCGGTCGGGTGATGCAAAAAACCGATTGCAACGCCATCGCCTGCGTCTAGAATCACCCGTTCGTTTGCGCCATGCGGATCAAGACTATGCGCCAGCAACTGATTGAGCTGTTCTTTTAATTCGATCTGTTTGACGTTACTCTGAGCCGAGTAATTGATGATATCGAAGAATACCACGGTGGCGATCGTTGTTCTCTTCTCCGCAACGGGCGCGCCATGGGGTATTGTATCCACCAACGGATTGACCTCACTAGGCATGACCGCAGGCTCTTCAAGCCCGGTTTCCTGCTGTTTGGCCAATTCATCCAGTGCTGAAAAGACATCTTCTTCCATCGCCGCGTGCCTGGCATTGAGTCGCACAACGACCGCCAGACGATCGGCATTTTTCTGAACTTCAGCTTCACCGCGCTGCATGGCTTGCGCGACATTCCCCTTGTTTTTCGCTGCGGCCTGTTCAGCCCTGAGCACCTTAGCCTCTTCCTTGGTGCGCCGCGCCGCTTCTTCGTTCGCGCGCTGATCGGCGGCCTGTCTGGCCTGCGCTGCCGCTTCGCGCACATTGATGGCCGCCTGTTCAATTTTGACACGCCCGGCCTCCGCCGCCTGTCTGGCAAAATCCGTTTCAGCACGGACTCGCGCCTCGTTTTTTACGCGCGCTGTTTCCTGTTCAGCTTTCACAAGCGCGGCTTGTGCCGCTTCACGCGCGGCGCGCTCTTCTTCTTGCTGCGCTTTTAATTGTGCCACTTCCGCTTCCAGCTTAGCCCGATTTGCAGCGACTGCAAGCGCCACCGCTTCCGCCTTGGCGGCTTCCTGCTCGGTGTGTATGCGCGCGGCCTCAGCCTGCCTGGCCACGCGTTCAATTTCTTCACGTGCCAGTCGCTCGGCATCGGCGCGCTGCCCGGCCTGCGCCGCCTCTTGACGTGCCTGTGCGGCCTCCTGTTCGGCTTTAATCCGTGCCGCCTTCACTTCATCAGCCAGATGTGCCGCCTGTCGTTGTGCCCTTAGCTCAGCCTCATCCGATGCCATTCTGGCCTGTTTTTCCGCAGCGGCACGAGCCAGCGATTCCGTTTCGGCCTGCTCTTTGAGTTTGGTCACCTGGGCTTCCAGTGCTGCCTTTTCTTCCTCAGCCACACGAGCACGCGCTTCCGCTTCCGCTTTAAGGCGGGCGGCCTGCTGTTCGGCTTTCATTCTTTCCTGTGCCAAGGCCTCTCGTGCCTGCTGCGCTGCCGCCTCACGTGCAGCGGCCTCTATTTCAGCCCTGGCTGCGACCTGTTCAGACTTGATGCGCGCGGCCAGCGCTTGCTCTTGCGCCAGTTGTTCGGCAGCGTGTTGCAGCTGTAATATTGCCTGTTCATCGGCCAGTCTGGCTTGTTTTTCAGCCAGCGAGTGCGCTTCAGCTTGCGCCTTTAAATGAGCGACTTCTGTTTCCAGACGGTTTTTTTCTGCTGCAACGGCCTGCTCCGTCTTGATACGCACCGCCTCTGACTGCTCATGTGCCAGACGCTCTGCGACTTGTTTCGCCTGCAACTTGGCCTCTTCCACCCCCAGCTTCGCCTGCTCTTCAGCCAGTACACGCGCATGTGCTTCGGCTTCGGCTTGCGCCTTTAAACGAGCAACTTCCGCTTCAAGACGAGTTTTTTCTTCAGCGGCTGCACGCGCCTGCGCGGCATGCTGTTCATCACTAACGCGCGCAGCTTCCAGTGCCTCGCTGGCACGACGCTCGGCTTCCGCACTGGCTCGCGCTTCCGCACGCGCCAAAATCGCCTCCTGTTCAGCTTTGATCCGTGCCTCCTGCTGTGCCTGAATGCTGACGGCTTCCGCGTCCAGACGGGCTTGCTCATCTGAGACTTCACGTGCTCGTGCCACAGCTTCCGCCCGCAACTGAGCCACTTCCGCTTCCAGACGGGCCTTTTCCTGCGCGACAATGCTGGCTCTGGCTTCCGCCTCGGCATGTTGCCGCGCCTTAATCTTTGCGGCTTCCAGGGCCGCACTGGCACGACGTTCAGCCAGTTCACGCGCAGCCGCTTCCGCATCGGCACGTGCCGCCTCCTGTTCGGCCTTGACGCGCGCAACCTGTGAACGCGCTATCTGAGCCTGTTCACGCGCCAGTCGTTCAGCCGCCGAATTTTCCGATACGGCGCTGGCCTGCGCCTTGAGTCGCGCCGCTTCTTCCTCCATCATCGCGGGCGTAGGTGCTCGATAAGCGGCCGTAAAATCCAACTCATCGACCTCTTCATCCTGCTTTTTAGCGGAAGTCAGTTCCACGTTCTGCTTGGCGGCGATAACTGGCGTGGCACTGTTACGGATAAATCCGCCGTTAGCCAGCTCAATAAACATATCTTCCAGCACGCCGCGCAGACTGGGTGAGGATCGTTTACTGATTTCGCCCACGGTAGAAACACCGTCCACCATCATCAGCGCACGTTTAATTTCCTTGGATAAATGCGCGGTCTTGCTGCGTACTTCATCCTCTCCACTACCTGTCCTGACAAAAATAATTTTTTCGTTCATGTCTTAGTTTTAACTGATAGCAAACTCATCTTCGATTCGGCGGCTGCCACTATGCAGGCACGACATCATACTATTTTCAGAGGCCGTATGATGCACAGGGACATGGGAAATAGCAAAAAAATAGTCAGATATATAACAATTTGTTTATATTGATTTTTTACCGCCAAGTGCGATTTTATGGCGAAAAGGTAATAATACTGCATGTTGTTGTACACCCCCGCCACGGACATGCAATCGTGAGTTATTTACTAAATTGTGCAATTGTACAAAAACGGCAAGGAATCAGCTTATTCAGTTTCCTCCACTTTGATCAATATTGCGCGCTGTTCATCCACACGCGAGCGGCTGCGCGTAGTGATTGTCGAACTGTCGGATTGACTCTGCTGCCCTGTGCCGCCCACCGTCATCCACTCGCCCAATCGACCAGATAGTGTAGTCGAGGCATTGTGTATCCGGGTCGCAGGATATGCACTGGAATTCTGATTCGGGGTAAGCGTGTCGTTCTTCGCAGCGATCTCCAGCGTCACCCGCTCGCCCTGCACGCGCGGTAACACATAAAAACCACTTTCAACGTCCTGGTAGCGGGTAGTGACCTGCGTTCCCCACGCTGTCTGCACCGTTTGCTGCACCGGCACCGACTGTCCGCTGCGCACCAGCGCCCGATTACCCTCCAGCACTCTGATTTGCTGGGATTTTTGCTCATCTTCGAGGGTGCGGGTGCTGACTATCCTGGCATTCAGATTATCGCCGCCGCCCAGTCGCACATGTCGGCCTATGCGGCCCGAAACTTCGGTCAGGCGCGCCACCGTATCACTATCGACATTTTGCAATACGGTGATTTTCAAGCTGCGCGGTACGATATCGATTCCCTCCAGCATTAGCCTTATCTGCTCGGTATTGCGCGGTGAGGCACGCAGTAATAACTGATAATTCATGCCGCTGATCATCTCGTCCTGATTGAGCAGGGGCCGAATAACCGGCAGTAACTCATCGGCACTGCGATGCTTAAGATTGATGATCGCCAGTTCATGGGCACAGGCATGACCCGGTAAAAGCAGCCAGCACCACCACGCTATCAATATTTTTTTGCTCATTTCCCGTAAATTCCCTTTGCAAGTACCGCCACTTTACCGTAAATTTGCGCTCATGAAATTACCTCTCGGTTTAGCGCTCGTTTTTCTGTTAAGTGCGTGTGGCACCACCCGCCAGGATATGGCTGAGTCAGCTGCCGTACCTGCCATACAGGTCAACGAAGAAGCGCAGATGAATAATCTGGCCATCTACGCGATGAGCCTGTCAGAAACCCCCTATTTATATGGCGGTAAGTCGCGCGTAAACGGCTTTGATTGCAGCGGTTTTGTGCAATATGTATTCGAGAATTCAGTCGGTTTACAACTGCCGCGCACCAGCACTGAGATGAGCCGAGTCGGTACGCCGCTGAGCAGCAGTCAGTTGAGACCCGGCGATCTGGTATTTTTCAACACCACCCGCACCCCCAATTCGCATGTCGGCATATTTATCGGTGAAAATCGCTTCGTCCATTCGCCCAAGACCGGCAAGGCCATCATGATTACCAGTCTGAATGAAAAGTACTGGAGCGCCCGATTCAACGGTGCGCGCCGTATCGCAACAAACAAGTGATCACGCGCATTAATTTTTTTTCTGCGCAGCCTTTAATGCCTGCGCTAACTGAAAAACACTCATCGCGTAATAATCGCTGTTGTTGTAACGGGTGATAACTTCGAAGTTATTGAATCCGAACCAGAATTCTTTTTCATCGTCCACCGTGTAAGCGAGCAGGCGCGCAACCTCCTCCCGCTTGCGGGTTAACGTCGAGATGACCCCGACAGCGGCCCAATCGTTTAAGGTGCGCGTCTCCTTGCTTTCGCCGGAACAGCAGTCTTGACTCACTTGTACACGCACGGCGATCCGTCCGCCTTTAATCCAGCCGTAGCCTTTGAGGTAATGAGCCACACTGCCGATCGCGTCCACCGGTTCGCCCAGCAAATCGGTCTGGTGATTGGCATTGAAATCAACCGCATAGTTGCGATAGCTGCTGGGCATGAACTGCGGAATCCCCATCGCGCCAGCATACGAACCATGTACAGCCGTCCAATCCCACTGCTGTTCACGCGCCAGCAGCAGGTAATGTTCCAGCTCCTGACGAAAAAAGGTCGCACGGCGCGGGTAATCAAATGCCAGCGTGGTCAAGGCATCCACGATACGATAATGACCGGCATTTATCCCGTAGAGTGTTTCCACACCGATCAGTGCGACGATGATTTCCTGTGGCACGCCGTATTGCTTCTCTGCCCGTGCCAGCGTATGCCGGTACTTTTTCCAGAAAACCAAACCGGGCTTGATACGAGCCTGATTGACAAAGGCTGTGCGATATTCCGGCCAGGGCTTTTTCGTGGACGGACGGGAAATAGCCTTGATGATGTCGGGTTTATGGACGGATCCTTCAAACAAGCTGACCAGTTCGCCGCGCTCGAAGTGATGACGTGCCACCATTTCATCGATAAATTCAGGAATACCGGGCAAAGTGGCCGGAAAAACAGGCTGTGCCGCCAGACACGCTGTCGCGGCGAGGATAAAAGGCAGAAGTTTTTTCATGGCGGGCGGATTCTAACCCATGTGCAGACTCGACAGGTCTGCGGCATTGCTGTAAATTTCGCCTTTGTTTGATGAAACGACAGGTGTATTCATACTATCGCCTGCAACCCGCTGACTCTAATCGCCCAAGGTACTGTTATGACCCCTACCACTCAACATCATCGCCTCATCATTCTGGGTTCCGGCCCCGCAGGTTATACCGCTGCCGTATATGCGGCGCGCGCCAACCTGAATCCTGTACTGATCACCGGCATGGCACAAGGCGGGCAGCTGATGACCACCACCGAAGTGGATAACTGGCCGGGCGATGTAGCTGGCGTACAGGGCCCTGAATTGATGGCGCGGTTGCAGCAGCATGCCGAACGCTTCAACACGCAGATGATTTCCGATCATATCCATACTGCAAAACTGCAACAAAAGCCTTTTTTGCTGATGGGCGACGAAGGGCATTACACCTGCGATGCGCTGATTATCTGCACCGGCGCCTCCGCACAGTATCTGGGACTGCCATCCGAACAGGCGTTTATGGGACGCGGCGTGTCAGGCTGCGCAACCTGCGACGGATTCTTCTATCGAGGACAGAGTGTGGCCGTGATCGGCGGCGGCAATACCGCTGTCGAAGAAGCGCTGTATCTGGCCAACATCGCCAAACACGTCACGCTCGTTCATCGCCGCGAGACCTTCCGCGCCGAGCGCATCATGATGGATCATCTGATGGAAAAAGTGGCTGAAGGCAAGATCAGTCTGCAACTGAACAGCACGCTGGATGAAGTGTTGGGCGATGCCAGCGGAGTTACCGGCATGCGGGTCAAAAATGTGCAGAGCGGCGAAAAACAGGACATCGCGCTGACCGGCGTATTTATCGCCATCGGTCACAAGCCGAATACCGAGATTTTCGCCGGCCAGCTCGAGATGAACAACGGCTACATCAGCACACGCGGCGGTTCAAATGGCAATGCCACGGCGGCCAGCATTTCCGGCGTATTCGCGGCGGGCGACGTACAGGATCAGATCTACCGCCAGGCCGTCACCAGCGCAGCCACCGGTTGCATGGCAGCGCTGGACGCCGACAAATACCTGGCGTCGATCGGTAAGCTGTAAACACACGAAACGAATGGACAGCGAAAAAGATGCGGCGCTGTTCCGTTCCAGCATAGGGCCAGTCACTCCGCTGGCAGAACAAAACCGCATCCCGCCCGTAAAGCCATCGATGCAGGCGAGAGTGCGTACCCCTGACCAGTCGCATCACATCCCGGACAGCCTGTCCGACCACGCCCCACAAATCCCGCCCGAGAGTTTTCTGCGCAACGGTTTATCCCGATTGACCTTGCGCAAACTCAAACGCAGTCCCATCGAGGACAGCCTGGATCTGCACGGTTATCAGGGGGATGCGGCGCGCCGCTTACTGCTGGAATTTTTGCATGAAGCAACACAGCATCAGCTGCGCTGCGTGCTGGTGATACACGGTAAGGGAATGAACAGTCCGGGAGGGGAAGCCGTGTTGCGTATCTTGACTCGAAACTGGCTGACTCAACACCCGCAGGTAGTGGCATTTTGCAGCGCACTGCCCGGCACAGGGGGAAGCGGCGCCGTACTGGTTTTATTGAAATCTAGCTCTTAGATTTATTGCCCATCACATAGATCAGGTATTCAAAGAACAGCTCGCACCACTCCTGATCGTTATCTTTCAGCGAATGCAGCAGTTTTTTCACCTGGGAAACCGGCCATTTTGGATCAAACGCTACCAATTGATTCTCCGGATGAACCTTAAGCGCATCCTTAAGATTCTCAGCCATCCCATTGATCCCATTAAACATTAACGCGAGATCCTTATCCTTTTCGACATCTGCGGTCAGATCGCCATACATTTTTGGATTTTGTTTGGTGAAGTCTATAAATTTAGTCAGTATGTAGAAAAACTCGCCCTTATTGTCCGCCGTCACTGCATCGCCCAGCATAAACGGGGTTACTGACAGTTCCAACCAATAGTAGCCCAATTTTGGATTGCGATGTTTAGAGACGCCGACATAGCCCCCTCGTGCCTGGGCGCGCTTGATGCAATCCTCCAGCAGCAACTTCTCTGAGGGGCGATTGGCAATTTCCTTACCCTCCAGCACTTCCGGCTTAACCAGAAAGAAATCGGGGAATTCATCATAAAATTTACCAGAATGCGCATGCGTAAAAAAGTAGGTCTTAAAAACTTCTAAGGCCAACTCGGCATTTTTATCAACATCGTAGTAATTCTTTTGCCCTTGACTTACGGACCTTTTTTGATGCATACATCCCCCGGATTTTTGTACTATTTTCTGCGTCGGTAATGATAACCGCAATTTGTAAGCCTTGTGTCAGATTCAGCGCAAAATTTTTCAGTTTTTTATCATCACACGGCCTGTCATGCGATCATCGCCTCGCGCATGCGCAAGGCTGCCTCGATATCCACCGACACCACTTTAGATACCCCCTTCTCCTGCATGGTCACACCGATCAACTGCTGCGCCATTTCCATGGCTATCTTGTTGTGACTGATGAAGACAAACTGAGTGTGTTCAGCCATCTTGCGGATCAGCGCACACAGACGTTCCGTATTGGTGTCATCGAGCGGCGCATCCACTTCATCGAGCAGGCAAAACGGTGCCGGATTGAGCCGGAAGAGTGAAAAAATCAGTGCAATCGCGGTCAGCGCCTTTTCCCCGCCCGACAGCAAATGAATACTACTGTTCTTCTTGCCGGGCGGCTGCGCCATCACCTGAAAGCCGCTGTCGAGTATCTCCTCACCGGTCAACATCAGCTTGGCCTCACCACCGGCAAACAGCACCGGGAACAGCTCGGCCAGTTGCTCGTTGACCTTGCGGTAAGTGTCCATCAGCAGATCGCGCGACTCGCTGTCGATATGGCGTATCGCCTCCTCCAGTGTCGCCATCGCCTGCTGCAAATCCTGCGCCTGCGCGTCCAGATAGGTTTTGCGTTCGGTCGCAGCGTTCAATTCTTCAAGGGCAGCCAGATTGACCGCCCCCAATTCCTCTACCTGTTTATTCAATCGGTTCAGTTCATTCTGTAAACCGGCTGGCTTCGCCGATGCCAGCAGCGGCACCAGTTCGGCTTCATCAACCTCCTGCAACTTTTCCGCCCACTGCTCATAATACAGGCGCGCCTCCTGCTCCTTCAGCGCCAGCGTACCTAAGCGTTCGCGCAGAGCATTAAGCTGATGCTCACAGGAGAGCCGCGCCTGCTCTGCCTGCTGCAACGAGGCCGTCTCACCTTCCAGCTCGTTCCGTGCCTCAGCCAGCGCCTGTTCGGCAAGCTGACGCGAATGCAACGCATCCTGCAACGCCTGCTCGGCCAACTCATCGACACTGCCGGATAAATCTATGCGCAACTGAGCCAGATTTTCCTCCGACTGCATCAGTGTCTCTGCAATCAGCGCGAGGGTATGGTGCAGATCGGTGATTTTATCCTGACAGGTACGGGTAAAAAACTGCGCTTCGCGCAGTGCATGTTGCGCCTGCTGTACGCGCTCCCGCTGTTCGCGCAGCAACTTTTCCTGCCCTGCCGTCTGCTGGCGAGCTTCCTCCAGTTGCAGATGAAACCCCTCTGCCTCTTCCTGCACGATTTCCATCTGAATAGTGATTTCCTGCCGCTGTTCCTGCTCCATCTCGAGGTGCGACTCAATATCCCGCAACTCCTGCGCGATCTGCAAGCCGCGCTCGGCACTGCGTTCCTGCTGCCCGGTCAGTTTGAGTATCTGCAACTGCAATACATGCCCGCGCCGCTGCATCCCGGCAATCGCACTGCGCAGCGGCGGAATCTGCTGCTCTATCGCTCGGCAATCCTGCTCGGCCTGATGCAAGACCGACTTGCAAACTATAACTACTTGATTATTTTCAATCAATTCAGCATCCAACTGCTCAATCTCGCGCTGCCGGATCAGCACGCCGTGCAACTGTCCATCCGGTGCATGAAACAACAGGCTGTGCAGACCGATCAGATGACCTTCAGGGGTGACAAACCAGCCGCCGACAGGCAACGCTTCGCGCTGGCGATAAGCTGTCGCCACATCTTTCACGGAAAAAATATTTGCCAGCCACTCGTACAGCGCGGGCAACACCTGACGGTCCTGGCACTCCACCAAATCCAACAACAATGGCAGATGTCGGGATAAATCCCGTCCTACAACATTCGTTCGAGGCTGTAGGTCGGGATTTATCCCGACATCGGAAAACTCACCCTGTTCAAACAACGCCAGACGGGCGGGCGGCGCATAGTCGAGCGCATCCGCCAGCGCCGGCAAAGCCAGCGCATTCAAGCGCTCGCGCAGCACCGCTTCCAGGGCATTTTCCCAACCGTTTGCGATACGGATCGACTGCCACAAACGCGGCAGCTGATCCAACTGATGTCGTTTCAGCCATTCCTGCAAAGTCTTATCGTTATCCAGTTGCATAGCCTGTAAGGCATGCAGCCGCGCCTCCGTCTTGGTATGCTGGCGCTCATACTGCTGCAACAAGGCGCGCTGCTGCGCGCGCCGCGCCTCAGCCTGAGGCAGATGTTCCTGCAACAGGGCTAGGTGTTCCAGTTGCTCAGCCTGCTGCATCTCCAGTTCGGCCGCCTCTTCACCCGCCTGCTGCAAGGCATCGTGATCGGGGGGCGGCAGCGCCTCTTTTTCCTGTAGCAAACGCTGACGGCGATTGTCCAGCTGGGCAATATTGCGCTGCAAATTCGCGCTCTGCGTTTGCGCTAACTGCAACTGCTGCTGCAACTTTAACTGTTCACGCTGCTGTGCGTTGTATCGCTCCTGCGCAGCCCGTGCTGCCGCCTCGACCTGTGGCAGGTTTTCACCCTCAGCTTCGGCTCGCTCTGCCGCCGCCGCCAACTTGTATCCCGCCTCTTCCTGCTGACGCTGCCAGTCGTCCAGCGCACGCTGCGCCGTATTGCGCTGCTGCTGTTGCTGCTCAATCTGCCTCCCGGTATTGGCAATCTGTTGCGTGACGCGCTGTTGCTGCTGGGCGGCTTGTTTGATTTGTTGCTCAAGCTGGGCAATCCGGGCATTGGCGCTATATAGCGCACCCTGTTTCGCGTGCAGCGCATCGGATAACTGGTAATGGCGGCTTCGCCCGGTTTCCAGCTGGCTTTCTATTTCGCGCAAGCGCGCGGTTTGCGCCTCCAACCCGGCGCGCGTCTGCGCTATATTTTGCGTATAGCCGTCACGCAACAGCGCCGCTTCCTGTTTTTTCACCAGCCAGAGCAACTGCTGCGCGGTATTGCGCCGGGATTCCAAATCCCGGTACTGGCGCGCCACCTCCGCCTGCGCCCCCAGGCGCTCCAGTTGCGAGTCCATTTCCAGCAGAATATCGCCGATACGCAGCAAATTATCGCGCGTATCGTTCAGGCGCAGCGCCGTCTCGCGGCGACGCTCACGATAACGTGACACCCCCGCTGCCTCTTCAAGAAACACCCGCAACTCTTCAGGTTTGGCCTCGATGATGCGCGAAATCATGCCCTGTTCGATAATTGCATAAGCGCGTGCACCCAGCCCCGTCCCTAAAAAAATATCGGTAATGTCTCGGCGCCTGACCTTCTGATTGTTGATGTGATAACTGGACTCGCCGTTGCGCTGCAAGATACGCTTGATGGAAATCTCAGCAAAGCTGGCCCACTGACCGGCGGCTTTGCCCAGCGCATTGTCGAACACCAGCTCCACGCTGGCGCGCGCCACAGGTTTACGTTTACCCGAGCCGTTGAAAATCACGTCCTGCATCGATTCACCGCGCAGCGCCGAAGCTTTTGATTCGCCCAGCACCCAACGCAGCGCGTCGATCACATTCGACTTGCCGCAACCGTTCGGCCCCACCACACCGACGATCTGCCCGGGCAGCTCGATGTGTGTGGGATCGACGAAAGATTTAAATCCGGCCAACTTGATTTGTGAAAGACGCAATTTAACAGCCGCAACGATATAATGGCCGCCATCTTAACCGAAGCGAGACCGCTGACCAAATGACGACACTAGCTAGCAAGACCCTGGAAACCTTCCCGAATCCCAATTCAAGTCGCGATTACCACATCCACATGGAGATCCCTGAGTTCACCTGTCTGTGTCCCAAGACCGGCCAACCCGATTTCGCCACGCTGATTCTGGATTACATCGCCGACCAACAGTGCGTGGAACTCAAGAGTCTGAAACTGTATATGTGGTCGTTCCGCGAAGAAGGTCATTTCCACGAAGATGTCACCAACCGCATTTTGGACGATCTGGTCGTTGCCACTAAACCGCGCTTCATGCGTCTGACCGCAAAATTTTATGTGCGCGGCGGCATCTTCACCAATGTGATAGCCGAACACCGCATGGACGGCTGGCAACCGGCCCCTTTTGTTCAATTGAGCCAGTTTGCCAGCCAGTCAAATACTCGCGGCTAACAAGCCCGCCTCAAACTCGGCTATCGGCATCGGCCTGCCGAACAGGTAACCCTGAAAGGCATAACAACCGCGTAATCCGAGAAACTCTCGCTGCATCTCGGTTTCCACGCCCTCGGCAATCACATGCAGCCCCAACATTTCGCTCATCGCGATAATGGTTTGCACGATAGCTGCATCGTTGGGGTCGCTGGCGATGTCGCGCACAAAGGACTGATCTATCTTGATCTGATCCAGCGGCAATCGCTTCAAGTATTGCAGCGACGAATAGCCGGTGCCGAAATCATCCATGGAAAAACTGACCCCCAGCAATTTGAGTTCGAGCATCTTGCTGATGGTGTCTTCGACGTTTTCCAGCACGATACTTTCTGTCAGCTCAATTTTAAGCAACGCAGGCCTTACGCCCGTTTCCAGCAGCGTGCGTTCGATACTACTCACAAAATCCGCTTGCCGGAACTGTTTTGCACTGACATTCACCGCCAGCGTCAACACCCGCATCAGCGCGTTATCCTGCCAGGCTTTAAGCTGCAAACAGGCCGTCCGCAACACCCAGAGCCCGACCGGAATGATGAGCCCCATCTCTTCGGCTAATGGGATGAATTGCGCCGGCGAAACCATGCCGCGTTCAGGATGCCGCCAGCGCAGCAATACCTCGGCGCCCAGCGGCCGCCTTAACTCATCCACCTGCACCTGGTAATACAGCTCAAATTGCTGCTTATCGAGGGCGAGGCGCAATTCATCCGCCAGAGCGAGACGCGCTTCAACGGCGATCTGCATGGCCGGATCATAGAACCGGATGGTATTGCGACCAGCAGCCTTGGCCTGATACATCGCTGTATCCGCATGTTTCAGAATGGCATCCAGTGTATTCTTATGTCCCGCAAACAGCACAACACCAACGCTGGTGGTCGTGTGAAATAAATGACTGTCCAGCTGGTAAGGCATACCCAGCACAGCACGGATCTTTTCAGCAACGATATCGGTCTGGCTCACCGCCTCGGACAGTTGTCCGCTTAAGGATTCCAGCACCACCACAAACTCATCGCCGCCCAGTCGCGCCACCGTATCCCCCTCGCGCACGCAATCGTTCAGACGCCTCGCCACCTCGACTAGCAAGAGATCACCAATATCATGCCCCTTGCTGTCATTGAGCGTCTTGAAATTATCCAGATCAAGGAGCAGTACCGCGCCATGCTGTTCATTACGCGCTCCGACCGCGAACGCCTGCTGTAAACGATCCTGTAACAGGCGGCGATTGGGCAGCTTAGTCAGCGGATCAAAGAATGCCAGTTGGTGAATCTGCACTTCGACCTGCTTTTGCGCAGTAATGTCGTCATAGATACCCAGTACACCGATCACACCACCTTGCGCATCATGCAGCGGAACTTTGGAGGTGCGCAGCCAGATTTGTTTCCCCTCCGGCGTCGTTTGTGGCTCTTCAAAAGCCAGCTTGGGCGTGTCCGTCGTGATGGTCTGCAGATCATCGGCACGATACAGCGCAGCTTGATCGCACCAGCCCATCTGAAAATCATCCCGCCCGATCAGCTCACTGGGCTGAGTTAAGCCTGCATCGCGGGCAAATGCCGTATTACAGCCCAGATAACGGGATTCAAGATCTTTCCAGAACACCCGTATCGGCGCATTTTCGATCACAGCATGCAACATCTCATTGCTGGCCTGCAAAGCCTGTTCGTTTCTTTTTTGCTCACTAAGGTCGATGAAAAAAGTCATCGTAAGCGGCTCATCCGGGGTATCCAGCCGTTTGGCCGACACCAGCATGGGAAACTGACTGTTATCCCTGCGCAATCCTGTCGCTTCATAAATATTTTCCACCGGCAGACCGCGCGATCTGCGTTCTATCCGCTCCTGAATGGCGCTGCGACATTGTGGTGCGATCAGATTCAGCAAAGATTTATTGCTGATTTCCGCCAAATGATCATAACCGAACATCTTCAGAAAAATCGGATTGGCATTGACCGTCATGCCCTCCCGGGAAATACCTATACCGATCGGACTTAATTCGAGGAATGCATTAAAAATCTCCACACTCTGATGCAAAGATTGTTCAGTCTTCGCCTGCCTCTCTTCTGCTGCGGCCAGTTGAGTATCATTGCTGCGGCACAGCATGATCGCACGGGCCAGATGAGCCATAACAGGCTGAAAAATGCGCGTCAGCGGCAGTTCAGTACGAGGTTGTTCAACCGCCAGCAGGACAATCACACCGAGCTTTTCCACAGGCAATCGCAGACAAGCGTGATATTGCGTACTGCCCGCAACAGAGAACATGGTTTGTGAGGCAGCAATTGACCCGCACACCAGACCACACGGCAGTTTTATCTGTTTGCCGATCAGGCCGATCAGTTCAAAATCTCCGACCGCAGCCTCAATTCTCACCTCAATGTCAGCGCAAACATCCTCGCAAGGAGCAAAATCGAGACAAATAAAACCCGCCGAATAGGAGGTGTGATACAGCAGGCGTTGCAAAATCCGCGTGAGTAAAGGCTTGACACTCGTCTCACCGCCTATGGTAACGACCAGGTCATACAGAACCGGCAGTATGGTATCGCGTTCCATAAGTTACCAGTTCAGGGCGACCAGCGTCGCATTGTGAAACAACGGGTAACCGTGCAAGGTCGAGCCGCCAATTTCGCCTAAAGAAACCGCACCGGCAATCTGTTTCGTCCCGGTACGCCGTGCAAATTCAGCCAACTCGACGCTTGCCTGATCCAACCCCAAATGCATGCGGCGCCCGGCACAATAGAACAGCAGTAATTCGCTACCTGACGGATCGACACGAAGGGCGGTCAGCCCATCGACCAGCACACTCAGGGTCTCCCCCGTATCCACCTCAGGACGCTCCAGCAAAGTCAAGAGCGCATTGGGCGGCACTTCACCGACACAGAACAGTCCGCCCTCATCGCTTAACATGACCGGAATGCGAACCACCACATGGTGATTGGCACGCAGGATACCGAAAGGGAAATGCACCGCATGTTCATAGAAGTTGTCTTTGCTGATCCGCACACCGTACTGTGCATGCACCAGTTCCTGATACACCTCGAAAGCCGGACGCCAGTCTATCGAAGAGATGCAGTTACCCTCGGTCGAGGTAGCATAAACCGTGTGTTGAGGCGCGTGATAGCCGTGCTCCAGAATGGCTCCCTTATGCGGTTCAAGCAACATCAGCAACAAACCGTTTTGCACCTGTCGCTGAGCGTCAAACAGGCAAGGCATGGGCTGAAACGTTTCGCTGCCGGCATTGGCACCGGCATAATGAACGCGATTGGCGAGATTCAGATACAGGCAGTCGAGCAGCGTGCTGATATTGGGCAGCATTGCATCGAACAGTAAAAACAGAGTCAGATCAGGGGTGTGATCGATCTGAGCACGCACCCCGACTGCAATCTTTTCCGCTGCCTGCTCTGCGGCCACACCGCCGCCGGGTATATTCTCGTAAAGCGCGTAATAGGGCATTTCTGCAAAACCCAGCAGCCACACTCCATGAGTCAGGAAAGCACCGTCCCTGAGCAGAGCCGGGAAAATGCCGCCCACCAGAGGAATGTTGCGTTGTGCGCACACGCTTTGCAGCAGCGCGAGGTGATCCTTTTCTGCTTCCGGCAACAAGGCACAGATACCCAGACCGGGATAAACCGCCTGCCATGCAGCCAACTCGACATCCAACGCATCGGCATTCAATTCAGAAACATATCGCATCATATTGATTTTATTCATAATATTATCGAACCAAAGCACCCGAAAAAGCAACGTAACCCCGTCGCGATTCTATACCTCAGCCAGTTGAAACACCAGCAGCAGTCAAAGCGAAGAGCAATTTGTCAGCGGCCTTGAAGGCGGCGGACTTAGGCGTGGGGGAGTTTGCATTCCTCCCCTACGCCCCCTTCGGGGCGGGGTGGTGCGCATTCCGGCCTGAAGGCCGGGGTTTTAAACCGAAACGGAATCCGGATAAAGTCGCGCTAAACTTCATCGTCCTGCTGCCGATAAGTCCATCAAGGGCATGAAATCGAATCAATTGGAGGTGTGAAATGAGTATCCTGACCATGAATATGAGCAGCTATGAAATCGAACGCATCGACGTCTGCGCTGCCGAAGCCGGCACAGGCGAATGCACGGACGGTTCTCCTGAAGTCGGCTTACAGCAGTATGCGAGCTCCCTGAGCTGCCATGTGATGATGAGCATCGATCCCGACGTCTTGTTAAATCGCATGGATACTTATCGGCAATAAGTGCTTACGGATTGTGCCATTGTGTCGCGGATATGAGTCACAATGGCACACCTTCTTTTTTTGGAATACGCTATGACTGACGATTTGCTGCTGTTGCGCGACAAACTGCGGGAATTTGCCCGTGCGCGTGACTGGGATCAGTTTCACTCCCCCAAAAACCTGTCCATGGCACTGATGGTAGAAGTTGCTGAACTCATGGAGCATTTTCAATGGCTAACCGAAGCGCAATCGGGCGATCTGGCACCTGAAAAACAGGCAGAAGTTGCCGAAGAGCTTGCCGATGTGCTGCTGTACCTGGTGCGTTTATCCGATAAACTGGGCGTCAATCTCAAAGAAGCCGCCCTGCAAAAAATCGAAAAAAATGCGGCGAAATATCCGGCGGATAAGGTGCGGGGTAGTTCCAAGAAATATACTCAATACTGAATACAAATCGTCGTATCATGCACCTCTGCTGCCATTGAAAACTTTTTGGAATCCACAAAAATGAGCGATGCCCCTGCCCAACGTAAAAAACGCACCTCACCACCCGATCCCCGCGTTGCTAAAATCGGCCTGGCAACCGCCAGATTGCATAAAATACTCAAGGAGTTAGGCCATACACGCCACCTTGAAAAGTCCGCCTCCACCATGCCGGATGCGCGAGATCGTTTGTCCTTTATCGACAAATCCATGCACGAGGCATCAGAACGCACCATCAGCGCGGTGGAAGATTCACTGCCGCTGACCAGTCGCAATCGTGCGGGATGCAGCAGTCTTTCCATGCGTCTGGCGGACGCTAACTTTTCCCCTGAACACCAGGCGCTGATACAGGAAGCGATTTCAAAACTCGGTGAGATGGCGATGGCAGAGGAGACCTTACACCACAATCTTATGCAAATCATGGAAGCGCAGGAATTTCGCGATGTCGCGGGGCAAATGGTCAACAAGATCGTGGGCGCTGCCGTCGAAGTGGAAACCATACTGCTCGACATTCTAAAGGAATATGCCCCCAACCCGAATGACTCGCTGATCAGCACGGAGGGACTGACAGCCGGTCCCGGCAAACCCACCCATGACAGCGTCAACGGTCAGGATGAAGTGGATGATCTGTTAGCCTCGCTCGGCCTGTAACGCAACGGAGGCGGAACCGTTTGCGTTCCGCCCTACGAAACCCGCACCCCTGCTGTGCCGTTTTTCATCGTGCCGATCACGGATGCCTGTACAAAGCCCGCCTGATTGAAACACGCCAGCACCTCATCGACAGATTCCGGAGATACGGCCACCAGCAAACCGCCGCTGGTTTGCGGATCGGCCAGCAGGCGCTGCTGCCAGTGCACGATATTGTCCGCGAAGTGGATATCTCGACCGTAACTCTCCAGATTGCGCTCGATCGCACCGGGACCGATGCCCTGCTGAATCAGCGGCAACGCGGCGGACAGCAATGGCACCTGATCGAAACGGATTTCACCGCTCAAGTTTGAGCCGCGACTCATTTCCAGCAAATGCCCCAGCAGGCCAAATCCGGTCACATCGGTCAGGGCATGCACACAGTCCATGCCACCCAACACCGATCCGACACTGTTGAGGCGCGTGGTGTTGTCTATCATCTGCGCGTAGCCTTCAGCGGGCAGCACGCCTTTCTTCAAGGCGGCGGCCATCACCCCGACGCCCAAGCCCTTGCCCAAAATCAGCACATCGTTCTCATGCGCGCTGCTGTTTTTTCTGACGCGGTCCGGATGCACAATACCCAACGCCACCAGACCGTAGATAGGTTCAGGGGTGTCGATCGAATGCCCGCCCGCCAGCGGAATCCCCGCCGCTTTGCAGACCGACTCGCCGCCCTGCAGGATGGCGCGTATCGTCTCGACCGGCAGCTTGCCGACTGGCATGCCGACAATCGCCAGCGCCATAATCGGCACACCGCCCATCGCATACACATCGGACAGCGCGTTGGTCGCCGCGATACGGCCGAAATCAAACGGGTCATCGACAATCGGCATGAAGAAATCGGTGGTGGCGATGATCGCCTGCGTGTCGTTTAAACGATACACCGCTGCGTCGTCGCTGGTCTCCGTGCCAACCAATAGATCGGGATAGGGTAATTTTTCACGGGCTTCGCCCAGAATTTGTTGCAACAAGGCAGGCGCAATTTTGCAACCGCAACCGCCGCCGTGCGACAATCGGGTCAGCTTGATTTCTATTTCTTCCGACATGGGTGCCTTTATATATGCTGTTCAGATCCGCAAAACTAGCACAACTGGCCGAGTTTGACGACATTATTGATGTGCGCACCCCGGCGGAGTTTGCCGATGACCACATTCCCGGCGCGATCAACTGCCCGGTTTTTACCGATGAAGAGCGCGTGATCGTCGGCACGCTGTATAAACAAATCTCCCCTTTCGAGGGGCGCAAAGCGGGCGCCGCGATGGTAGCAAAAAACATCGCGCACCACCTGGAGACGTGTTTCAAAGATCATCCCAAATCCTGGAAGCCGGTGATTTACTGCTGGCGTGGCGGACAGCGCAGCGGCGCGATGAGCATCATCCTCTCGCAAGTCGGCTGGGCGGCACATAAGCTGGAAGGCGGTTACAAGACCTACCGCCGCGCGGTGCTGGATGAACTCGACGTGCTGCCGCAAAAGTTCAGCTTGCGCATCCTGTGCGGGCCGACCGGTTCGGGCAAGAGCCGACTACTGTCCGCAATGGCCGGGAGTGGTTTGCAAATACTGGATCTGGAGCAACTGGCGCAACATCGCGGATCGCTCTTAGGCCGGCTACCCGGACAGGAACAACCTTCCCAGAAAAGTTTCGACAGCGCCCTGCTGCTCGCCCTGCAAAAACTCGACCCTGAACAGCCGGTGTATGTGGAAGCCGAGAGCAACAAGATCGGCCTGATCACCCTGCCCAAAGCGCTGGTCACCGCGATGCATCAAGGCGAGTGTATTCTGGTGGCGACCCCGCTGGCGACCCGCGTCGCCGGGCTATTGGAGGACTATCGCTACTATGTCGAGAACCCGCAATTACTGATAGGCCACCTGCAACCGCTGCATCAGTTTCACGGCGAAAAACAACTGACGCGCTGGACAGAATTAATCCATGCAGGCGACTTTTCCACCATGGTCGGCGAATTGCTGACCCTGCACTATGACCCTAGCTATCTGCGGGCAACTTCAAAGCACTATATAAAATTGCCCGATGCACGGCATATTTCTCTACCGGATATTGACGTTAAATCACTTGAAGATATCGCAGCAATTATATGAATATTAAGAAAATATAAATTCAATCGCATTGTTATCCGGGTCGCGGCAGAATACGGCGCCGCGCCCGGACTGACTCAAGGTGTACGCCACGCCCGATCGCTCCAGTTGTTCAATCAACGCTCTTCTGTTCGACACGCTCAACGCGACATGGCGATCGCGCCCGCCGTGTTCGGGACGCGACAGCCCTGTCTCAGGATTGGGCAGCCGCATCAGGTGTATCTGTTGATTTCCCACGTCGTACCAAACCCCGTCAAAACTCATGACGGGACGATTCGGATCAGGTAACAGCCCGAGCACACCTTCGTAAAATTCACGCGCACAGGTCAAGTCAGCGACCAAAAAACTGCTGTGGTGTATGCCTGTAATCATCTAAAACCCCAAAATTATGGAAGGTGGAACACCATTCGGCGGAACCGCAAGCGTTCCGCCCTACGAACCTATGTTTTTACCGGTTTTACCCGACTCGCGGCGAGCTTCGCGCGCGCCCTGGCCTCATCGGTATCACAGCCGGTTGCCAGCGCCACACCCATACGACGACGGGTAAACGATTCCGGTTTGCCGAACAAGCGGATATCGCTGTCCGGTACGCGCAGCGCATCCGCCACGCCCTCGAAAGCGATTCCCGCCTCATTCATCTGGCCGTAGATCACGGCAGAGGCGCCCGGTTGGCGCAGCGCGGTATTGACCGGCAGGCCGAGTATCGCACGAGCGTGCAACTCGAATTCGTTCTGGACTTGCGTGCACATGGTCACCATACCAGTGTCGTGCGGGCGCGGACTGACTTCACTGAAGCAAACCTCATCGCCCTTGACGAACAACTCCACACCGAACAGCCCTAAGCCGCCCAGATCGTCGGTAATCTTTTTGGCGATATCGCGCGCGCTTTGCAACGCCGCTGCCGGCATCACCTGCGGCTGCCAGCTTTCCACATAATCGCCGTTGACCTGAACATGACCGACAGGTGCACAGAAATGCGTCTCAACCTGACCGTCCGCTCCTATCGCCCGCACGGTAAGCTGAGTGATTTCATAGTCAAAATGGATCATCCCCTCGACGATCACCCGCCCCTGATTCACCCGGCTGCCGCTGGCCGCATACTCCCAGGCGGCATCGACCTGCTCAGGGGAATCCACCCTGGATTGCCCCTTGCCGGATGAGGACATCACCGGTTTGACGATACAGGGATAGCCGATCCGGTCTGCGGCGGCGCGCATCTCTTCCAGACTGTCGGCAAACTCATAGGGGGAAGTCGGTAAATCCAGCGTTTCTGCGGCCAGTCGACGTATGCCTTCCCGGTTCATGGTCAAGCGTGCAGCCCGTGCGGTCGGAATCACCCGTGCCGCACCCGCCTGTTCGAGCTGTTCCAGCATCGAGGTGGCGATGGCTTCGATTTCCGGCACGACCAGATCCGGCTTCTCCAGTTCGATCAAGGCGCGCAACGCCTCGCCGTCGGCCATATTGATGACATGCGCACGGTGCGCCACCTGATGTCCCGGCGCATTCGCATAGCGATCCACCGCGATGGTTTCCACCCCCAGACGCTGCAAGGCGATGATGACCTCTTTGCCTAACTCGCCGCTGCCCAGCAGCATGACGCGAGTGGCAGAGAAACTTAACGGAGTACCGATGATTTGTGTGGACATAATGTGAGCCGGGAAAGATATGAGCAGCCTGAAATTATACACATGCATCATCACGCGAGCAGATAGCATTTTCGGCTGTTTCTTGACCATGTTTGGTGTAGACTTACCCGTCACATATTTCCCACACGCCCCGCAATCGCGCAATATAGATGACCCAGGCACAGGATCTACGCCGTATGGCGGAAGAAATAGCACAGACGCAGTCTGCCCCGGCTGAGTGCCTGATACGCACGCCCGGAGAGATAAACCGTATTGTGCATGAATTGCAGGTACATCAAATCGAACTGGAATTGCAGAACGAGGAGTTGCGCAACACCCTGAACGAACTGGACACGTCGCGTTCTCATTTTTTTGATTTTTACGACCGAGCACCGGTCGGCTATTGCACCTTAAATCACGAAGGACTGATCCTGCAGGCGAATCTCACCGCCGCCCGCCTGTTGAGTTTCGAGCGGCGCAGCCTGCTCAAACATGATTTCACCCGATTGATTTACAGCGAAGATCGGGATATTTTCTACCTGCTGCGCATGAAGCAGGGTCATGGCAAGTCGTTCTGGGCTCAACTAAATGCCATAGCAGCGCACGATGAAACGGGTGAACCGGTATTGCGCATCGTGCTGATCGATATCAGCGTACTCAAGCGGAACGAAGAAGCACTGCGCATCGCCGCCATCGCCTTCGAGTCTCAGGAAGGCATAATGGTCAGCACCCCTGACGGCGTCATTATCAAGGTCAATCAGGCCTTTACCACGCTAACCGGTTACAGCGCGGCGGAAGCCATCGGTAAGACGCCGCACCTGCTCAGTTCCGGCCAGCACAACAAGGCGTTTTATCAGTCCATGTGGTCCACCTTACAGCAAACCGGCTACTGGCAGGGAGAGATCTGGAACCGGCGCAAGAATGGTCATATTTTCGCCGAGTGGCTGACCATTTCCCAAGTCACTGCGCCCGATGGTCGCGTCAGTCATTATGTGGGCACTTTTTCCGATATCACCGCCAACGAAAAAGCCGCCGCCGAGATACACCGGCTGGCGTATTACGACCTGCTCACCCAGCTGCCCAACCGCCGTCTGCTGGAGGACCGACTTGGTCAGGCGCTGGCCAGTGCCTCCCGCAACAAACAAAAGGGGGCGATTCTGTTTCTGGATCTCGATAATTTCAAAGTCATCAACGACACGTGCGGGCATGCGGTGGGTGACCTGCTGCTGGTCGAAGTCGCCCGCCGTCTCCTCCAGGTCGTGCGCAAAGGCGACACGGTGGCCAGACTGGGCGGAGATGAATTCGTGGTGTTGCTGGAGGACTTGAGTGCCGATACGCAGCAGACGACCGTGCTGATCGAACAGATCGGTGCAAAAATCCTGACCGAATTAGCCCGCCCCTATCTGTTTGAAGGTTACGAATTTCACTGCACAGCCAGCATAGGCGCAAGCGTCTATAGCGAGCGTGACGAAACCAGTGAGGCTTTGCTCGGGCATGCCGACATTGCCATGTACCACTCCAAAAAAGCCGGACGCAACGCGTTGAGCTTCTTCGATCCGGCCATGCAGGCGGCGGTATCCCTCCGTGCCGCGCTGGAGAAAGACCTGCGCCATGCACTGGAACAAAGGCAGTTTTTGCTGCATTTTCAGTCTCAGGTTTGCCACGACGGAAAGATCATCGGCGCGGAGGTACTGTTGCGCTGGCATCATCCGGTACGGGGCATGGTCTCCCCGCTGGACTTTATCCCGCTGGCCGAAGATACCGGCCTGATCCTGCCTATCGGTCAGTGGGTACTGGATACCGCCTGCCGCCAGCTCAAATTATGGGAGTGCGATGCTGCCACGTCCCATTTGCAACTGGCGGTCAATGTCAGCGCGCGCCAGTTCCGTCAGGCCGATTTTGTTGAATTGGTGAAACAGACCATTGCACGCCATGCAATCAAGCCCGCTTTGTTAAAGCTGGAGCTGACTGAGAGTCTGGTGCTGGACGATGTTGATGACACCATCACCAAAATGACCCGACTCAAAGAAATCGGCTTGCGCTTCTCGATGGATGATTTCGGTACCGGTTATTCATCGCTGGCATATCTGACCCGCTTACCGCTCGATCAACTCAAAATCGACCAGTCTTTCGTGCGCAATATGGATGTCAAACCGAGAAATGCGGTCATCGTGCAAACCATCATCGGCATGGCGAACAATCTGGGGATGGAAGTCATTGCAGAAGGGGTGGAGAGCGAAGCACAGCGTCACTATCTTGAGCTACAAGGCTGCCCCTGTTGTCAGGGCTATCTGTTCAGCAAGCCGGTGCCCATCGAGCAGTTTGAAACTCTGTTGGCGCGATCGTAAGGCGGAAGCCACGGCGTTCCGCCAGTTTATGCCCTACGTTTTGTATAATTTGCCTGACAGCAAACTAGCTGAAACGATCAGCGCAGCGCCCAGCCAGTCGAGCAGCAGCATGGATTCGCCGGCCAGAAAATAAGACGAGATGGCTGCCACAACCAATTCGAATAAAAACAATAACATAGCACGATTTGCCGGCATATGCGTGACACCGTACTGCACCGCGAAGCTAACCGCACACAGCGCTACGCCCAGACACGCTAAGATCAGCCAGCTTTGCGCTGCAATGCCTGTCACTTGCCCGCTGCCCTGCCAGTACAAAAGTGGTGCCGTCAGCAGCGCCGTGCCTATCCAGATGCTGAAAGTTTTCGCTTCCACGCTCAGATGACTGGCACGACGCGACACCACATTGGACAGCGCAAAACCGATCCCGGCGGTCAACCCCAGCCATTCAGAGGTATTCTGCGGTAGCGGCAAGCCTAAACGCGGCTCCCACAACATGATGAATGCGCCGGCCAGCGACAGTGCAATCACCAGATAGCCGTAGCGGTTCAGGCGCTCACCCAGCAACCAGAAAGAGAACAGGATAGTCCAGACCGGTGCCATGTAAAACAGCAGCAACACGCGCATTACCTCACCGTGCAGCATCGCCAGCACATAGCCGAAATTCGCCCAGCCGGCGGAAAACAGCAGTAATAGCGCCCACCATCCCGCACTGCGTATCTCGCGCCAGACGCGCGGCAACATGAACGAACCGAACAGCATGGCCAGCAAGTAGGTGATCAGGGTCGCCAGGGGGCCGGACACCCCGGCCTGTTGCAACACGCGATAGGGATACCAGATCAGGCCCCAGATTAGCGCGCCGGACAATATTCCCGCGACCGGCATGACATTTATTTTTATTGGCACTGGTACAACCCTTATAAGAAATTAAGCCGGGGTCACACAAAGCCGGGGTCAAAGCCGGGGTCAGGTCTTGCATTAACGCATATGCGTTAATGCAAGACCTGACCCCCTCACAGTATAATGCGCGCTGACTTTAATGCGCCATTGAGATAGCCGATGAACCCCGATTTGAACAAGCTGCAACCCTATCCTTTCCAGAAACTCGCCGCCCTGTTTCGTGAAGTCACGCCCAATGCGGATTATCGACCGATCAGTCTGTCGATCGGCGAGCCAAAACACGCGACGCCTCAGTTTATCAAGGATGCCCTGACGAACAATCTGACGGGGCTGGCGAATTATCCCACAACCCTGGGCTCTGACGCGTTACGCAGTACGATCGCCGACTGGTTATCCCGTCGCTACGGCATTCCCGCTCCCGACTTTAAGACTCAGGTATTGCCGGTCAACGGCAGCCGCGAGGCCTTGTTTGCCTTCGCGCAGACCATCATCGACCGTTCAAAAGCCGATCCTGCCGTGATATGTCCCAACCCTTTCTATCAGATTTACGAAGGCGCGGCATTTTTAGCAGGTGCTACGCCCTACTTTCTCAACACACTGCCGGAAGATAATTTTGCGCTGAACTTCGACCAACTACCCGAAGCAGTCTGGCAAAGGACGCAGCTGATCTACGTTTGCTCGCCGGGCAATCCGACCGGTCGCGTCATGCCTTTAGCCGAATGGAAAACGCTGTTTGAGATGTCGGATCGCTACGGTTTTGTCATCGCCTCGGATGAGTGCTATTCGGAGGTCTATTTTGACACAAAGCCTTTAGGTGCATTGGAAGCCGCTCAGCAGCTGGGGCGCCCCGATTACCGCAACCTGGTGGTATTTTCCAGCCTGTCCAAACGCTCGAATGTGCCCGGCATGCGTTCAGGATTTGTCGCAGGCGATGCGCGCGTCATCGAAAAATTCGCCCTGTACCGCACCTATCACGGTTCAGCGATGAATCCGGTGATCCAGGCAGCCAGCATCGCTGCCTGGAACGACGAAATCCATGTGGCGGAAAACCATAGGCTGTATGCAGAAAAATTCTCGCGCGTCGTCGAGATTTTGCAGCCGGTGTTACCGGTAACCATGCCCGATGCCGCATTTTATCTGTGGGTACGCACGCCGCTGCCCGATACCGTGTTCGCGCAAAGCCTGTATCGCGACTATAATGTGACGGTTTTACCCGGCAGTTATTTGGCGCGCAGCGCACAGAACATCAATCCGGGCGAAAATTTCATACGCTTGGCGCTGGTTGCCGGCACGGAAGAAACCGTCGAGGCCGCATTGCGCATCGCCCGTTTTGTTGCCATGTCAAAGGACAGCTGAAACGTACAGCCTTTAATTAACACAACAAATTGAATTTATTTTCCACCCTAAGGTTAAAACCACCGGCTTTAGCCGGTTAGCTTTAGCTGCGATAATGCGCTTTCTGAACGGAGGCGAGCATGGACTACAGGCACGGAAGCCATACGGTTTTTCAAATTGAA
>Ga0208863_1000645_pt1 | contig 29315 bp, 32 predicted proteins | sample RifOxyD3_FD_184040 | JGI IMG/M metagenome (GOLD analysis project Ga0208863, IMG submission 184040) | Soil microbial communities from Rifle, Colorado - Rifle Oxygen_injection D3 (SPAdes) | ecosystem: Environmental > Terrestrial > Deep subsurface > Rock core/Sediment | place: Rifle, Colorado...
AAAGCACGCTGAGGTCTTCGTTCACTCCCTCCAATCCGGCGGTATATTCGAGCTTGGCCTCCTTTTTGGCGACTGCATCTTCCTCGCCCTCGAAAAGTTCCTTGGCGGTCTCCCGCCACGCGCCGAAGTGGTATTCGTCGAAGACCACGAGGTCCCAATTCACCAAGTGGAGCCATTCATTCTTGGGCTTGATGTTTCCTACATCGTCGCGACCGAGGAGATCCTGGAAGGAGCCGAAATAGACCACCGGCTTAGTAGAATCGATCTGGGTGGGGTCCGTATCGGATTTTCGGGAAAGGTACTGCCAGCCATCGAAGTCCGCGTGTGATTCAAGATCCGTCTGCCACGCATCCTCGACCGCAGGCTTGAAGGTCACCACCAGCACCCGCTTGGCTCCGAGCTTCCTGGCCAGCTGGTAGGCGGTGAAGGTCTTGCCGAAGCGCATCTTGGCGTTCCAGAGGAAACGCGGGGTCGCATGCATGTCCTCATTCCAGATCGAGTGGAAGTAGTCGTGCGTTTTGCCAACGGCCTCGGCCTGCTCCCGGCGCATCGGGAAGGTCTCATGATGGGTGCCCGTGAGTCGTTGGCCGGTGCGGAGTTCGGTGAGCACGGTCCGCACCTCTGCAACCGAGCAGCGCATCCACTCCAGCTCGACCTTCTTGAAGCCCTTCCTGACGAGCGCGATGCGCACCTGGTGATCGGAGAAGAGCGAACCATCGTCACGCTCGGCGGACTCGTCCAGCTCGATCATGAAATTTTTGATGGCGGCGGTCTTGAGCTGCTCGGAGATGCGTTGCTTCACGTCGCGTGTTGTCTGCCCAACTTTTAGGAGGCTCTTGTGCGCCTTGTCTTCAATGGAGTAGGCGTAGATGCGCAGCCGGGCTTCCGGCTTGGGCGCGAGGATTTCCTCGATGGTTTTGCTCATTGAGGCCTCCCAATAACTTCCCAGTGCCCGGCTTTGTCCGACCCAACGCGCCTGAGTCGGCCCTGTTCCCGAAGTTCTTTGATATGCCGCTTGATGGTCTTGTCGGACACGCTCAGCCCGATGGCCATCTTCTGCGCCGTCATTTTGGGATTGGCCCGCACCATCATCAGAATCTTGTCTGAGACTTCGTTTACAGGGACATTTACAGGGACATTTACAGGGACATCGACTACCGTCTCCGTTGCCACATCAATGTACTTATACAATGAATTGCCAATGGCATCAAGCATGAAGCTGATGAAGGGTCGGCAATTCACCGCGCCGGTATGCGACTCTTGCAGCGCCTTGTAGTACAGCGCTTGATTGTGGTGGACCAGGGTTTCGACCGGCATCCAGGCAAACAGCGGATTCCATTTGGCGAGAATCAGGGTCTGCCACAGCCGCCCGATTCTGCCGTTGCCGTCGCGGAAGGGATGGATGTATTCTAACATGTAGTGGACGGCGGTACTCATGATGAGCGGGTGCGCTTCGGTGGTCTTCCCCCAGTGCAGAAGCTGCTCGACGAGGGCAGGGACCTGTTCCGCCGGGGAGCCGCGGTGCATCACCGAGCCATCGCCGCGCACGACGGCCACGCCGACCGTGCGGAACCGGCCCGACTCTCCGATGAGTGTGTCGGTGAGGTGCGCGTGGGCCTGCAGCAAGTCGCCCACCGACCAAGGCTCATAGCGGGTCATTTCGTTATAGGCATGCCAGGCGTTCTGCACCTCTTTGATGTCCTTGGGCGGCCCCCAGACGGGTTTGCCGTTGATGACATCGGTGACCTGGCCCAGGGTGAGCCGGTTGCCTTCGATGGCGGTGGATGCGTGAATCGAGAGGATGCGATTAAGCTTGCGCAGATGTAACACATCGCCGGACTGTTCCTCGCTGATCTTGACGCGCTCAAGCAGGGCGTGAATATCGCCGATCTTTTCGTGCCACCTGGGGTCTTCTGTATAAAACTTCTCAAGCAGCGTCACGGTGTTCCCCTTTTGGTTGCACCTTCGACCAGCCGCATTCACTGGCTTCCCGCTCGTAGAAATCGCGGGCAGCGCCATTCTCCACCCGCATCAGGGCGCGGTAATGGGACCAGGAGAGATGTGGCGAGAAACCCTGCTGCAATTCAGTACCCGCTGGGTAGCTTTTCTGCGCTGGAAGTAATTCTATCCCCAGTGGGGACATTTTTCCCGTTTCGCCCAATTCTCTTCCCGCTGGGGAGAGATTCCCTGCTGTAGAAGATTCTCTTCCCGGCGGGAAGAGAATCGCATCCCTGTCGGAATATACCAGGTAGAATTGCCTGAAACTCCACAACACCTGTGAGGAAAATCCTTTCCCATAACGCTCCGTCAGCCGTGCGGAAAGCTCTTCGACGACCCTTTTACCATACTCCGCCCGTTCCTCACCCCCTTGCAATGCCAGAACAATCTCGCGCCCGATCATCCAGTAGGCGAGCACCATATTCGTGTTCACCGCCCTGATGACATTGCCCCGCGCCTGTTCAAGGATGGACACGACGCGAGTAAAGAGCGCATCCGGATGCTCGACGGAAATGTTCTGCTTCGGCTTACTCATAGATATTCTCGTTGGAGGCGGCCTCGTCGATGCTCATCGCTCTGACCTGGGACTCGATGAACGTCTGTTCCTCTGGTGTGATGCCGAACTTCGCGTACAGCGCCTCGTCCGTCCAAGTACGATCCCATGTCTGCATCGGAACCCAAGTGTAAGTGGAGTGCAACGCATGTTGGGTGATTTTCCGCAATGATACAAGGAAGCGAAAGAATCTAGTTGTGTAATACGACTGGAGACTCATGGCCGCCTTGCGTGAGCCAACGTGAAAGCACAGGAACGACTGTGTACAGACTGATGGCGACGGTGCAATCTGTGGCTTGCCCAAGATCGGATGTGGCAGCGCATCTCCGCCGTTGTACGCCTCAGGGACAAGAACTTTCCAAGTGTCGATCAGATGGATATTCTTGGTCACGGCCTTGCGCCCGATATAGCCCACGCCGCGCTTCATTTTGCGGATGAAGTAGAGTGGCACATCGCCTGGACACTCTGTTTTCTGGAAGTCGTCGAAGTTAGATGCCAAGCCGAATACCGTGTCGCGGGAGAGGATCGTATTGATGGTCGGTTTGCCGTGCTTCAGTACTTTGTGCAGAATCGAGATCGCACGCCCGTCTCGGACGAATACATCGTACTCGCCAAGGTTACGCGGCAATGGCCCAAGGACTTCCTCGCCGCGCACCGTCGTTACATTGCAATCGCCGGCGTGGGCCGCATCCCAAAGGAAGTAGCAGACTCCGGCCTTAATCTCGACACCGGGGAATACGTCGCTTGCCGCCGGATAGTCCACCAGTTCGCGCATGCGACGATCACAGAGCATTGTCTGACGAAAAGCATCAAGACCTCTCCCGCCAGCCAACCACCGAGAGGGAATGACCATGCTCAGGAAGCGTGGATCAAGCTTTAGCGCTTGCTCCACGAAAAGATGGTAAATCGAGGAGTCACTTGAACCACCTGCCCCACCTTTCATCTGATACGGTGGGTTTCCGATGATAACGTCGAACTGCATGGCACCTCCAAAAAGCTCGGTGATGCGAGCCTTAATGTCGTTGGTATGTATGAACGCATATGCGTAGTTCTCAAGTCCTGCCTCTCGGTCCAAAATCGCTTTTGGTGCGCCACAGAACTCACACTTGGTGTCACCCCACGTGTGCTCGGTACGCTCAAACCAGATATTGCCAGCCTCACTTTCAAAATTCTTGGCAATGGAATGTGGACCATTGGCATATTTGGTGCAATACAAGCTCCGGCGTGCCAGCAGGCTTGTAAGATGCGTAATGCCGATGCCGAACACTTGCCTGGACAGGATGTGATTGACCCGTTCTTCGAGGTTCGGTATTTCGTCCGTGAGGCCCTTGGTCAAGCGACTGGTGATTTCACGTAGGAACACGCCGGACTTTGTGAACGGGTCGAGGAATTTCACAGTCTTGTCCGCCCAGATGCTCGCCCCGTTGTGGCTGGCCGCCCATGCCTCGGCGAGGGTGTTCAGTATCCGATTGGCGAACTCGGGCGGCGTGAAGACCTCGTCGTTCGAGAGGTTCGCGATGCAGGTCAACACATCCGGGTTGCGCCCGCGCAAAGAAAAACTGACCTGTTCTATCATGGCTTCCACCTTCCCGCTCATGGCTGTGTCACTTCCAGTCGCTGTACGCCCGCATCCGCCAACAGCAGCTTCATTTGCTGGATGGCGGTCTGGTTCAGCAGTTTTAGCCGTTCTGCCTGCGCCAGCCCCTGATGGATGAAATGTGCGTTCAGCGTTTCCAGATTGGCCAGGCACACCAGTTGCGAGGCATTGGCCTCGTCGCGGATGTTGCCACGGCGAGAGGGGGTTTCATCGCGCCATTGTTTCGCGGTTTTGCTGAACAGCGCCATGTTAAGCAATTCCGCCTCGTTAGCGTAGATGAGGTTGATCTGCTGTGGTGTCAGTCGCGGCGGAATCAGGTTGGCCTTGATGGCGTCGGTGTGGATGCGGTAGTTGATCTTGGTCAGGTTTCGGCGGATGTCCCAGCCCAGTTGCTGATGTTCCGTCTCTTTCAGGCGTTGGAATTCCTTGATGAGGTAGAGCTTGAATTCGACCGACACCCAGGAGGCAAACTCAAAGGCGATGTCCTTGTGGGCGTAAGTGCCGCCGTACCGGCCTGCCCTGGATCGGATGCCGATGGCGCCGGTCAAATCAGTCCATTTTGAGGGTGTCATTACAAATGCATTGCTGCCAGATTGATTTTTAACCGTATCGAATTCGACACGGTTAAAGTCCGAATTATTCAGTAGCTCCCAAATACCAAGGAATTCGATGGATGAACGCGTACGCATCCAGTTCTGAATGACAAACCTCGGATCATCGGCATTCTTGAACTTGGCGATATCCGTCAGCGAAATATAATCATCTTGATCCATTCTCTGGATGCGGACGGTTTCATTTAACACAACAATCTGGCTATTCTTGCTCATCAGAAACTCCCGTTTCCAACTGTGGCGAATCCGCCATAATTTAACCCCAACCCATCGTATTCAATAGACATATAGCGGTCTCGCTGCGTCTTTCATGTTGACTTTCGCCATGTTCAATCTCCCTCCAGGGCCGCCAGCTCGCTCACCGTCATCGGCGGGAAGGTTTGGACCGGCTTGAAAATTTCGTGTTTGCCGAGGCACGCGAAGAGCGGGTTTTTCTCCATGTAGGCCGACATCTGGGTGAGCACGTCCAGGCGAAAGTCACGACGCTGGAACTTCCCCTTTCCGAGGTAGCCCCACTCGGCGAAGGTGATCGGCTGGCCGCTCGTGGTGCGCATGGTCAAGGCGTCACCGTGGACGAGATTCTGTGAAAGCACGTAGAAAGCGGCGCGATAGAGGTCGTTCGACTCCTCAAGATTCAAGTAGTCGGCGAAGATTTCCAGCATGTTCGCGCGGCACTCGTCGATGTTGTCCGCCAGGAGCTCGATCCCGTAGGTACACATCAGCGCGAGCAGGGCATAGTGCCGCTTTTCAAAGTCGGACTTTCCAAACTTGAGTTCGACGGCGGCGAGCTTGCGCCGCAGCACCCGGACGAGGAAGTTCCCGCTCCCGCAGGCCGACTCCAGAAAGCGAGAGTCAATCCGCTCGCTCTCTCCTTTGACGAGGTCGAGCATCGCTTCGACCATCCACGCGGGGGTGAATACCTCCCCGTGGTCAGCGACGCGTTGCTTGGACTTGACCAAGTTCATAGGACGGTGCATTTCTGGCGATTCCTTATAGTAGATATTTCGGGCTAACAAAAAGCTAACCGGGAGCCGGTTGTTTCTGCGATCCAGTACAGCGCCGTGTTCGCAAGTCACACCAAGCGTGCTAGCTCATAAATTGTCCACAAAAACCTGCGAGGCCGACTAAATCCACCTCGGCCAGCTTCCATTTTCTGTGATCATCATCTCTCGCGTAGCATTTCAATCTGGGAGGCACACCCACCGAGTACTCCCATTTGAACGTCTTTGCATGTATGACTTTGTTCGAGAATTCGCGGAACGACAAATCAACTCTTTCATCGTTCTCCAGCACCAAGCTACCACACTTCCAATGGGTGCCTATTTGTTTATGGTAGTCCGTAATCCTCTCTTCATCGTCGAGGATTCTCAATAACAAGGCAAGTTCGGTAATGGCGCGATTGGCTCTTTCCTCGCCTACTTCAAAGATGGCTTTCCCAAGGTATTTCCATTCCCCCACGAAATTCTTTTGCATAAGCTCGATTAGCGGCGCTCGGGAGTAAGCGACGCTCATAATGACAGAAAGGTTTTCGTGAACCAACTGAGTCAGTCGTATCGGGTATTTATTCATTTCCTGTCTTTGCAACGCGAAAATCACCGGTTTAACCGGTGCATTTTATTGTTGAAATTAAGAGTCATGTCCACGGAATTCATGCAGTTTTCGAAGAAATTGTAATGTCAAACCAGAGTTATTTTTCGTCTTCCAGGCTGTACTCACCTTTTAATAATCTAAAGAAGACATCGTTTCGACTCGAAGCCAATCGGTATATGTCTTCATATGCGTACATTTCTATTCTAATTTCCCTGAACTGAGGAGCAGCGGCGCTGTTCGCTCCTATGGAGAAATTCTCGTTGAAAAAATATGAAGAATCCAGAAAAGGAATCTTGTGAGGCGAGCCTCCGATGTTATTGGAGTTTAATTCCTTATTTATATCGCTCTTCCGCGCCAATATTACTCCGAAATAAAGAATCTTGTCAGGATCAGCATCCCAGTTCAGCACTTTGACAGGCTCTTTGTAAAACTGTGCAGCGTATCGTTTTACTTGCGCCACCATGCTTTCATATTTACTACCAGCATTGTGAGCACTAGATGTTGATTTCAGCTCCAGAATCAAAAGCTCTCTTGGTAGCTTCGGATCATCTGACCACAGATAGATGTCAGAGGCTTCTTGCCCCTTTCGTGTACTTAGACCCTTAAACGTCTCAGAAAAGATAGTATACTTGTCGTCGAGAATCCAAAGATTATGAAGGTGGTTTTTGTTTGCCGAAGTACGTAAATTTTCACCACGTTTCAGAAACAAATCATGGATATCGTCTTCAAGTTCGTTCTTTATTTCTCCTTCCTCATCGAATTTCCTGATCAGTCCCTGGAACTTCTGAAGCACCCTTTTTCTGTGATCAACGTAAATTTGAAGACTAGAATTTAGTAATTTTCCAATCTCTTCAGTTTCTGATTCCTGATTTATCCAATAGCTCTTCTCAACCTTGCCTTTGCTCTCGATAGCAGTACTGACCAAGTCGGCTTCTCTAAGGACACTGTTTGTTGAGGCTGCCTTTTTTTCATCTATGAAGACAGAAAGGGAAAGATACTTTTCCTTGGTGGTCGCAACATTTTTCCTTGTTTCAGATCTGTTTCTTTCAATCTGCGATGCAAAATGTTGGTCAAGTACAGCGGCCAGACTGAACTGGATTTTTTCAACGTGTTCGACGGGAATCTCGATTTTGTCGCCCTTCTGGTCAACATTATCATCAAAGTATTCTGATGAAAGAAACCAGTCATAAGCGTCTGGAAGGTCTATCTCATATTCTATTCTCCCCTCCTCAATTTCTGCGCGAAGATGTCTCGCGAAGCAAATAATTTGATTTCTGGTCTTCGGTGTATCTTCTTTCTTTAGCAACCACAATTTGAACTCAGATTGAGCATCCGATTCATTTTCGAATTTTACTTTGAAAGGGATGCTGTCGACGTTCTTTTCTATGTAGGATCGGTTCACATTAACCATTTGACCGTTAAGCTCGACCGAGACCTGGAGTCTCTCGTTTTCAATAAAGAATGGAAAAAAGTTTTCAATGAACCAATTTTTGATTTTCTCGATATCAGAGTACTTTGAAAAAAATGTGTTGGCTCTTTTGTATGTGTGTTGTTTGATGAGCTTTAAAGTCAAGACGGTTTCAGAATTTTCCTTGTCGGTTTTAGACCCATCAGAGACTTCGATATCAAACAGAGGACATGAGATTTCAGGATAGTTGAAGTGCTTCTGTCTATACTCACCATTCTCCTGCCGATAAACCGACCTGTAACTAGCGTTGTCTGAGAAATAGACTATGGCTAGGCGCCCTTGGCCCATCGGATGAAAGTGTAGGATTTCTTTTTGAGGATTTCTTGTATCCAGGTGCGTGAAGTATTTTCTGTTTATATCCGTAAAACCTTCGCCGTTGTCCTTAACTACAATTTCGACGTGATCTTCGTCCTTATCGATTATTACCTCGACCTGAGGCTGGTATTGTGGATGATTTTCATTCTTGTCTCGAATGATCGCTGCATGTATGGCATTTGAGACAACTTCTCTTATTAGGTATCCAAATTTCTCCCTGGAGTTCTTGTAGAGTTTCTCTGCTCTGTATTCAACATCAGATTTCTGCTCCACAAATATTTCCTCAAAAGTATTCAGAATTTTCGTCTAAAAACAACTTCAATGCTTCAACGCTAACAAGTTATTCAACAGTTTCCTGATAACATTCAAAATGTTCCATGCCTGTCAGGGGTAAGCGACAAATTAATTTTTATATATCTATCTGAAATTGTGTCATTATTGAAGTTATTCAACATTCAAATTGCATTCTTAGGTGGTTAACTGCTTAATTCCGATGCCGCATGTTCCAAATGAAATTTTAACGAATTCAATTGAATGAATTTAGAACACCGACCGTTGTAAAGCAACCTGTAGATCGCGATCATGGCCAGCCTGAACCAGTTCAGCCATTTTTGACGGTTTCAAGGAATATCAAAGTACCCCTTGCCGTAAGTCACGTAAATTCATAGCAAAACATTCTTCATAAATGAAGCTGAATGTTTAAGTCATACTGAATGAGATTGCAAGCATTATAAAAATAGCGCCGAATGACCTCAAGATCTTGCCAATAGTGATGCCGTCACTTTCAATTGCTTCAAAGTATCGCTCAGATTTTTTTGGCTCAGGATCGCATAATCAACCACGGCGATGGTTATGAATATCTTTTTTTTCAAAGACATATGCGTTCCTCCTGAAACCCTCCTCTGGGATCAGCCCGCCATCGGCTGACGGATGATGGTTTTCCATTTTTCCGGGGCCGCCTTTCTGGTGTCGCTCAGATAGATCTCATGATGTTTGCCGGACAGTTTTCCCCCTACAGCCTTGATATGATCATGGACTTTCTGAATGGTCGGGCCTTCCTCTGAAAACGGGCCGACATGCATGATCTGGGCAGCCTTGCCTTCGGCAAAGTTCGTGAAGCGGAGATTGGCGAGTGCGGCGGTGTTTTTCTTTTTCCGCACCTGCTCGACTGCTTCGCCCACCTGTTCCTTAGTGATCAGTTCCGGTTGCATGATCATAATGGTCCATTGCCAATCGTCTTTCGCGTCGATACTGAACCGGGACATGTCCTCGGTCCACCACAGACCCTCCAGAGGCAGAACGCCGTAATCAATGCCTTCCGTGCTCTTCTTGATCAAAAATTTCAATGTGTAGGAGACACCGAACAGGGCCGCGATAGCCTCATGAAAGGCCGGCGAAATGTTCGGATCACCTTTGCCGTCAATCATCAAAAAGTTCATTGCCGGCACCTCAACGATTGCCACCTTCTTCGTCGAAGCAGAGTAGAGGTATTTCAGCTCTTTCTTGTAATCAATCTTCTGCATGGCTATCCCCATGATCATGCGGGAAACTTGCTAGTTGCCCGGCTGCCAGATTTCAGCGTCCAAACTTGCCATCGATGCCAGCTCGATCTTGGACGGCTTGACAATGACGACGCAGTAGTTGGGATCGTCCGGCCCTTTGAAATGGGCCTTTAATCCGTCAAACCAAAAGGCATCGCGCTCGGCTTTTGCCGTTGAAATCTCCGCGACGCCCTCGATCTGGAGCCAATTTCTTGCGGTTATAAGGTCTTTCGCGCCCAGGGAGACATGGACATTGGGGTTCTGCCGCATGTGCCGGATCTTATCCGAGCAGAGAGATGTACAAAACCGGATTGATAATTCCTGGTCAGCCAGCCCGACTACGTACCGTACCCACGGTTTGCCGTCCTCGGTAATCGTTGCCAGGTTGATCAGTTGCAGCTCCTTGGCCAGCTCGAAAATTCTTTGTTTCAAATCGCTCATGTCAGTCTCCTTTTAAGGTTAAATTCTATTGGCCAGCGCCTGTTTTCATCAATGGTAGCGGTTTGATCATTCATCCTTGGCCACCTCCCAGTTCTCGCCAGCGGAAACAGTCGACGGTATGGTCATTGACCATGCCCACCGCCTGCATGTGGGCATAGATGATGGTGCTGCCGACGAAGCGGAAGCCACGCTTCTTCAGATCGCGGCTCATGGCGTCCGACACCGGGGTGCCGGCCGGGATTTCGGCAATACTGCGCCAGGCGTTTATAATCGGTTTACCGTCCATGAAGCGCCATTGGTAGGCGGCGAAGGAGCCGAACTCCTCTTGGATCTTCAGGAAGGCGCGGGCATTGGTGATGGCGGACGCCACTTTCAGACGGTTGCGGATTATGCCGGGATTAGCCAGGAGTTCCGCGACCTTGGCCTCATCGAAGCGGGCCACCGAGTCGGGGTCGAAACCGGCAAAGGCCTCCCGATAGGTGAGCCGTTTGCGCAGAATAGTAATCCAAGAGAGCCCGGCCTGGGCGCCTTCGAGGATCAGAAACTCGAACAAGAGCCGATCATCGTGGACCGGCACCCCCCACTCCTCGTCGTGGTAGGTACGGTAGAGCGGGTCGCTGCCGGCCCAGGCACAACGAGGCAGAGTTGTCGCGTCAGCCATCGATTATTCCTTGCATCATATCGTCATCGCCTGCTCCAGGTCCTCGATCAGATCATCCGCCTGCTCGATCCCCACGGAGAGTCGCAACAGTCCGTCAGTGATGCCGATCCGTTGCCGTTCAGCAGCCGACATCTTGGCATGGGAGGTGACCGCCGGCTCGCAGATCGTCGTTTCGATACCGCCCAGGCTGACCGCCGGTTTAATCAATCGCAGCTTGCGGACAAAGCGCGCCGGATCGACCCGCTCTGACTCCAGCTCAAAGGAGAGCATGGGGCCGAAGCCGGTCATCTGGCTCCTGGCCAGTTCGTGAAAAGGCGAGCTTGCCAGACCGGGATAGCAGACCCGCCGGACCTGTTGACACCCTTCCAGAAAATGGGCGAGACGACCGGCGTTTTCCGTCTGCCGTTCGACCCGGATCGCGAGGGTCATCAGGCTGCGCTCAAGGAGGGCACAGGTGTCGGCATTGACGCTGCCGCCCAGGCTGAGGGCCATCTTGCGGATGCGTTCCACATGCTGCCGGGAGGCCACGGCGATCCCGCAGCAGATGTCACTGTGGCCCCCCAGGTATTTGGTGCCGCTGTGGATCACTACATCGATCCCCAGGCCATACGGATTTTGATAGATGGGGGTGGCAAAGGTGTTGTCGATGATGGTCAGCACCTGCCGCTCCCGGGCAAAGGCCGCGACCTTCCGGATGTCGATCACGCTGAGCAGCGGATTGGTCGGCGACTCGATAACAATGACCTTGGTCTCGACGCGCACCGCGCTGCAGATGGCATCAGCGTCCGTGGCGCTGAAGGTGCAGGCCATTCCCAGCCGGGGAAATTCATTGGTGGCAAAGGCGTGGGTTCCGCCGTAGAGTTCATCCATCATCACCACATGGTCGCCGGCCCCGGCAAAGGCCAGGATAGCCGTACTCATCGCCGCCATCCCGGAGCTGAAGAGCACCCCGTCCTCCGCCCCCTCCAGGGCGCAGACCTTCTCGACCACGGCTGTCTGGTTCGGGGTGTTGAAGTAGCGCGGATAAGCGACCCGCTCCCGGTCCAGATAGTTGAAGGCGGTCGAGGTGTAAACCGGCGAGTTCACCCCGCCGTACACCGTGTCCTTGATCGCGCCGCTGTGCACACACTGCGTCTCTTTTCGCATGGTCGACCTCCTTTACTTGATATGCAGTCCATGAACACACTTTTATCTCCTGCTCCCCTTATGGTTAAGACAGATTAGCCATTTAGTGAGGCTTTGATATCCTTGATAAGGAGAAAAAGATGGTACGGGTCGGTCGGGCTTTTCTCAAAACCCCACCCTTCGTACCAAGCACGCGCGGATGCATCCTTGGCATGCACCAAAATGGCTCGAATTCCAGCGATATCAGCCGCTGCAAGCGTTCTTAGCAGAGCGTCTTTCAGAAGTGCTCGTCCTAACCCGCGTCTCTGGTGTGCATGATCAACCGCCAGTCTGGCCAGCAACATAACCGGCACCGGATGCCTCGCAAGGCCTTTCGACACACGATCAGGTGCCTGACTGTATTCAACGCTACCTACTGTCAGGCTGTAATAACCCATCACCTTGTCATCAATGCATAAAACATAAGTCCATGCACTGCCGGCCTGCTGATTGATCAGCGCAAACCGTTGCAAATAGCAGTTCAACTGGGGCTGTCCGCAATCAAAGGCGCTTAACGAATCATCGGCTCGCAGCTTACGGATTGGCTGGTAATCTCCAGCCATCAACCAAGCACTCCTGGTTCATTGAGCAATTTGTGCAAACGCGGTTTTGTCTGCGCCGGGCGATCCAATGCTGCCTCGAAAGCCTCCCATTGAGCATCATCAAGTTCAAAACGACGCCGATCAGTAAGCGCCTGATTAGCTGCCATCACGCCGGCTTCCAGCAGAAATTCGCTTACATTTCTGTGGCAGACACGAGCCGCTTCCTGCAGTAATTGCTTCACCGCCGTCGAAGCACGCACATCAATACGTTCACTTTTCGATTGAGACAAAGAGACCATGGGCTCCTCCTTTTTTATTTCAGTATAACGTACTGACAACGTCGTGACAACCGGCATTTTTCAATCAAAATAAGAGCAGCAACCAATGGTTCTCAGAACATCGGCATTGTCCCGATAGCCCTGAGAAAAATCTGGTCGTACCCAGCGTGATTGATTGAATTCGGTCATAACACCATCCTCTGGAGCCGCAACATTGGATTCGATCCTCTCTGGAACTCGAAAATCTCCCTAAAACCACCGTCTAATTATTTTTTTGTAGATTATGTATTCATTGCCAAAAACATGTTCTAAATATTTTTCTTCTCGCAAGATCACTCTGTGCAATAAAAAAATTAAAATAACGAGCAGCGGTGCGAACCATAACGAATTTGCCACTATGCCAATCCCTGCATAAAGCAGCACCAGAGAGAGGTACAATGGGTTGCGTGTAAAACCAAAAGGCCCTTCACTAATGATGACAACCGTTGGCTTACGGAAACTTATAGGCGTTTTCTGCGTCCGCATAATGCGCCTTGCGCAGAAAGCCAATATTCCCGCAAAGATAATCAGGATAATGCCAACGATCAACCAATAAGCTCGATGGTTATTTTGCAACAGAACTGGACTGTGCCATTGTAAACCAAAGCCTATAAGCAATAATGCCGCAACAAATAGTGGCGGCGGAACAACTCTTCCAAGCATACTTTGTTTTTCGTTCTTCACTATGACCTCCTTTTTGTCAATTTTGGCAGTAAGACTTCCAGCCATAACCTATAGAAGGTCATACTTTATTGGGCATTAACCTATGTTAAGCCAATTTTATTACGGATACGAGAAAGGGCAACGTCAGTAATACCAAGATACGAGGCAATGTGATATTGCTGAACTCGGTCAATAAGTGTTGGGTGATCCGCTAATAAACGACGATATCGTGTCTCTGCCGAGTCCAGAAGAAACTCTCCTTCTCGTATCTCTTTTTTGACCGCTACACTTTCAGCATGCCGTCTTCCTACCCGTTCCCAGGCAGGATGACGGTCGTAACTATTTTGGATTAAGCGGACCGGTATAACCAACACCTCCGTTTTTTCAAGTGCTTGCACGGAATATCTACAGGGTGCATTAAAAATCATGGCGCTGAAGGAGCCAACAAATTCGTTTTCAATAGCAAAAGCTTTATTAAACTCTTTTCCTTTTTCCGTAAGATAATAAAATCGCACCAGCCCTTTGCTGATAAAAAAGAAATTTGGCACTGGTTCACCGGCCTGAAAGAGTAACTGATGTTTATTAAAAATTCGCTCCGTAACCTTTTCTGCAAAATAATTCCACTCTTTTTCAGGAACATCGGCCAATTGTCCAATAAAACTTCTGAGATTGTGCAAGCCGCTTTCTGATGTGTTAATTTTCACGTGCTCGTCACCTCGAAGTAGTAGCAGTAATAGTTTGGTTGAGCCGCGCTTTGTTCAGTATCCCATTGAGGGGTGAAACCAAACAAATTTTGTGCCTGCCTACAGCAGGCATATTGCCGTTTGTCAATGTCTGTAACTGTTTGGTTTTATGCCTCAACCCAACCGACCACATAATTTTCACAGTTACATTTCGCTGACGAGCCGACCAAAAGTCTCCACCTGTGTCCAATTGGTGAACTCAACAACTGTTTTAGGATCGGTAGGCCCTTTTGTCATCCACATGATCACCCGTATCATCAATCTGTCCCAAAAGCTATACTTCTGGTAGTCTATTTTCCCCGCAAAAACAGCGAGTTCCTTTGGCCGCCAGGATATTTGCTTAAGGAATTTCTTTAAATATGGATTAGTTGCCGGTTGATTCTTATCCGGTTTTCGGGCGACAACATTTACCGAGAAAAAGGCATTCGGTTTACTATCCAGAATTTGTTCATTTCGTTTTATGAACTCGTAAACTTGCCGGCTATGCCTTCCGTAGCGGATACTCGCACCGAGAACGACCTTATCAAATAGCTGCAATTCCATATTCGGTTCGTCGTCTATAGACAACAGCGTTACGATATGAGCCTGCTGCTCGATAACCTGCCGGAGCCGCCGGCAAATTTCTCGAGTGTGATTATCGGTAGTTGAATAGATAATCAGAATTTTAGCCATCTTACGTTGCAAGGTTCATTTTTAACATAGATTTGCCTCTTTCACGATTTTTCCCAGGGTTAGAAATGGTTTTTGCTACTCGCCCCAGAACTCTTTTAATTTGTCCGCGTCAAAGATGTAGTCTTGAACCCGGACTATTTTAGTACCTTTGATGGTAACTACGCCAATTCCGGTTGAATTCACTTTTTTGCCGAATTTATTTGTAGCTTGTGCCTCCCAGTGGACCGCTATGATATTTTCATCACCGAGATAGAAGTTGTTTTTTAAGTATATATTTTTAATAGTAAATTTTAAATCAGGAAAGACTTTCCGCCAATTTTCAAACCACTCTCTTATTGCTTTTTTACCTATTATCTCCCCACTTGCGGATGTATTTCCCGGATAAACAAACGTGGCATTTTCGTCCCAATCCTGCAAATAAGTTTCAAGATCGCCACTGTTCATGGCTTCCATAGCTGATCTTGCCTTCATAATTGAGAGAGATCCGCATCCTGTTAGTAAGAATATGCATCCAATTAACAAAATAGCTGGTCTAACCAGGCCCATATTTTATATTCTCCATGGGTTATATTGCTTAAATTCCATCTTGTACTGACATAAGCATAATGCTATTGGTCCTAAAGGCCTGTAAACCACTATCTCTTTTTCCGTTTTTTGTCAACCGACCAGGCAGTATCAGTTCATTTGAAAAAATAGGATTTCATCAATATTGTCAACAAGATGTATACAAGTTGTGTATATTCCGGATGCCAAAACCCTGTTTGCCGGCGATGTTTTGTTCACCAATTTTCATCCGAATATGCGGGATGGCGATATTCCGGGCTGGGAAAACGTACTCGATGGAATTTCAGCCATGGATGTTACAGCTATAATCCCGGGGCATGGGCCTCTGTCGACCAAAAAAGATCTTCAGGATATGAAGCAGTACCTGATGACCTGTGAAAGGCTCGGCAAGGAGTTGGCCGGCCAGGGAAAAGACGCGCAGTATATCGCCGACGAGATACTTAAGTCCGTCCCCAAAAGAGCGTTCTTTGAAATGTTCGTGGCAGGTAATGTATCGGCAAAATATTTAACAAAATAAGCCGACTGAGCCTAAATTGTAATAGTCACACCGCACGAGGGATTAAAGCGTCAAAAAAAAGATGATTCACTTTGAAATCATGTCTTGCTTCAGCATATACTGTATATTATAACAGTATTTATCACCCTAGTATTCAGACATATGCGAGGCTACCGTGAAAAGTCTGACAGCAAAACAAACAAAACTTATTGAATTTATTGACGATTGGCAGAGGGCAAACGGACACCCGCCGACCCAGGCGGAAATATGTGGCCACTTCGGGTTTAGCAGCCTTAATACCGTGCGCAGTCACCTTCTGCTTATCGAAAAAAAAGGTTACCTCCAGCGGAATTGCGGGAAGGCACGTGGAATCCGCTTGACATCGTTACAAACAACACTGATAAACCGGCAGCAGGAAAATTCAATACCCATCCTCGGCAGTATTGCGGCGGGTGTCCCAATATGGGCGGAACAAAATTTAGAGGGTTTCCTACCTATTTCACCCACACTGTTTGGCGGAGGGGAACTTTTTGCACTCCACGTTCTTGGCGACAGCATGACCGGCATAGGAATAAAAAATGGCGATATTGCGGTCATAAAGAGAACTGATTGCGTGGAAAATGGTGATATTGCAGCTGTTCTGGTTGAACACGAAGCCACATTAAAACGAATCTATTTGTCATCAAAAGCACTCGTGCTTAAATCCGAAAATCCTGCCTTTGCAGATCAAATTTATGACATGAACCAGAACAACCTTATCCGTATCCTGGGGAGCTATAAGGGGATTATCAGAACCACGGATAATCGGTATTGCTCATGAATCTTTTATTCACCGCCAAAGAGTATGGATGTCATGATGTCGTGCCGCTTGACGGTGCGCCTATGCCCAGGCATTTGGACTACCTTGATTTATTAAAAACTTTTGGAAACGGAAACCTTAAAGTTGACGCCGTCGCCGAGTTCCAGGCCAGACCTTTGCTGTACCTTGTATCGGGAGACCGATTACGAAATGTTGACAAAGAAAAAATTATGGAATTGCAGCGCCTTCTGGCTAACAGGGGGGAGCGGGCTTACCTCGGTGTTTTAAGTCCGGGGGAGTTGATTGTATATCCAATAAACCTGGACCGATCCGTCTTGGCCCACGGTTGGAACGAAACCATCAAGCTGGACGATTCAGTGGCACCCCTGTTTTTTCAGAGTTTAGTAAGTGGCGTTTTCACTTTGAAAGGCCAGCCAGAGGCCCCTGATTATGTATTTAAGACAATTCATGACCTGTTGAGCCGTTCATCAGAAATTCTCATATGCAAGCATGCCCTTAACCCTCTGGATGTCCTTTCGTTTCTCGGTCGGGCTCTGTTCCTGCGCTTCCTGTGTGATCGAAAAATAATCCGGTTGAATGAGCTTGATGCAATTTGTCCGCAGGCAACATCTCCAGGGGACTGTTTCAAGAATGCTAATAACTCCGTAACAACCTGCCAGTGGCTTGATGACACCTTCAACGGCGACTTGCTTCCGCTCTCCAGCAACTATAGAGAAGTATTCGAGCACGCAGACTTACAAACAAACGGCAAACTGTTTAACCATTTACGAGCTATCCTTGAGGGTTGGAAACACGCAGGGAATGAACATTTTCAACGTCCAATACCAATAGATTGGCCGGATCTCGACTTCGCCCACATCCCCATCGGTGTACTCAGCCAAGTATATGAGAGTTTCAGCCGGGTATGGGATTCGCAACGATCGGAAAAGACAAGTGTTTACTACACACCAAAAAGCATTGCACGCTATCTGGTAGATGACGCCTTTGCTGGTTTAACCAATAAGCAAGATGCCCAGGTTCTTGATCCGAGTTGCGGCGCCGGGATATTCCTTGTCCTGGCATTCAGAAAGCTTGTTGCGGCACGTTGGGAGCATGACGGAAAAAGACCGGACACCAAGACGATTCAATCCATCCTTTACAAACAGCTCCGCGGTTTCGATGTCAGCGAGTCAGCCCTGCGCCTGGCGGCCTTGTCGCTTTATATTACCGCTATAGAACTTAATGATTCACCCCGTCCTCCCAAAAGCCTTAAATTCCCAAAACCGCTCCAACGCGTGGTACTTTATAACCATAGACGACCTGAGGAACTAGATTCCAGGGGGTTTGTCCTCGGCAGCTTGCACCCGGATCTTTCTGAAGAGTTCAATGGCCGTTTTGATCTGGTTATCGGAAACCCGCCATGGAGTCGTCTGCAGGGGGACAATGAAGAGGCCAAAAAAGAAAATAAGGCACATAATGCCGTATTCACAACATTGACTCGCCGGGTCTTGATGGATCGTGGCCTTGCAGAAACAGCAAAGACCTACAAGAATCCTGACAACAACCCAGACCTGCCATTTTTATGGAGATCAACACAATGGGCGAAACAGGGCGGCATTATCGCCATGGCACTACCCGGAAGAATATTCCTCAAACAGACCCCCGCCGGCACCCGTGCCTTTAATGCAATACTACAGAGTTTCGAAATTACAGGGATACTGAATGGCTCAAACCTGTCGGATACGGCGGTGTGGCCGGGCATGAATCAGCCTTTCATGCTATTTTTCGCACGTAATCGCAGGCCTGCCGCCAATCATCATTTCCATTTTATTACCCCCCATTTCGAAAAGCACCTGAACGACAAGGGGGGCGTGCGCATTGATTTTCAATCCGCGCAGCCGATAGCTGCATCAGCAGTCATAGAAGATTCCTGGCTTCTAAAAACATTGGCTGTGGGAACGGCGCTTGATGTGGAAGTGCTTCGCAAACTTGATGAATTAGATTGGCCAAGCGTTGGGTCGTATTGGAAGCCCCCATTCTCAGGGTTAGGATACAATCTTTCGCCAAACTTGAGGCAAGATAATGCAGCATTCATGACTGAGTTACCTAACTTTATTCCTCCTGAGAAAGGGCAATTTTCAGTTAATGTCTCTTTGCTGACTAAATCCGGCTTCACCACCGCCCACAGACCGCGTGGGCCTGAGCTATATTCCTCACCACTGCTTATCGTGCCGCAATCTCCAGGGGCGTCCATTACTTCGGCTAAGTCTTATCTGCTTCATGATGCCACCGTTTTCAATAAATCATATTACGGATTTTCCGCACATGGGGTTCTTGATGCTTCCTCTATTTCGCTTCTTCATCTGATCACGCATTCGGAACTGTTCAGATACCATGTTCTCATGACAAGCTCCCGGATGGGCGCGGAACGCCGAACCTTTTTAAAGGAAAATCTTGAAAAATTCCCATTTCCGGTAATCGAGCTGTTGCCAAAGAATCAACGGCAACACGCAATAGATCTGTCAAAACAGCTTGAAACCACATCCAATAAACCTTGGCAGGAACTTAACGACTTCATTTTTGATCTCTACGGGATGAATAAATATGATCGCCAGGTTGTGAAAGATACGCTCGAAGTAGCCCCTCCCTATAAAGAGGCGCGTGATCGAGCCAATAGCCCTCCGGTAAAAAAGGACCGAAACGCCTTCTATGCCGAACTGCAACGATTGCTTGCCCCGTCTTTTACGATTACTGATGAAACCGTATCGGTTGATGAAGTTGCAATCACGCGACCGGATTTTCTTTCACCCTGGCATTTTTTTGCTATTTCAACAACCACTGCTTCCGCCCATATTACTCAAGCGGAGCAGAAAAAATTGATTTCCCAAATCGCCGAAGAAGCCAATAAATCAGGATGCAGCAGGGTTATTGTACATGAAGATGGAAGTCTACTTATTGGAGTTATTGGCCAATATCGATATTGGACCTTGAGTCGTGCACGACTGTGCGCTTTAGACATTTTACGCCATCATCTTGATGTGTTTCCTTTTGGGAGAAGCTGATGGCTGTAGGTTTTTTTACTCAAGGCATAGAGTTCACATTGCCTCACCCGCCCATCTCGCAACGGACAATCCTGCTTCTTTGCAAGGTAATCAGACGAGCATGGCAGTTGCTCATGGAACAGCCACCCACCCACTTTCTCTTCAATTCAACAGATGAGGATGCCATTACCCAGGTATTGGTGGAGATCATTGAAAACCGTCTGCGAAAATACGGCGAAGTTGATGGCTTCAATAGCGCATTGTTCGGCAAGGTCGTTCGAGAGCCGAAAATCACAAATTTTGACAAGAAGCACCCCGATAAGATGCCGGATATTTTCTTCGATCTGAAACGTGAACGATATCCGCTTCTCAGCGATCAGGATGGGCTTTTTGTGGAATGCAAACCCATTGACGGCAAGCATCCGATTTTGTCCTGTTATTTCAACAAGGGATTGGTCCGGTTTGTTAACGGCGACTATGCCTGGTCAATGCAAAATGCTCTGATGGTCGGATATGTAAGAGGGCAGTATTCATTTGCAAAGCTTGTAACTGTACTTGATGATGAAAAGAACTCAATTTTGAAGACGAATAGGCATTGGGAAATTAACAAATATTCCATCTACCGTTCAAAGCACCCACGAGAGTTTGAGTGGCCTGAAGGCCGTGGCCAAGCTTGCCCGATCTCGGTCACGCACCTTTGGTTGCCATCGTAATTTTCAATCCATCGGGGCCGGAGAAAATGATCACTCTGCCCCCATTTCCTCATTCTTTGCCGGCAATGATGGTTACAAATCCCCTGACTACGGCACGATATTCAAGCAGGAGCCCCAACTTCTCCAAGGTTGTCGCCACAAAATCCGGAGAGATCTTGAGCTTACGGAAGGCACTCTTGTGCAGCGACCAAACGTCAAAGCACGGTGGGGAACATCGCAAGATATAATAGAATTAACATCATCAGGATTGATCTTCTATTCATTTTTCTCCAAGATATCTAACCGGCGATACCCACTCCTCAATTATCTCTTATTCTGCTTGCCCTTTGCCAACCGCAAATTTGCCTGTGAAGTATTTCTTTCGTATTTGTCCAGCTTCTTCCTCTATCCAGCGGTCAAGCCCAACCTTTTTAATCCGGCAGAGATTGATGAGTTTTATATTATGAGGATATTTGGCGGCTTGGTCAGCAACTGGCGCTAAGAACGTACATGGAAAATCATTACAGTCGCAGCATAATTCCACACCTTTGGCCTTGACACAATCCAGGGTTGCACACCCTTTTGGCAGATGAAAATGCTTTCCGTCCTGTTGACGGCAACCTTTACACGCTATTTCATCCTTCGGCACATTATATTTGACGTGAATCATCTCTGCAAAATCGTTCGTCAAATTGTCTTCGTAAAGTTCACAATTGAAGCAGTCTATTCCACAGGGGGCTGTTAATGCCTTTTTGTCTTTCATGCATGCTCCTTATAATGTCGATGGTGATCTTAATCAGGCGTTTATGGGCAGATTATTCTAAATCTCTTCCCCTGTATCATATATAACGAAAGTCCTTTTGACTTCAGAAATCTCTTGGGTTAAACAATAAACCGACGGAGATGAAGACAGCCTTGGCGCTCATGAATAATCCTGATTTTTGATGTCAACAGGGTTTGATCGAATAGTGCTGAGACTGGGCGAGGCCTGTTTGATTGTGCGTAGGGAAATAAAAACTTGATTTATATCAACAAGGTAAAAGTGTTAAGAGGTTTGAAAGGTTTATCATGCCAGTCAGTCAGGAATATCTTGATTACGTCCTTGATCAGTTGACCTTTTTCGGCCAGGTGCAGTCCAGACGGATGTTCGGCGGCGCCGGGCTCTATCTGAACGCTCTTTTCTTCGGGCTTGTTGCCGATGATGTGCTCTATTTTAAGGTCGATGACACCAATAAGGCCGAATATCTGGCTGCCGGCTCCGGGCCATTCCGGCCGTTCGGCGCTGAATCTTATATCATGGGCTATTATGAGGTGCCGGCCGAGATTTTGGAAGATCGGGATTTATTAAAAGAGTGGGCCGCCAAGGCCTTTCAAGTAGCGCTCGGGAAAAAAGTCGAACGCGCCAAGAAGCCTGCCTCAGGAAATAAAAAGCCGCGCCGGAAAAAAAGTTAGCCTTTCTTATCTCTTTAACCTGACTTCATTCTCAATTGGCAGCTTGTAATTTTCTTCCGAATTTTCAATGTTAACGGCCAGCTGACCGTCATCTTCCGGCTTGGCTTTCCCCAAGATTGGCATAGTTGTTCATACAAATCTCCGAGTGGCGAGATGCTGTTTGCTGTTTGAAACTCCTTGACGGCTGACCAGGTGGATATGTAACCGATAAGCTCCGGCAGATTCCATTCAGCCTGCATGGCAAAATCGGGGGGGATTACCTCCTGGAAAGGAAAAACTATGTCGTTATAGCTAGTTTCAACCAGCTTCCTTTCAACTGGCCAGTAATCACCAAGGGTTTTACTGTAAAAATCAGTAATGATTGGATCAATGCCCGGCGAGACGGAAAGCAGATTATATGACCAAACCGCCAAAATGCCGTCCGGTTTCAAAACCCTGTCAGCCTCTTTGAAAAAATCTTTGAGGCGAAACCAATGGAGAGCCTGGGAAACCGTTATGATATCACACTCTTCGTCTGCCAAGGTGCTGTTTTCAGCGGTTGTGACAAGGTATTCTATCCCGCTGATTTTTTCGGCATTTTTAATCTGCGAACTGCTCGGATCCGAGGCGATGACACTCTTAAAAAAACGCACCAGTCCCTTGGCGGTTTGCCCTGATCCGGTTCCGCAGTCCCAGGCTTTTTCCTGCGCAGGGGATAGAGAAGCTAAGTACGCGAAGAGCTCTGCAGGATATTCAGGGCGATATTTTTTGTAGTTTTCCGAATTGACCGAAAAATGATCTTTAAAGTCAGTATTCACAGGGATTCCATGTTGGTAATTTTAGGCGCTTGCACTTGGGGATGGCCTCAAGTCAAATGGGTAGACCTGATTTTGTGTATTTTGTTTCTGAAAGAGGATATTAGGCTTTTTTTTACGTTTGACCTGGCTTAGCGTCTACATTCACTAAACCCAACCGCAATTTTATCAATTTGGTACTGATGAACATCCACACCTATCACCTTGGCACTATTAAAGATGGCGTAATTAATACCTGCACCCATGGCGCTTGTATAAATCAATCCATCAAACCCGCAATGTTTTATGAACTCGCACAGGTACTGACTCGGGAGGTACTCAAGATGGGCCGACTTGGGCAATACGGGCATGGTTAGTTCTTCACTCAGACGGCAGAGGTACTCCATGTAACGACGGAGCAACTTTATTTGCTCTTCGGACAGTAAAAACGGTGAAATAGTTTTTCGTGGATAGCGCAAATCCGCAAGTTTAATCTTCTTATCTACTTCAAACTCGGCAACACAGACCATTTCGCCTTTATGGGGACGAATTTCAGCTATCGCCGTGGTTGTATCTGAGGCAACATACAGACATGGAATGCCGACCGGATTTGCCCGCCCATTACCGGTCAGTACTGCTGGTGGTGTACCCATTTGATCCAAAGCGTATGGTTGCGGCTGCTCACACATTCTGGCTCGATAAACTTTGATAGGAATATCCGCTGTAGACGCAACCAGAAGACCGAATAGCTCTTTAAGTTGCTTCGTCGCCTGGATATTTTTCGGGAAAAAACGGTTCCGGTGCTTCAGTTCTTCCCGAAAGTCCTCCCACTCCTGAACAGCAGAAGCGTCATGCTGAATGACCGGCGCGAAGTTTTTTTGCAGCATGTCGATATTGTTAAAAATAAGCCCCAACAGCATCTCAGCCTTCACGGAATCTAGCTTTGCAAACAGTTCCCAATCCATTCGTAGCAGCGATTCTATACTTGATGAACCTGGATTGGTGCTTTCTTCGTAGAGCCCGAATACCGTTTCAAAACGATCTATCAACTCAAACGGCTCTACTAATTTGACGTCCAGGCTAAGACAGAATTCACAGTTACCCGTTTCCAGGGCAAGCAACTCTATCTGTTGAGTAAGAAAGGTATCGCCGAAACAGTTTGCGCAGCACTTCCTCATAGGTCACGCGTCAGGGAGTTGATCATTAGCTCAATATGGTGCTGCATCGAGAGCTTCTTTATATAGCCAAGGCCGGGATAGTGCTCTCTTTCATGGAATTTCACGTATTCATTAACCGCCTCAGAGCGATAAATTTTTGAACTCTTCTTCTCCACATCATCAACTAGCTTTTGCAAGGCTTCCAGGAACTTGCCACCAGGGTCAACCGGGGTGTTTGTCCGATCAGAGAGGTAGTGTTTGACGAACATGTCGTCATCTTCAGCCGCATCAATAAAGGTCAGGTGTATTGCAATCGTATAAGCCGGCCCGCCGCCCTCGTTATAATCATCGCCAACGATTAGGAAATCTCCGAAACCATCTACACTTTCTTCCTTATAGGTAATATGCAGATCGGAGAAATGCTCCACTTCTGGATGTTCGCGGTTGGTGCGTTTAATAAAGCCGTCACGGACAAGGACACGAGTCTTTTTGCTGAAGTGCTTGCGGTATAGTTTGCTGCAATACTCTTCGATAAAGATATGTTCCGAGACATTTTTTTGACTGTTCAGGGCATCCGCTAGTTCACGGCCATGCTGGTAGCCGGAGTGTACTATGGTGACAGGATGTGAAGCAGATTTACAGAAACTGGTAACATTTGACAGTAAGGTGTCTTGAGTTACGATGTAGCCTAATGAGAAATTGTGATATTCGGACAGTGTTCCATTGACGAGTTCATTGATGAGAGCGGGATTAATGTCGCAGAGGGCACCGCATTGGGGATTAAAGATCAGCACAAATCGGACATTTTTTTCAACAAGTGCTTCCAGCGCACGGTGTAGGCCAGACATATTTTGCTTCACCGGTTCAATGATAGGAACGATGGCGGCTTGAGTCATACGTTCGGCATTCTCACGGATGGTAATCAATTCGTATTGTTTTCCGCGAAAGTATGGGTAGTACATTGAACCTCCTTGATAGACACCGATTACCCAGGCAGGCAGTCTCCGAAAGCCGTGTTCAGCAGTTGAGAAAAACGCATCTGTTTTGCAACACCTAGCTTGCATGAAAGTGAAACAGCTGTAAGTGATTCTGGCACTGAAAGGACAAAATCCCGCAACCGCCTGCTGTTGTCACGTTTCTTGAGCACAACCACCATGGCGTCATGCGCTGCGGTTGGGTCGAGCGAGCAGAAAAGTTCACGGCAGGTTTGATAAATGCGTGCATTTGAAACCTGCGGCACTTCTCCAAAATGGGCTTTGATGATTTGCTCGTACTCATTTTTTCTGAGCGAGTCGAATATGACTTCAGGTCGAACAAACCTTTTGAGTTGTGACGACTCTCGCACGGTGCTAATTGTATATCGGTCCGTTAGTACCATCAAACCAATATCATCACCCACAATCCCAGCCACTTTGTCCATCTGCGAATTCGATGTAATCACATTGATACAATCGAAAAGTTGCCGGTAGGCAGCAATCTGCCTGGTCAAGCGCTCCATGCTGTCATAGGCTGATTTGATTTCATATACCGTGCTGGTCCCGTTCAGAACAACCGCATCAGCCTTGCAGGCACCGGCGCGGAACTCAGTCAGCATTGAGGCTGTGTTGAGTGAATGTACCCCCAGCAGGATTTTCCGGGCGATGGCGTTTTTGTATATGTACTCGTTTCGATATGAACGGAACAACAAGGCATGAACCTGATCGAAGAAATCGCACAGCAATGTCGTCGGGTCAAACTCTCGGTATATGCCCGCCTCTTTCAGAATAGCAACGGCAATGGAAGAGCGTCCCTTGGAGGCGAGCTCATCAATGACCGCCGCCGAGAAGATTCTCGCCAAGGCCGGCACACAGGTCGTTGATAGTTTGTTTTTCGTGTTCATAATTTCAAAATAGCCTATCACATGATGTAAATTCAGCAAATCTTTTTGACATTATTCCAACTTTTTTAGGTTATGTCCATACTTCAGTGCTGGCCATATGCTGAAATCTACACCAGCTCACCGAGCCTTTCAAATTTTCTTTCCTGCGGCCAGTAATCTCCTAGGGATTTGCTATAAAAATGCGCAATTAAAGAAGTTAGGGATGATACATCCCCTTTATTGGCATAGCAGGTTGGCTCAAAATTGAATTTCATGTCTGGCCGCTGCCTTTTTTTCGATTGATTGCGACCTTTGAGCCTCCCGAAGGCAGGAAGTTTTCGCCAGTCACCACCTTCTTGCCTGCCTTGGCCTCCAATTCGCGCCGAGCCTTCTTGGCAATGCCGCCGCCTTTTTTGCCGGCCTCTTTGTTCTCCTCCATGCCGGTGGCGTTGACACTCTCGGCGATCTGGCGGGTGGAGAGTTCCGCCAGGGCGGTGAAGATCAGTTCGGCCTCGCTCATGTGGTCCCGGAGGTTCTGGGTCTTGAGATTTTTGAGCGACTTGTGCTCCTTGACCGACACTCCCGACCACTCCTGATGAATGATGTTGGTCAGAATGGCGTACTCCTCTTCCTTGGTGATCTCGTGGTCCTGCCAGAAGTCGGTCAGCTTATTGCGGGTCTCCTGGCCCATCATCCGCTGTTGAATCCATTTCTCGCTTCTGCCGTGCTGTTGCCAGAACTCCCGGGCCCGGTCAAGGGATCGGGCCGGGTCGGCCATGTCCTGCATCCGCTCGTAACCGACCTTGGCCAGCCAGAGCTTGATCGGTTCCGCCTTGGGGCTGGGTATGGATTGGATCAGGCGGAGTAGCGTTTCTGGACTAGCGGCATCGGTGAGCCGCATTTTGCCGTCATCGGCAAGCATTTTCAACCGGTTACATTTTGTAACCGTTTCGCTGCCCTCCTTATTTAAACGGTTTTTGAGTACCTTCCAGTAGTTACGGGCGGCTTGATAGTCTGGCTGCTGGATGAGCGCCTGGATAATATCGATGACCGAAAAGTACCAAGTTTCCGAATCCGCGTCATAATGGCGGCGAATTTGTTTTCCTTCAAAAACCACTAATGATTTTTTTGTCATGGTTCCTCCTTGCGTTTGCTCGGCATTTATAATTTGCGAACTGCTCGGGTCCGAGGCAATGACACTCTTGAAAAAACGCACCAGTCCCTTTGGCGGTTTGCCCTGATCCGGTGCCACAGTCCCAGGCTTTTTCCTGCGCAGGGGATATCGACGCTAAGTACGCGAAGAGCTCTGCGGGATATTCAGGGCGATATTTTTTGTAGTTTTCCGAATTGACTGAAAAATGATCTTTAAACTCAGTATTCACAGGGATTCCAGTTAGTAAATTTTGGCACTTGTTTTTAGGGGTGACCTCATGTCAAATGTGTAGACCTGACCCTGTGTTTTTCGGTGCTTTTTCAATGTGTCTGCGGCCTCGTAGGCCAACCTGAACGTAAACGTTGTTGGCCGTGTGCTCCTGGAGACAAGAATGGACTTGTTTTCGATAGTTGTCATAGTGCTCAAGCGTGAAGTCGTCGAAGTGCATGATCAGATAGACCATGCCGCTGCCACGAGCACTGATTTGGTTTTGGGCAACATCGAGTGTGCTTCGGAGCTTGCTCAAGAAGCATTCATCAAGCTGGTAGTAAATGGAAGAGCGAAAGCGTCTGGGCACATGCCGACGAGCGATTTCTAGGTCCGAAAGTCCAAGAGTCTTCACCTCGCAAAACAGTCTCTCGCATCCATCGAAGTACTCGAGGTCCGGCTGAGTTTTGCTGTTTTCCCGTAGAACTCGTACTTGTCGATAGCCGCGTCGAACGAGATGCCGATATGCGAAGGCGTCGTTCAACTGATTGAAAAAGCCTTGTTTGAGTTGGCCGGGCCGTTGATCCATGAAGTGCTTGACGGCTTTGGTTCGTAGTTCTGCCCATGACTCGGGGTCAAGGAAGTGGAGCGTACGCTCATACGTTCGATAGTCGTCGCCCAACTCTGGAACGGTTAGCTTCTGGTCGTAGTTCGCAAAGAAGCGATCGCACGAATACTCAGCTTGGATGAGAGCAACAAGCTCTCGGAAGCGGTCCATTCATGGCACCCAACAAGTTGTTAAACAGTTCTGTATGTCTTCCTTCTCCCATATATCAGTTTATAGCAAAATGCCTATAAACTCATTGGGAATTCTCAACTTTGATTATCATTTAGTATATGTTGTATAACGCACTTACAAATAGTTAACAAGCGTTTTCTGCCGGTCTTTTCTTGATCAAAAAGAACCTGGAAGGCATACTGATGCTATAAAAATACCGAACGCATCATGACTAACCCAGCAGGGTAATGAGTAGCACCCCGCAGAACATGCACAGGCTGCCAAGCCCTCGCCAGCCCCGATTCTCCTCCTCCCAGAGCATGAAGATTATCAACCAAAAAAGAGCAGGGTAACGATGATGGCCGCGATTATTCCGGCCGCATCGGCCAGCAGTCCGCAGGTTACGGCATAACGGGTCCGGCGGATGCCGACTGCGCCGAAATAGACGGCCAGCACATAAAAGGTGGTTTCGGTACAGCCCTGCATGACCGCAGCCATGCGGCCGGCCAATGAATCCACGCCATGGGTTTTGATGGTTTCGATCATCAGAGCCCGGGCGCCGCTGCCGGAAAAGGGTTTCATAAACCCGGTGGGCAGCGCCTCGATAAAGGCCGGCCGCGGACCTCCCGATGCGCCGGAGAAAAGTCCGGCCAGCCAGGCAATGGCGTCGAGCGCCAGATCGAGCACCCCGCTTGCCCGAAGGACGCCGACGGCCACCAGCATGGCGACGAGATAGGGGACAATTGCGATTGTAACGCTAAAACCCTCCTTGGCGCCGGCGATGAACTCCTCATAGACGTTTACCTTACGCAGGGCCGCCAGGCCGATAAAAAAGATGATGAGCCCGAAGATGACGGCGCTGCCCGCTGTGCCCGCCGCCACCTGGAGACGGTCGCGCCCGAGAATCGGCAGGAGGGCGGCGAGCCCGGCCACCAGTCCGAGAGCGCCGGCAAAGGCTAAAAGGATGCGGCGTTCGAACAGGTTGATGCGCTGGAAAAGGCAGGCCGTGCCCACGCCGACCACGGTAGAACAGGTGGTGGCCAGCAGGATCGGCAGAAAGAGTTCGGTGGGGTTCCGGTAGCCCAACTGGTGGAGTATGGTGAACACCCCGACCGGCACGAGGGTTATTGACGAGGCGTTGATCGCATAAAACATGATCTGACTGTTCGAGGCGGTGTCAGCCGACGGGTTGAGCTCCTGCAACTCCTGCATGGCCTTGAGTCCCAAAGGGGTTGCGGCATTGTCGAGCCCCAGGACATTGGCTGCCATGTTCATCACCATGGAGCCGAAGGCCGGATGGCCGGCCGGTATCTCCGGGAAAAGGCGTTCGAGCACCGGCGCGATGGCGCGCGAAAGCCCCCGGATGCAGCCCGCTCTCTCACCCACCCGCATGATGCCAAGCCAGAAGGTCATGACACCGGTGAGGCCGAGGGCTATTTCGAAGGCGGTCTTGGCCATGGCAAAGACCG
>Ga0208863_1000646_pt1 | contig 29291 bp, 24 predicted proteins | sample RifOxyD3_FD_184040 | JGI IMG/M metagenome (GOLD analysis project Ga0208863, IMG submission 184040) | Soil microbial communities from Rifle, Colorado - Rifle Oxygen_injection D3 (SPAdes) | ecosystem: Environmental > Terrestrial > Deep subsurface > Rock core/Sediment | place: Rifle, Colorado...
GGTGATGGCGGCCGGGCGGGCGGCCGGGAGAAGATTTAAGGGGACCGGCAGGTTGAGGGTTGAGAGATCGGGGTCGGCGGAGTCGGCCGGCCGGGTTGGCGGATTGATGGGTTTGATTTGTTGTTCGAGGTGATGGTTTTTAAGTTGGCGACGGACGTCTTTTGGCAGGGCGGTCAACTCGTAGACCCTGCCGCCGCCTTTGGCGCGGTCGCCATTTGGCTGCCAGTCCTGCTTAGTGGCTCGTTTAGCCACTGCCTGTTTTGATATATTAAGAGCGGCAGCGATGTCTGCGATGGTGATTTTCACTTAGGCCTCCATCAATCCATGGAAAATTCGCGCCGACAATCAGCGACCAATCTCATGGCCTTCCTCATGATATTCTTTTGTATCAAGATAAAGGCCTGCAACTCTTCCACTGTGCCCAGTAATGCCTCCATCTGATGATTTGGATGCGCAGCGTTTTCTTTTTTGTGCTTGCGCCACAATAGGCGGACGGCACGCGGGAGAGTGGCGGGGTTGTAACGCCGGAGCTGACCACCACGCACGGTGGTTTCCTGGTAGGGCCAGTTCTCTTTTGTCGCGCGACGCTGGACGCTGGTGACATGCACCTCAAGCGCTTCGGCGATCTCGCGGGCCGTGGGCCATTTTTCTGTGGTGGATTTTAAAGCTCCCATTGTTGACTTCACCTGTTCGAATTGGTAGGCTGGTTGGAGGCAGTAACCGCCGCTTCCGCCATCGTCACGAGTGCGTCAAAAGAGATCGGGAGGTTGAAATCAGATGACAGCTTGGTCTTTGACCTGTAAGGAGTATGGAATTCCGTTTGAACTACGCAGCAGAGAGGATATGCGCGGCTGCATCGTAAGCATCGATCCAGGCTCGCCATACCGAAAGCCTCGTTTGCCATTTTCTGCAAACGCTTCCAGGCTGCATCATCTGCTACAAGCATGGAAAGGAGTTCGGCTTTGTCTGGATGTCGCTTGCACAGAACTCCCAAGCAAAGTTCAGGAAGAATATCGCGTTGTCCGGCCAATATATGACCTTGAAACGGCGAAGTTTGACCTTGACTTCTGCGAACTTGGCAAGAGCTGGCTTGGCCAGGGAGCGCCGCATCCACTCCTGGTTGTTGGCTTCTTTCTGCAATCCTGGGACCATGGCTGGCATGCTTGCTCATTTGATCTCTCCCTTTTGAAAATTAACGACCCGGAATTCACTATTTATCCGTTGCCGCCCGGCCTCGATCGGGCGTTTCTCAAAACTGCCTCAATCGCGGCAATTGGCGTCAATAATTGCGTCAGCGAGCTTTTCGACCTCGGCTACATCCTGTGCCCTGCGGAGTTTTTCGATTGCCGGGCTTTTCTGCAACCCAGGGAGCAACCGATCTTGCTGTAGCCGCCGCTCATTTCTCCATCTCCTTTAAAAAGAGTTCGCGTTTGCGTTTCTCGCGGGTAATGTGCCGCGCTTCTTCGTCTAGTTTCTGGATCTCGGCCCGCAGCGCATCCGGCCCCGGCAGGGTAAATACCCCCGCCGCCTCGGCCAGCAGGCGCAGCGGCTCGATGCTGCCGGTTGCCTGGCAAAACGCGGGCAATAATTCGGCGGGGATGCGGTGGGGGTGACTGTCGGCGGTCCAGTTGTTGACCTGGTGGACGCTCACCGGTTGGCCGGCAAGCCCGGTCATCTCCTCGGCGATGGTCTCGCGGCTCTTCGGGGCCTGGCGGATCGCCTCGCGAATGGCGGCATGGAGGGTGGCAACCACGTTTAACCGGCCTGAAACGGAGGCGGCGCGCTGCTCCCGCTCCTGAATAAGCAGATCAAATAGGCTCATCTGGCCTGGACCGACGAATCTTTTACGTGACTTCGTCATTGCTTGCGCTGTCTCCGCCTGCTATTCTGTTTTTTAGGTTGGTACCGCTCCGGCCAGATGACCTCGGGAGGAACGCCGATCTTTTCGGCGATGATGCGCTCCATCCTTGGGTATGGCTTATCTAGGGCCATCTTTGCCGCCGTCCGGTATAAACCAAGCTCTTTCGAGAGGCCGGAAAGACTGTACCCGACCAGTTCCAAGCGATACTTGATCCAGGCCCGCCTCTCGGCGGGTTTTTGTGGGGGTGTTTGCTTATTCATGGGGTAAAGATACAACCACGATTATGGTAAAGTCAACAACAAATTTGGTTGTCGATTCATTTTTTTAAGATGACAACCAAAAATAAAAAATAATGCGTGATTAATAACGCAAAAACAAACAGATGACGCTATCGACAACCTGTTGCAATTTTAGGTGACTTGGTTGTCGTTAAAGAAAACACTTAATAGACAACCACAAACGTGACATGAAAACACTCGGAGAGCGAATAAAAATTATCAGGGGAGCCACATCTCGCGAGAAATTTGCCCCTGCCCTGGGTGTCAGCAAAAACACCATAGTCAACTACGAAACAGGCACAAGAGCCCCTGATACCAACTTTGTGGTGCGACTTCTCGACCTGTATCCAGACATCGACCCAACCTGGCTCCTTACCGGCGAAGGTCAGATGTATGTGGAACCGCGCTACCGCGAGGCTGCGGTGGACTTGGCGAAAGACCTTTTATTGGGAGACAAGGATGCTGCCAAGCGCCGCCAGGAGAAGAGGAAGGGAATAGGATCTGCACTGCGGTCCGCCAGGGAGGCCACCGGCCAGGTGTGGCACGAGATTGGCGGCGACACCCTGCCCGAACCGCAGACCGCCGCTGAAAAACAGCTTTCCACCGCCCTAGCCGGATTAAAAACAAGGTATGAAGCCGCCGAGCTTGGCAGGCTTGCAGCAGAGCAGCAGGCAAACGAGCTTGCTGTGGGGCCTGCGGCAAAAGCAGCGGGCGGGACAGGCGACTTTCACCTCAGTATGGGCGACAGCATGGAGCTGCTCGTCAACATTCATAAATCAGGCAACAACATCCTGATCCGCGCCATCAACGCCAATCTCATGGCCTTTAACGAGGCTATCGAAAACCGCACCAGGTCTGAGACCACCATCAACGCTATTCGGGAGATGCGAGAACAAATGAATGTAATGCAGGGGGATCTTGCCACGCTGCGGCAAGAAAATCAGGAGCTGCAACGAAAACTTCTATCGAGGGGCGATCGGGAACAGGAGAAAGCGGCAGGATAAGGGGCGGAGGGTGGGTAGCAAGGCAGACCGGTTACTTATAGGTTGGCAAGCTACCAATGGGGCCGCAGCCGTTGCGGTAAGGTGGTGTTTCCTTTTCTGGTGGTAAATTAAGGGGGAGAAAAATCAGTATAAAATTTTCTGGTTTTACTTGCAAAATATTGGCTGATTTCTATTAACTTTGGCAAATTTTCTTAACATGAAAATCGCACCGTTTTTCTATCTCAAAAATCCCGCAAACTCCCACCACATCTAAGAAAATCCCGCATAAATTCTGCAAAATTCTTTTTCTTAGTTTATTTGCGTGCCTATAACGGCTGACCCTATAGCGATCCTATGAGGCAATAAAACAAAAAAAGCACTTACCTCAAAAAGAGATAAGTGCTTGATTTTACTGGTGCGCCCGGCACGATTCGAACGTGCGACCTGCGGATTCGTAGTCCGACACTCTATCCAGCTGAGCTACGGGCGCATGAATGAGATGGGATTTATAACGCACATTGTTCTGTTCGGCAACAAGTTTATAGGGAAAAACTCCGTTGCAATTTTTCGCTGATATTCAAAGGGGCTTGAGGGTGTAGGGGGCGAGAAAACTGAAGCCGGTGCGGTTTAGCACTTCGCCGAATCGTTCCCCCTGCCGGTTTTCCGCCTTGAAATGGCTGAGGCAGGTTGCGATGATGGCCAGGGTGGTTTCCGCGGAAAAGACTCCGGAAAGTTCCCGGCCAAGCTGCGGGTGGCGGCCAAGTTTGCCGCCCAGCAGGATGCGGTAGCCGGTGAGGCCAAAAGCGATGGCGCCGGTTGGGCATGCTTTGACGCATTGGCCGCAGGCCAGGCAGCGCTGCCAGTCGAACTTTGGGCCGGTTTCCGGCCCGGCAAGGGTGATTCCCTCCTCTCGGCAGGCGGCAAGGCAGGCGCCGCACTCCGAGCAGGGAGAGCCGCCCCGCACAGGAAGAGAAGCGCTGATCAGGCCGATGTCGACAATCTGGGGCCGGGAGCAACTGTTGGGGCAATCGGCCATGGTGACCCGGAACTCGTGGTGCAGCTTGAGCGAGCCGGAAACCCGGCTTTGCATGAATTCTTTCAGGTTGTGGGAGCGCAGCAGGGATTCAAGCCGCTTGGTAAGATCCTCCCCGGTGTCGATGCGGTTGGGGCAGCCGCTCTGCCCGAAGCAGGCCTCCAGGGTAAAGCCCTGCACTTCGTCCTCCTGGTGGTGCAGGTAGCGTTGCCGGCAGGCCGTGACATGTGCCATCGTTACCATGGCGGCGCCACCCTGCTGCGCCTCGGCCTCCACCCTTTTTCGCACGCGCTTGCGGACGAAAAAAGGCACCTTGGCCACAGCCTGTTCCGCATCCTTGTTCCACTGCATGGTTCACCTCTGAGTGTGATTTTTTGTCAAGGGTAGCGCAAAATACGACGGAATGCCTTGATCCAAGTCAAGGTGTTCCGTCGCAAGTGAACCGCTCGTTTGCTATGGCAAGGAGGGATGCTTTTTGGTCTCGCACTCCTTTGTTTTTGCGGAAGGGGTATTGCAGCCGCCGCAGCCGCCGCTGCAACCGCAGCCGCTATTGCTTCCCTTAAGCTGGCTGCGGATGCGGCGGCCGATGAAAAAGAGGCAGGCCACGATGATGAAAATAAGGATGATGTTCTGCCACATGGCCTACCTCCTTGGTTTTGGATGGTTTCAACCGGCCAGGCCCAGCACCTTGCCGCCCTGATAGACCAGGGTGGCAAGGGAGAAAGCGAAGGCGGTATTAAAGCAGATGGCGAACAGCCCCCATTTCCAGGAGCCGGACTCCCTGGAGATGCACACCACCGTGACAAAGCAGGGTGCGTAGAACATGACAAAGACGATGAGGGCCATGGCCACCAGCGGGTTCCAGTGCGGGTCCCTGGCCAGGGTTTCGGAAAGGGAGGCGGTGTCCTCCGGGTCGGTCTCGCCCAGGGAGTAGGCGGTGCCCAAGGTGGCGATGATGACCTCCTTGGCGGCAAACCCGCCGACCAGGGCGATATTGGTCCGCCAGTCAAAGCCGGGCAGCCAGCTCACGGTTTCCATGGCGGTGCCGATCCTGCCCGCCAGGGAGTGGCGCAGGGCGCGGCCCGCCTGCTCGCTGTCGAGAGCGGTCAGCTTTTTTTTCAGTTGCAGGGCCTCCTCCGGCAGGGGAGATGCTTCATTTTTCAGCGCCTCTCTTGCCGGGCCAGGGGAAGCGGTCAGGATCTCCTGGTGCTGCCGGGTGAAGTTGTCTTCTTCCGAAGCCGGCAGCCCCGGAAAGGTCATCATGGCCCAGATCAGAATGGAGATGGTCAGGATGATGGTGCCCGCCTTCTTGATATACTGCCAGGTCCTTTCCCAGGTGTGGATGATAAGCCCCCGGAAGGTGGGAAAGCGGTAGGGCGGCAGCTCCATGAGAAAGGGGGTGGAGTCGCCGCGCAATACGGTGAGGCGCAGGAACTTGGCGGCGAGGAGCGCCACGACCCAGGCCAGCAGGGTCAACAGAAACATGAGTTGTGCCTGGTTTTCGGCAAAGAAGGTGGCGGTGAGCAGGGCGAGTACCGGCAGCTTGGCCCCGCAGTTCATGAAGGAAACGGTGAGCAGGGTGGCCAGCCGTTCGCGGGGGGAGCGCAGGGTGCGGGCGGCCATGACCCCGGGCACGGCGCAGCCCCCGGCAATGCCGCCGGAAACGATGTAGGGCATGACCGAACTGCCGTGCAGCCCGAAGATGCGGAAGACCCGGTCCATCATGAAGGCGACCCTGGCCAGGTAGCCGGAGTCCTCGAGGATGGCGATGCCGAAGAACATGAACATGATCATCGGTACAAAACCGAGCACCCCGCCCATCCCGTCGATGACCCCGGAGATAATCATGGATTTGAGGTGGCCGTCCGGCAGCAAGGTCTCCACGTTGGTGCCCAGCCAGCCGAAAAAGGCCTCGAACCAGGCGACGGGCAGCTCGCTGTAGGTGAAGGTGAATTTGTAGAGGCCCATGAGCACACCCAGCATGATGATCGGTCCCGCGAACCGGTTGGTCAGGATCTTGTCGATCCGGTCCGAGGCGTGGAGCCGATCGACGTCGAATTTATGGGTGATCACCTCCTGGCGGAGCACCGATTTGATGTAGCCGTAGCGGTGGTCGGCGATGATCGCCTCCGGGTGGGCTTCCATGGTTTTGTCCAGGTGCGCGGAGACCGTGGTCACGATCTCCTGGAGTTCCGCGTCCAGGGCCGGATTGTACGCCCGCCCCTTTTTCCGGATCTGGTTGTCGCCCTCCAGGTACTTGAGCGCCAGCCAGCGCGGGGCGTAGTTTTCGGTCATGAAGCCGGCGGCGGTGATGCGCTCGGTCATGGTCTGCAGGGCGAGATCCACGTCTTCGCCGTAGGAGATGTGCAGGGGGTTCCAGGCGGCGTTCTCTTTGGCCAGCTCCAGGGCCGCGGCCATCAGCTCGGCGGTGCCTTTGCCGGAGCGGGCGATAATGGGGATGACCGGCACCTTGAGGAGGTCGGCGAGCTTTTGCGCATCAAGGCTGATGCCGCGATCCTGGGCCACATCGACCATGTTGAGGGCGATGACCATGGGCACCCCGAGTTCGAGAAACTGGGTGGAGAGATAGAGGTTGCGTTCCAGGTTGGAGGCGTCGGTGATATTGATGACCACATCGGGCTTTTCCTGCACCAGATAGTCGCGGGCCACCACCTCTTCCATGGAATAGGCGGAGAGGGAATAGGTGCCGGGCAGATCGATGATCGTGGCTTGCTCGCCGGTGGCAAAGGTGTAACTCCCCTCTTTTTTTTCCACGGTGACGCCGGGGTAGTTGCCCACATGCTGGCGGGCCCCGGTCAGAGTGTTGAAGAGGGTGGTTTTGCCCGAGTTGGGGTTGCCGGCCAGGGCTATGCTGATCGTTGCCATTACAGGTTCTCCCCGGGGTTGGCGATCTCCACCTCGATGTGGTCCGCCTCGTTGTTGCGCAGGGTCAGGGTGCCGCCCATGATTCTGATCGCCACCGGATCAAAGAGGGGGGCGCGGCCCATGATGGTGATCCGGGTGCCGGGCACCATGCCCATTTCGCGGATGCGCCGGCCAAGCTCACCGCCGACCTTGACCGCGGTGATGGTGCCGGATTGGTCTTTTTGCATGGCGCGGAGCAAAATAGCTGACATGTGTGTTCTCCTCGATGCTGGGAGTTGGCCAATATTTAAGAGCGGCAATAATAAAAAGCCGCGATTAAGAAGTCAATATTTATTTTAGGTTCTAGAATAAAATTACACAACCCGAACTTATTGCTCTGGGTCACTTTCGGGTCTGGTCAGGGGGCTAAGGTGAGGCGAAGAGAGTGGTAGGCAGAACGGTGCCGCCCCACTCCCTAAGGCAAGAGAGTGGGGCGGCGGCAGAGAGTCGAAAAATGGGGGGAAAATCCCTGTGCTGCGGCTACTCTCGGGTGTTGCGCATCATGCCCAGGGAGTTGGGGTGGTGCAGGTCCGTGTCCATATCCACGGTATGGCAGACCTTGCAGTTGCGGTTGGCACCCAGCGGGTAGGGGTTGCCCTGATACTGCCGGGGGGTGAAGTTGTCCCGCTCCTTTTCGTAGGGGTTGGTGGCGGGATACTCGGCATGGGGACTGCCGTGGCAGGCGGCGCAATGGATGCTGCCCGACTCATCTTGCCGGTTGCGGTAAAGATCTTCGCCGCCTGCGGTCCAGACGCCAAAAGCGCTGTCTGCTTCCGGCGGTCCAAAATTCGCATGGCAGGTAAGGCAGTCCGGTTGTTGCAGCCAGGGGGGGCGCGGTTTTATTTCGGCAAGGGTTGCCCCTCCCGAAGGTTTGAGATGCTGCATCAGTCGGATCGCCCCGGCCTTGCCCGCCTTTTTTTCGGCCAACAGCAGGGCCAGGGCGTGATTTTCCAGGGCGCCGTGGCAGTTGGTGCAGTCCAGCCCGACCTCGTGGTGGACGCCGCGGAGGAAGCGGGTGGCGCCCTGCGGGTTGCTGGGATGGCAGAGACCGCAGGCCTCAGCGCCACGGCCGCTCAAATAGTTGGCATGGAAGCCGTGGATGGCGGCGGAGAGGTTGAGAAGGCCGGGTTTGCCGGGGGCATTCAGCATCGGGTCCGGGTGGCAGCCCTGGCAGAGGACGGGTTTGCCTGCCTTGGCCATGGCCAGCAGGTTGGTCTTGCTCCGCCGGTCATGGACGGTCAGGATACCCTGGGCGGTGGTGGCCGAGATCCCTGCCGTTTCCTTGCGCCAACCGCCGCCATGGCAGATTTTGCAGCCCATCTCGGTGGCAACCGGCGCCACCATGCGGGTGGTGGCGAGGAGGGTGTTGGTGGTCATGTCCCGGGCCTCGATGGTAAAGCTTGGATAAGGCTGATAGCCCCCCTGGGCGGGATAGGGAACCACCGGCACCTTTTCGGCGACAAAGGCCTTGCCTTCTTTTTTGCGCTGCATGACCCCGGAAAGGCTCTGGCCGGAAAGGCCTGTATTGTCAGGCCGAGTCAGGCCGAACAGGGAGGGCAGGTATTTCCAGAACTCCACCCGCCTGGCCGGCTTCTCGAAGCTCGGCTCCACCCTATAGGAAAGAACCACGCCTTCGGTGACGACCTCCGGGGTTGGCCCGCGCCGGATGAGCTGGGCAAAGAGATTGTTTGCCGGAGGCATCAGGCTGAAAAAACCGTCCGCATCGCTGATACTGTGCATGCCCAGGTTGTTCCAGGCCAGGAGAACGTAGCCGTCCTGGTCCGGGTTAAAGGGGAGCGGGGCAAGCGGAGGGAGCTTGAGTAGCGAGACCTCCGCCGCCTGTTCCTTACTGCCGTGCAGCTCTTCCATTATAAAGGCGGCCAGGGCGCGGCGTTCCTGGTCGGAGCCGGGGAAAGGCGGCATTGAGAGGTTCAGTTTGCCCTGCCCGCTGATCCCCGCCTCCAAGGCAGAGACCGAGTCATACTTGGCGCTCAGCTTCTTGATATCCCGCATGGGGCCGCCCACGGAATGGCAGGGGGAGCACATGATATTGAAGAGCTGCCGGCCAACCAGCAGCCGGTTTTTCTCGGTGATCTCCTTGTTGACCCATTTGGCCGAGGCCAGGAGGCCTTGGGCCTGAACCGTCTCGAGATCCTTTGCCAGAATGGAATTGGCGTAGATATGCCCGAACAGGGTGAAGGGCCGGCGGCTGCCTTCCCGGATGTATTCAAAGGCGCCCATGTAGGTGATGCCCAACAGGAGCAGGACCACGGCCAGGGAGCGGGTGGCGGCCTGCGGCAGCCGGATCACCATGAGCAGGCCGCCGAGAAAAAGAAGTGGTGAGCCCCAGAGAAAGACGGTGAGAAAGGGAGCCAGTTCCGGGCTGAAGGTTGCAATCCAAGCCCGTTGCGGTTCGGGCAGGGTCTGGACATACCACCAGGCCGAAGCCAGGAAGAGGAGAAAGGGGGCCAAAAGCCAGGTGGCGCAGTAGCGCACCATGCGCAGGCGAAAGGCTTCTTCCTTGATGGCGGTGGAAGTGAGGAAGCCGTAAAGCCCGGCCAGCATCAGACAGAGGAAGGTCCGGAAAAAGAGGGCCGGCCAGAAGGAGGGATTGAAGAAGCCGTCCCAGAAGTTGCCGGTGCGCAGCCATTTTCCCGGGGTGAGCATGAAGCCGATGATCCCGTTGATGGCAAAGAGGGAGAGCCAGGCGAAGATAAAATAAAGCCAGCCGATGATCAGGTGGTTGCGCCGCTCCATCCGGCCGAAGGTTTGATAGTAGATGAGGATGGCCACGATCTCCCCGAGAAAGAAGACCCATTCGATGGCCCAGGCAAAAACAAAGTTGTGAATGAGAATGGAGGTGGCGGCCGGGGCAAGGAGGGAGATGGTGAACCAGATGCCCACCCCGGTCATGGCACCCAGCACCAGAGTGAGGAGCAGGAAGAATCTGGTGTGTTTTCGGGTGTAGTCGAGAATGGGCTGCGATCCTTCCCGATAGCCTTTCATCTCGGTGAGCACCAGAAAGAGACCGCCGCCGATGGCGAAATGGGAGATGTACACATGGAGGATGGCGATGAGGGCGATGAGCAGGCCACCGCCGGCAAAATCCAACTGCCAGACCGGATAATTCATCTTTCCACCTCCTCAGACACCCGGGCCGCCCGCCGGAGCATGTAGATGACCACCGCAACCCCGATTACCAGGATGGCCAGGAAGAGAAACAGCGGTGACCACTGCGGCATAACCCGCAGGTCGGCGGGATGGAAGTAAGGGGCCAGGTAGGCCTGCCTGACCAGATCCCGCATCAGCACCATGAAAAGGACGGTGGCCGCCAGGGCGGAGGTGGTCGGCCAGACTCGCTGCCTGGTGCCATAGTGAAGGGTGAAATAGACCGCGAGCAGGGCGGCGGCGAAAAGGGAAGTGTGCAGGAGCGAGTCGCCGACAAAGAGCTGGTACACGTTTTTAGGCAGGGAAAAAAAGAAGATGATGCCGATCCCGATTTGCACCACGGTGGCGGAGGTAAACCAATGCAACCCTGCGTGCAGACGTTTCTCCGCGCCGGGCTCGCTCTTTTTCTCTTGAAAATAGGCGAGAATCGCCAGAAAAAGACCGCCGACCGCCACGGAGGCCGTCACAAAATGCAGGTAGCGGGGAATAAGGATGGGGTCGTCCAGATTCAAAAGGGTGGTGCCCGCGCGTTGAAAATAAGCATCCCAGGCTTGGGGCGTCAACATCAAGGTCATATTGTTGACAAAGAAAAAGGCGATGGTCAGCAGAAGCAGGAGACTTGTGCCTATCGTCAGCCTTCTGGCGGTGGCGGACAGGCCACCTGCCATCTTGTAAAGATAGGCGCTGTAATAGGCGAGAATGAGCAGGCCGATGATGGAAAGCCAGTAACCGCCCATGAGGATGGAACTGGTATAGATGAAATGGCCGTAGAGCACCTGGAGAAACAGAAGGGGCGCCACCCCGAAGTTTACGGCAAAGGCGATGATGTACGGCAGTTTGCCGGCAATATCCCGGCAGGGCGGGGGGGCGTCGGGCCGGGTGCGCATTTCCCTGACCAGAGCGATCAAAGCGGTGCCCAGCATGGCATTCATGAAAAGAAGGTGGGCAAAAAAGGTCAGGATAAGGAGAAACTCAAAAAAACCCCAGGGCGCCGGAATGGTGTCGGGGGTGGGGATAAGGTAGGCTGGGTCCATGGCTGGTCTCCTTGGTGATAACAATTCGTTGCTAAAGATACCGTAAGGAAAGGAGCAAAGGTAATATGGGCCATTATTTTGTACAGTTCTTAAGTATAGCATGAAAATGATTTCCAGAAGGGTTTTCAGGAAAAAATTCGGCAGAACAGGGGCATGCTGGAAACTGGGAAAATGGCCGGAGTTGTAAAGAAGATAAAATGAGATAATAGGAGTAATATGGAGATATGAAGAGAAATTGATAATGTTTAGTGGTTAATGAAATGTTATCTTTTTCTTGTGAGACTAGTGTAACCGCATGGAATTTTGCGCTTTTTGACGCCATCGGCAAAATGGGTGAAATATCCAGTCGTTAGAGGGTATTCCGGGGATTATCGGCCGTTTATCCGGGGTTGTGGGCTGTTGAAAACTTGCGAGGCACCGAGGGGAAAATTCCTTGAGACCGGTTTTGACAGGGGGCATGGTTTTCCTTTAAAAAAACGGACAGAAATTATCCCAGCGGTCTCAATTCGCTTTAATCGATTGTTTTTTCGTGACTGAATTAGGGGAAAAAAATGTTTTGGCAGCGAGTTAAGAGTGTTTTGTCGCAGAAGTTTTCCGATCACGATTTCAAACTGTGGATCGAACCCCTGCAATGCGTGCATGACGATGCGCAGAGCATTCAACTGGCGGGACCTGATCCGTATTTTTGTTCCTGGATAAAAGATAATTATTTGCCTGATATTCAGGCGGCCTTGCAGGATGCCGGCTTTACCGGTATGGCGGTGCAACTTTCGGTGAGCCAGGCCGGTAAGGTGCAGGCGTTTTTGCCGGAACCGGAAAAGAAGCAGAGCCAGCTCCGGCTGCCCAGCATGCCGGTGGCCCGTTCCGTGGTGCGGACCCTGCACCCGCGCTATATCTTTGATGAGTTCATGGTCGGCGAAAGTAACGCCTTGGCCTATTCAGCCTGCGAGGCCATGGCCAACGGCGATTCCACCCTGAGCCCCTGTCTGTTTATTGAAGCGGGAACGGGCTTGGGGAAGAGCCATCTGACCCATGCGGTGGCCCATCATATCACCAGTCATTCACCCGGCACCCGGCTGCATTATGTGACCTCCCAGCAGCTTACCTCCGAAATGGTGCGCAGCATCAAGAATAACACCATGGAGCATTTCAAAGATAAGTACCATAACCAGTGCGATGTGCTGTTGATGGAGGATGTGCAGTCCCTGGCCGGTCGGACCAAAACCCAGGCCGAGCTGGCCGAGGCCCTTGATGTCCTGATGGATTGCGGAAAAAGGGTGATCTTCACCGGCGCTGTTTCCCCGCGCCATATCCCGGACATGGATGACGGGGTGCGCTCCCGGCTCTCCTCCGGGCTGATTACCACCATCAATCCTCCGGACCGGCGGACCCGTTGTCTGATCATCGAGCGCAAGGCCCGCAACAACAAACTGCCCCTTTCCGGGGAGATTATCGAGTTTCTGGCCGACCGGATCCACGGCGACATCCGGCGGGTGGAAAGTGCCATTATCGGCCTTAAGGCCAAGGCCTCCCTGCATAAAATTTCGCCGAACCTGGATATGGCCAAGGAGATTGTCGCCGGAATCATCGGGCAGCGGCAAGATTTGTCAACGGTGCTGATCCGTAATTTCGTGGCCGGTCAGTTCAATGTCTCCATCGAAGAGATGCAGTCGAAGGAGAGGAAAAAGACGATCGTCTTTCCCCGGCAGGTTTCCATGTATCTGGCCAGGAAGTTAACCGAGGAAGCGTTGTCGGAAATCGGCAAGGCGTTTAATCGGGATCATTCAACCGTAGTTCATTCCATCCGGGTCATCACCGAAGCCATTGTCCGCAGCGGCAGCATCCGGGGGCAGGTGGATCATCTGGTTGAGCGTCTGAAGAATCAGGGGTAAAGGTAACCGTTCAGCAGCACCACATATTCGGACGATCGGCCCGGCTTACGTACAAGAGGTACGCAGCGCCAGTCCGCTTGTCCAAATCTGCGGCACTGCTGAACGGTTACAGTTCGGTGGTTTTGGTACTTTGACGACCGCCCCTGTGAACGGTTACGGGTGAAGGTAAGAGGAAAGGTCAGGGGTTGGGTTCTCCCCTGGCCGTAGTCTGAACACCATCAAAAATAAACTGGCTTTACTTCGGGTTCCGGTCGTTTCCCCCCTGTTTGCAGCAGTATTTTGTCGGCCACCATCTTGGCCGTCTTCATCATGTCGTTCATGCCGATGCCTTCCCAGCCAAAGCCGCAGAGATGCAAACCAGCCAGTTCCTGTTCCAGGGAATCCTTCCAGGCCAGCAGCGCTGGGTAGCCCATTTCCAGTTGGGGGATACCGCTGTCGCCGCGCAGAACCCGGCTGAAGCAGGGGGGCTCGGGCAAAGGGATCAGTTGCCGGAGATCATCATAAATCCGGCTGATCAGCTCATCGTCGGACAGCTCCAGCCGTTCCGGATGGCGGCGGCCTCCGACCAGGGCCTCCATCAGCACCCTGCCTTGGGGGGCGCGGCCGGGAAACATCCGGGTGGAAAAAAGGGCGCCCATGGCGAAGCGATTTTCCCGTTCAGGGGCCAGATAGCCGAAGCCGAAAGGCACCTGCGCCTTGTCCGTGAAGCCCAGAGCCACCGTGGCAATGCCGGCTGTGGGGAGGGCGGCCAGGGGCGGGGCATGGTCGGCCAGCAGCGTCAAGGCGCGGTTGACCGGTAGAGCGAGAATGACGGTGGCTGCCCGGTAGGTTTTGGCCCCGGTGTGTATCTCCCAGGCCTCGTTCCCGCGGCTGATGGCCCGCACCGGGCTGTGATAGAGGATGTTTGGCCCTGTCGCCAGGGTGGTGATGAGCTGCTCCATACCCAGGGGAAAGCTGGTCATGGCCGGCAGCACCCCTGCCCCCCTTTTTTTTCTGAGCAGCCCTTTGAGCACCGAGCCAGCTTCCTTTTCCAGGGCGCGGACTCCCGGCATCACTCCATCGATGCTGAGTCGTTCATAATCCCCGGCAAAGGTGCCGGTGATCGCGGCATCCACCAGGGGCAATATTTCAGGGCCGAAGCGGTATGCCGCCCACTGGCCGACGCTTTGTTCTTCGAGCCGCGGCTTTTTGAAAAGATCGCCAAGCAGCCGCAATTTTCCCAGAGGGGATAACAAGGGGGTCTTGAGCAGGGCGAAAGGACTCTGCGGCAGCTGTACCAGCCGCCCGGCATGACATACATAGCGGACAAAGCTGCCCAGGGGCGCTTTCTGGGCGATGCGGTCCAGACCGGTCTCGCTGAGCAGGGCGCGGCTAGCCGGGTTGTTGTCCAGAAAACCGTGCGGCCCCCATTCGGCCAGGTAGCCGTGTTCACTAAAGGAGCGAACCGCGCCGCCAGGGCGGCCATCCTGCTCAAGAATGAGGATGTCTGTTCCCGGCGCGCTGCTGTGCAAAAAATGGGCGGCGCTCAAACCGGAAAGGCCTGCGCCGACAATGATTATTTCGTGTGTTTCAGGCATGAATCGCATATCCTCGGTTAAGGGACTCGTCTAAGGATATTATCTTAGCCGAGTCCTGGGGCAGGTTGCCCTCTTCAGGGGGCTATGATATATGGTAGAAGGAATTTTACCCTATATTGTAAGAGCCAGGAATGAAAAAATGTAAACGTTCAGCAGCACCGCATCTGCTTTGTCCTCGGCCTGCTCATGCGTACCAGCACACTTCGCAGACCTCTTTGTCGGACACTTCTGCCGACGACTGACACGCGCATCTGTGGCACTGCTGAACGTTTACAGTCCAGAGGTTTAGCCACTTTTTTTCGTTCCTGGTGAACGATTACAAAAAAACAACCGCAGGGTGGGGTGGCTCGGCGGCAGAATACTTGTTTCCCCTCAATGGTGTCGTGAAAAAGAATGCAGCCCGCAGATTCCAGACCGGTGAAGGTTCTCATCCTCTTTTACTCATTCAGCGCCCAGACCAGCGGCCTTATCCACCGGCTTGGCGCCGGTCTTGAGGGGCAAGGGGTGCAGCTGACCTGTGAGCGGCTCCAGCCCATCACTCCCCGCCATTTCCCCATCGGCACGATGCCGGCCACCTTGCTCATGATGTTCAGCACTTTTCTGCGGGTGAGGATTCCCATCCAGCCGCTGTCTCCCGCCTGTTGGGAACAATATGATCTGATTGTTCTGGCCGGTCCCACCTGGTCTTATAATCCCAGCGGTCCGGTCCTCTCCCTGCTTGACCGGGACGGGGCAAGGCTTTTTGCCGGCCGGCAGGTTCTGCCGCTGATTTCCTGTCGAGGTTACTGGCGGATGCACTGGCTGAACCTGCGCTGGCAGCTTGAGCGTTGTGGGGCCAGGGTGGTCAACCGGATGATCTTTACCCACCCCAGCAAGGAGCCCTGGCGGACCATCGGAGTATTTTTGAAACTTGCCGGGCGGGTGCCGGAACGAAGCAGATGGCTTGGCCGATTTTATCCGCGTTACGGGCATAGCCGGGAGCAACAGGATCAGGCCTTCGCTTTTGGCGAGCTCATCGGCCAGGCGCTCAAGCGCGGGAGTTCCCTGACTGATCTCTCTTTTGCCTCTGGCCGGGTCGGCCAGGACGGAGCGTAACCCGTAAGCGTTCAGCAGCACCACATCTGCTTTGTCATCGGCCTGCTCATGTGCAATAGCACACTTCGCAGGCCTCTTTGTCGGACACTTCTGCCGACGACTGACACGCGCATCTGCGGCACTGCTGCACGCTTACATTCCTGGGTTTATCTTAAATTTTGGTGCCCCTGGTGAACGATTACCATAATCCGGCCCGCCGGATTGTCAAAATTCAATGCCCTTTTGGGCCTTGAGTCCTTTCGCAAAGGGATGCTTTATGGCGCACATCTCGGTGACCAGATCTGCGGAGTCGATGAGCCTCGGGCTGGCGTCGCGGCCGGTGATCACGAGGTGCAGCCGTTCTGGCCGCTTGCGCAACAGGGAGATAATCTCCTCTTCTGGTACAATGGCGAAGCCGATCAGGTAAGTGAGTTCGTCGAGAACGAGCAGGTCGTAGGCATCGCTTAAGATTTTTTCCTTGGCGAGTTCCCAGCCGGCCAGGGCCGCTGCTTTCACGGTCTCCCTCTCCTGCTGCCAGGTAAAGCCGGTTCCGGCGAGATGTAATTCAATCCGACCGGGAAAGGCGGAGGCTAAGGCGAGAGCTTCGCCGGTTTTCGCCTGCCCCTTGATGAATTGAATGATGCAGACCTTCAGCCCCTGGCCCGCCGCCCGGAGCGCCTGCCCGAAAGCCGCCGTGCTTTTTCCCTTGCCGTGCCCCGTATTAAGGATAACCAGGCCTTGTGTCGTCATCTGATGCCTCCTTGCCGCAACCTGCGGCACCTGTAGCCGCTGCTTCGGTGGCTCTAAGTCTTCTCGTCTTCGCTTCTCATGGAGTATCGGTGTTCGTCCCTGTTTCCGGGAAGATGGTGGCGGCCGAATAGTTGGTGGTGCGAAATTTTTCCAGTTGCCGGTGGTAAAAATCCTTGTGCGGCCCTGCTTTGGCCAGGGCTTCTTCTTCGAGGGCCAGAGCCTCTTCCCGTTTACCGTTTGCCCAGTACGCCGTGGCCAGAGTGTCGAGTACCTGGGGAGTTCTTCCTACTGCCGCCGCTTTTTGCGCCAGGCGCTGAGCCCTTTCGGGGTTGCGCAGACCTGGCTCTTTGGCGGTGAGGAGGAGCCAGGCCAGATTGTTCAAGGTTTCCGGGTTGGCGGGAGCTTTGAGCAGCGCCTGTTCATAAGCGTCGCGGGCGGCCTGTTCCTGGTTGCGGCTGTATTGCAGATCGCCCAGCAGTTGGAACCAGAGGCCGTTGTCCGGTTGGTCCCTTATTTTTTGCCGGATCAGTGCTTCGGCAAATCTGGTTTTGGCTGTTTCGCCCAGAAGGTCCGGGGGCAGGTAAAAGGCGGCCAGGGCGGTGGTGAGCATGGTTAAAGCGTAGAGAGCCAGGGCCAGGCGAACCTTGCGGTGATGGCGGGGAATCAAGGCCGGATCTTTTTCGCAGCGGTGCAGATAGTCGATGCGCTGTCCCAGGCCGAAGTGGTGCCAGCTGGGCAGTTCCCGGATATTGCCGCCGAGCAGGGCGATCTTTTCAAAGACTCGGATCAGGGGAGAGGCGTACCCCATGGCGCTCAAGGCATACAGGTCCGCCTGCCGTTCAAAGTTGCGCATGAAAAAGCCAAAGATGAAGCGGAAATAGCCCAGCATCAGGGCAAAAAGGATGAAGGCGCCGGCCAGGGCCAGGATCGTTTCCGGAGAGGTTCCGGTCAGCGCGACCAGCTGGTAAAAAAGATCCGCGCTGAGCAGGAGCAGCAGCAGGGGGGCGACGCTCACCTGGGTCAGCAGGCCAAAGCCGAGAAGGATAAACAGGTAGAGCTGGAGATGGAAGTGTTTGACATGTCCAAGTTCATGGGCCATGACCGCTTCCATCTCCTCCGGGGTCGTGGCCTCGAGCAGGGCGGGAGTGACCAGGAGATAGCGGAAGCGGCCGGTGAGGCCGATGACTCCAGCGGTCAGCATGCGGCCCTCAAAGAGCGGCCAGAGGAGGAGGTCGGCAAACCGCAACCGCTGTTCGCGGCAGAACTCTTCAATCCGGTGCCTGGCCGGGCCTTGGGGGAGAGGCGTGCAGCCCCAGAGGCGAATAATGGCCAGGGGCAGAAAAAAGATCAGGCCCAAAAGAGAGAGCAGCACCAGAATTGGTTCACCCCAGGGCGAGGCAAGAAATTCTTGCAGCCGGGGAAAGGGGGCAAGCAGGAGAAGATCGAAAAGGGCGGAGATGATCAGCCAAGGCAGAAGAATGGCGAGGTTGATTTTGAGGTTTGCCGCAATAAAGGAGCGGGCGGCAATGGCTCTGGCGAAGGTGCGCCGATAGCTGGGAAGCCCTGCCAGCCAGATGAGGCTGAGATAGCCGAAGAAAAGAAAAATTCCTGCCAGATGGGCAAGAATTGGGAGTTCTTCGGCAAACGGCAGCCGGCTCAGGTAGTAGCGGCCTTCCAGCAGGAAGACATCCGCGGCCAGAAAAATGATGGCCAGGATGGAGAGCCGTTGTTCCACGGCAAAATAGCGGGCTGCCGTGGCGGGGGGCTTGCGCCGGAAAAAATAACGAGCCAGCTGGTTGAACAAAACGCCTTTGCCGAAAAAAAGCAACAGGGCCATGGCCCAGGGAAGCTGTGCTTGCTCCGGGCTTGGCCCGGTGGCAAGAAGCAGGATGACTACCAGGAGATAGATGAGATTATTGTACATGGGGGTAGATTATGGGCTTAGGGGGTAAGGCATGGCCCCGGCGCGGCATCAGGCCGGTGGCACTTCCCCCGTGATCGGTTACAGGTCAAGATCATCAGCGCCGGAAAGCTGAGCCAGGCATCTGGCCGGAAATATTGGCGTTGTGCTCCTGATATTGCTGGAGCAGGGCCCGCAACTCCTCCGGCGCCAGGATTTGTTTTTCCAGAAAAAATTCGCCGAACTTTTTCTGCAGCCGCTTCTGGTGGGCAACGAGCATCTGGAGCTGGGGCTGGGAAAGCAACCCCAGCTCCAGGGCGGTCTGACCAAATGGCTGTAATATCGGACGGTTGCGGATGATATGGAGCACCTCTGCTTCGTTGAGCAGGCCAAAACGCTGGCCGATTTCGCCCAGACGCGGGCGTTCGCTGCGCTGCCAGATCAGGGCCTGGATAATGGTCCGCCAGTTGATCAGGCCGGAATAGTAGAGAAAATGGCCAAGCAGCAGGCGGCGATTGGGCAGGGCGCCCTGGTAGAGGCTTTCCGTATCCCAGAAAACAGAAGGCTGGCTAAAGGGATTCCGGAACTCGGCTTTTGTCTGGGCGGTGGCCTTGGCCTGCCGGCGGGGTTCGGCCCTGTCCTGGTTCGGCCTGGTTTGCCGGGGCCGGTGGGGCTTGGGCTGCGCCGGGCGGGCGGGCGGGGTTCGAGGCGGTGCCGGGCGGGCAGGGGGAGGCAGGCGGTAGCCTTTTTCCTTGGCGTCAAGAAAGGCGATCAGGTTTTCGTAGGCCTCCTGCACGGAGTGGAACAGATCGTGGCGTTGCCGTTGCACCCGGTCATTTTCCATGGCGGCCCGGTCCGGGTGGGTTTCCATGGCCCGTTTGCGGTAGGCGCTTTTGATGCCGGAGAGTTGAAGATAGTCGAGAAATTCGCGGGAGATGCTGAGCTCCGGGCCAAAAATGATCTCGCAAGAGTGGAAAAGGTCCTTTTCAGCGGCAACTGTTTCCATGGCGGGCCCCGTACTCCCTGGAGGTTAGAGTGAAAAAGGAAAGTCTTGCGAGCAATGCGCTCGGGCCGGCGAAAGGCGGGATTTTTTGCCGGCGGCTCCGTAGAAAAAAATATACTGGAGTGTAACTCCTGTACAACGATATGGCCAGGTTATGATAAAATACACTCGCAAAAGGACGGCAAGCATCGAATGATAGGTTGTCGTTGAAAATAACCTGATCGTTCCGCATGGCCAAAACGGCAGCAGCGTAAGCGGCATAAGGATCCCAAAGGAACTCCTGAAATTGTATAAGCTATTTTGTAACGATTTTTAAGTAATTAACAGTATTATCTGGCAGATAACATCTTATTTTTTATTCATGATCTTTATGAAATTATGCTGGAACGGGGATTTTTTTTATGGAACAGTCAGCCGGAACCGGGGGGCAAGGCGTGGTGGAGTCTTATTTTTCTTGTGATTTCAATATGATGACGGCATGGACAAAACTGGGGGAGCTTGCCAGAGCGCCCTATGACCTGACCGCGCCCGGCGCCCTTTCTCCGGCAAGAATCAGAAGTTACCGGGCGCAGGCCGCCGGAATTGATCTGTTGTACGCCACCCAGCGGGTGGACGAACCTGTGCTTGCGGCCCTGCAGCGGCTTGCCGAACAGAGCGGGGCGGTGGCCCAGTTTTTGTTGATGAAAAGGGGCGAGGTGCTGAATCGGATTGAGGGTTACGCCAGCGAGGAGCGTCCGGTGCTGCACACCGCCTGCCGCGATATCTTTGCCCCGGTCAGCCTGGCACCCGAGGTCTCGGCCCAGGCCAAGGCCGAACTGGAAAAGCTGGCCGATTTTCTGGCAGCCCTTGAGGCAGGGGCTATTGTCAACGTGGCCGGCGAGCCGTTCACCGATCTGGTCCAGGTGGGGATCGGCGGCTCCGACCTTGGCCCCCGGGCCTTGTACCTGGCCCTGGCCGCCTATAAAATCCCCGGCCGGCGAGTGCATTTTATCAGCAATGTGGATCCCGATGATGCCGCCGCCATCCTGAACGGGCTTGATCTTGCAAGAACCCTGGTGAATGTGGTGTCGAAAAGCGGATCCACCCTCGAAACCTTGACCAACGAAGAGCTGGTCCGTCAGGCTTACGCCGAGGCAGGGCTGGAGCCTAGTCGCCATTTTCTGGCGGTTACCGGCAAGGGCTCGCCCATGGACAACCCCGCCAGGTATCTCCGCTCTTTTTACATGTTCGACTCCATTGGCGGCCGTTACAGCGTTACCTCCATGGTTGGCGCGGTGTTGCTCGGTTTCGGCCTGGGATACCCGCAGCTTCTGGAGATTCTCCGAGGGGCCAACGCCATGGATCTGGCCGCGGAAGAACCGGACATCCGCCGCAATCCTGCTTTGCTTCTGGCCCTGCTGGGTATCTGGAACCATAATTTTCTAGGCTGTGAAACTCTGGCCATCCTGCCGTACAGCCAGGCCCTTGTCCGCTTTACCGCCCATCTCCAGCAATGCGACATGGAGTCTAGCGGTAAATCCGTGACCAGGCAGGGTAAACCCCTGGCCTGGAAAAGCGGCCCCATTATCTGGGGCGAGCCGGGAACCAACGGCCAGCATGCCTTTTACCAGCTGATCCACCAGGGAACCATCATCGTTCCCGTCGAATTCATCGGCTTTCGCGCCAGTCAGTATGGCCGCGACCTGCTCATCGAACAGACCACCTCCCAGGAAAAACTGGTGGCCAACCTGCTGGCCCAGGCTCTAGCCCTAGCCACCGGACAGGCCAATGAAAATCCCAACCGGAGTTTCGCCGGGAACCGTCCCAGCGCCGTGCTCATGGCCGACCGGCTGACGCCATACACCATGGGCGCTCTGCTGGCCCTCTATGAGGCCAAGGTGGTGTTCCAGGGATTTATTTGGAATATCAACTCGTTTGATCAGGAAGGGGTGCAGCTGGGGAAGAAGCTGGCCGGCAGGCTGCTGGATCACCTTGCCGCTCGTCGGGAGGGCCAGGACGGGGCGGCTGAAGCCGAGGATGATCCCGGCCTGGCGCTGCTGGCAGAAGTCAGCAAAAAAGTATAGGTCCTATAGGTCCTATACTTTGTTCAATAAAGCAGCTCGAACCGTTTCCAGAAATCCGGAAAGGATTTGCCCACACACCCTTCCCCCCGGATCCGGACCCCCGGCACCATCAGCCCGGCCACGGCAAAGCTCATGGCGATGCGGTGGTCGTTGTAGGTGTCGATCTCCGCGCCAGAGAGGGGGCTGTTTCCATCTCTCCCTGCGATGATCATGGCGTCCGGCTGTTCTTCGGCCCGGATCCCCAACTTGGCCAGTTCCGTGACCATGACGTGGAGGCGGTCGCATTCCTTGATCCGCAGATGGGCGATGTTTTTGATCACCGTTCTGCCCTTGGCGAAACCGGCAACCACCGCCAGGGTGGGGACCACGTCCGGGCAGTCGCCCATGTCCACCTCTACCCCGCGCAGCTCCTTGCTGCCGGTTACGGTAATCCCCGCCGCAAAACGCTCCACCGCGCAACCCATCCGGGCCAGGATCTCCACCAGCACCGCATCTCCCTGTAACGATGGCGAGGGAACGTTTGCCACCGTCACCCTGCCGCCGGTCACCGCGGCGGCAGCCCAGAAATAGGAGGCGCTGGAGGCATCGCCCTCAACTGCGTATTTTCTGGCCTGGTAACAGCCTTGGGGGATAAGAAAGTGATTAAGCTCGGAATTGGCGGTTACTTCAAGGCCGAAATCCCGCATCACGGCCAGGGTCATGCTGACATAGGGTTTGGACAGAACCTCCCCTGCCACCAGGAGTTCAGCGGGTTGTTCGGCATAGGGCGCGACCAGCAGCAGGGAGGAGAGGTACTGGCTGCTTTTCCCTTCCGGCAGCAAGGTCTTGCCGCCCTTGATCCCCTTGGCCGCAATGGCCACCGGCGGGCAGCCCGTGTTGTGGAGGCTGCGGATTGCAACCCCCCAGCCGGCCAGGGCCTCCATCAAGGGCTTGATCGGCCGCTCGTGCATGCGCTGGTCGCCGTTGATGGTAAAGATGCCGTGCCCGAGCGCCGCCACCGAGGTGAGAAAGCGGGTGGCGGTGCCGTTGTTACCGAGAAATATTTCTTGCTCCGGGGTGGCGATGACCCCGCCCTTGCCTTCTACCCGCCATTGTTCTTGGCCGGGCGTAACGGTGATGCCCATGGCGGCCAAGGCCTGGGAGGTGTATTCGGTGTCCTCGCTGGCCAGGGGGTATTGGAGAATGCTTTCCCCGTTCGCCAGGGCCGCGGCGATAAGAGCCCGTTGGGTCAGGCTTTTTGAGCCGGGTACGGTGAGGGTGGTATCGGTTGTGACAAGGGGACGGATTTCTTTCATGGTTTGTAATCGTCAGGGTTGTAGCCGAGGCTGTTGAGCAGGCTCTGACGCATCACGTCCACCGGGGCTTGTTGGCCGGTCCACAGTTCAAACTGGGCTGCGCCCTGATAGAGCAGCATATCGAGGCCGTTGATGGTCTGGCATCCTGCCTGCTCCGCCTCCTGCAGCAAGCGGGTTGCCAGGGGGGCATAGACGATGTCCATAACCACGCCGAAGTTGACCAGGGCTTCCCTGGCAATGGGCAGCAGTTCCTGCTGGGGGGCCATGCCCAGCGAGGTGGCGTTGATCAGGATATCTGCCCTGGCGGTGGCGGCCTCGGCCAGGGGCAGCCAGGGGCAGCCGAGCAGTCTGGCCAGGGCGATCCCTTTTTCCGGGGTCAGGCTGGCAATGGTGAGCGAGACCCCGGCCTCAAGCAGGCCAAAGCCGATGGCCCTGGCCGAGCCGCCGGCACCCAGGAGCAGCACCGAGGCGCTTTTCAGTTGGATCTTTTCGGCGAGGGCCCGGTTGGCTCCGAGCCAGTCGGTGTTGGCCCCGTGGATGGTGTTGTTGTCGATGATCAGGGTGTTTACCGCGCCGATTTTTTCGGCGACCGGATCGAGGGAATCAAGATGTTCGATCACCGCCTGTTTGTGGGGGATGGTGACGCTAACGCCTTTGACGCCAAGGGCTCGGAAGCCGGTCATGGCCAGAGCCACATCCTGCACGGCAAAGGGAAGATAGACCTTGTTCAGGCCAAGGGCGGCAAAGGCTCCATTGTGCATGGCCGGGCTCAGGCTGTGGGCCACCGGGTTGCCCATGATGCCGTAAAGTTCGGTGGCGCCGTTAATCTCCATGCTCAAGCTCCGTGAAGATGCGACGCAGGGCCGAGGCGGGCAGCTGGCCGGGTGCGGTGGCCTGACCATGATCCGGGGCGGCGTAGGTCATGTAGCCGCCCAGATCGGTGGTGGCCACCCGGCTGATCATGCCGTGCGGCCCCATGCAGAAGGCGATGAGGGGAAATCCCAGTTCGGCCGCCAGTTCCTGCAAGGCGAGAACCCGGAAAACGTCCTGAAAGCAGCGGGCCGTGGTGACGATTTTGCCGATATCGGCGCCGCTCCGGCATTGGCGCTGAAAGATTTCGTTCAAGGCCTGCCTGGAGGCGGTGCACTTGAAATCATGCCAGGAGACGATGGTCCGGCAGTTGTTCGCCCGGGCCGCCCCAATGAGTTCGCCGGCCAGGGTGGAATCGGTGTTGAGTTCGAGGTCAACATAGGCAGCCCCGGTTTCAGCCGCCTTTCTGAGCAGCCCGATCCGTTCCTTTTCCTCGCCCGTCCAGCTGCCGCCTTCCCAGGTGGGCCGGTTGGTGAAGAGCAGGGGTTTGGCGAGGCTATGCAGAAAGAGCTGGATGTCCGGGTTTGTCAGGCTGTCCAGGCGGATCTCGATGACATCGGCAACCGGTTCCGATTCTGTGGCCAAGGTCAGCGCCTCGGCCTGGGTGGCTGCGGCAATTGAGACGCAGAGGCGGCGTGCGGCACTGGTTGTGACATTCAGCATGGATTGCTCCGAGGGAAAGGGCTTAGAAAAAACTATAAAATAATGACGAATACTCTCATAATAATGAAAGGCAAAACTATTCCATCGCGGATCGCTTGTCAACAGGCATGAGCAGGGCTTGCCTGCCTCGGAGGGTCGCAATTTTACCCGGTCAGCAAAACCACGGCGTGGGCGCTGATCCCTTCCTCGCGGCCGGTATAGCCCATCTTTTCCGTGGTGCTGGCCTTGAGGTTGATGGCTGCGGGTTCAACCAGGCAGGCCTCGGCGATAATTTTTCGCATGGCCGGGAAATGGGGGGCGAGCTTGGGTTGTTCGGCCACCACGGTTATGTCGGCATTGACCAGGCGAAGATGCCTTGCTGCGGCCAGCCCGATCACCTGCGCCAGCAACTTGATGCTGGAAATTCCCTTGTACCTCTGGTCGCTGTCCGGAAAATGGCGGCCGATATCGCCTTCGCCGCAGGCGCCCAAAATGGCATCGCACAGGGCATGGCTGAGGACATCGGCGTCCGAGTGGCCCAGCAAGCCCAAGACGTGAGGGATTTCCAGGCCGCCTAGGATCAGCGGTCGGCCAGGGACCAGGCGGTGGGCGTCAAAGCCATGGCCGATCCGCATTTGCCTGGCTGGTTGTTTCTGCATGAGAATGGCCTCCGCCATGCGCAGATCATCCGGACGGGTGATCTTGAGGTTGGTTTCTGAGCCTTCCACCATCATGACCGGCCAGCCGCCGTGCTCCAGAAGGGCTGCCTCATCGGTGCCGACAAAGGAGTCCTGGTCAGCCCTGGCAAAGGCCTTTTTCAGGAGGTCGGTTTGGACCACCTGGGGGGTTTGCGCCTGCCAGAGGGATTCTCGCTCTACGGTATGGCGGATAGTAGTGTCCGCAGCCACGGTCTTGAGGGTGTCCTTCACCGGCACCCCCAGGATCGCAGCGCCTTTGTCTGCGGCTGCCTCCAGGCAACGCTGGATATCTGCGGGGTCGATGAGCGGCCGGGCGCCGTCGTGTACCGCCACCAGAGGTGAATCTTCCGGGACCAGGGCCAGGCCGATGCGCACCGAATCCTGGCGGAGCTTGCCGCCGCTTATTACCGTGCAGTGGTCGGCCAGCTGGTAACGGGCCAGGAGGGCGCAGGTAAGCGCCCGGTGTTGGGCCGGGGCCACTACGATAATGGCGGTGATGGCGGGAACCTGACGAAAGGCGCGGATGGTATGGATCAGGATGGGAACGCCAAGCAGTTCGCTGAACTGTTTGGGGGTGGAGGTTCCCATGCGCAGGCCTGCGCCGCCTGCGGCAATGATCGCTGTTGCTTTTTGCATGTAAGGATAAAAAAAGGGGAGTGGGTTATAAGCCGGATTCTGTACCCCTTTGCAAGGGCCATGATCATTTCTCTATGGATGCCGGTTGCCCGGCATCTCTTGCAACCTACCCGGAAGCCTCGGGCGGGCCGCCCTCAAACGCTTCCCTATTTGGTTTTGCTCCAGGAGGGGTTTGCCGTGCCTTCCGTGTCGCCACGCAAGCGGTGGGCTCTTACCCCACCTTTTCACCCTTACCGGTTGCCCGGCGGTTTGTTTTCTGTGGCACTTTCCTCGGGGTCGCCCCCAGTTCGTGTTACGAACCTCCTTGCCCTGCGGAGTCCGGACTTTCCTCTGGCGGCTAACATCCCGCCAGCGACCATGCACCCACTCCCCACACTGAGACAACTATAAGCAGGACCGGAAAAGGTCAAGGCTTTTTAGGTGGTTGGCCTCCCTTAATCCTGCGATGTTTCTGTAATTGCAACCGGTTGCCTTATTCTTCCTCGGTCTCCGGTTCGTGGAACATGATCCGGTGACAGGTGGGGCAGGAGATGAGTTTATCTTCCCTCATCAGCTCATTATACAGCTGTGGGGGGATGTTCATGAAGCAGCCCCGGCAAACGCTGCCGGTCACCGCGACAATTGCCAGACCGTTGCGCTTGTCCCGGATGGCGGTATATTTTTTCAGCAAGCTGGCGGATACGGCACCGGCCTTGCTTTCGCGGGTCTTAAGAATCTTGCTTTTTTCCGCATTGAATTGGCTGATTTTTTTCTCAACCGCAGCGATGTCATCGGCAAGCATTTTTTCATCCTCGGCGCAGATCTTGGTTTCTTCCTCGATCTGTGCGGTCAGGGCCTCGATCTGTTCCATGAGCTGAACAACGGCCTCTTCCCTCTGGGTGTTGGCTTTTTTGCCGTCTTCCGTTTCCTTGAGAATGCTCTGGTATTCGCGGTTGGTCTGGACATTCATCAGTTTGCCCTGCCGGTCTTTGATCCGAACCGCTTCGTCTTCCAGTTCGGCTTCGAGTTCACGGCGGCGTTGTTCGTTAACGGCGATTTTTTCGTTCAACTGGGCAAGAGTGTCTTTGTGGCCGTCGAGACTGGCGCGGCGGGTGTCAATTTCGCCGCAGCCGACCGCGATTTCCTTGTCCAGCGTGCTGATTTTTTGATCAATGGCCTGGAGTTCCCTGAGATGCGAGATGTTTGCTTTCAATGGTGCTTCCTCAATGGTTCTATGGGTTGACAGAATATGGGTTTGTTATCATGCAGGACAGCCCATTGCATGGGATTGCCCTGTTTGGCGGTGGTTATAATGGCCGGGGTAAACCCCTGGTCTGCGCAGGATTTTTTAAGGATCTCTGCCAGAACCGGCACGATGAGGTTTTCGGTTGGGTAATGGCCGGCGTCAATCACGCAGAAACCCGCAGCCTCTGCCCAGCGGGCCACGCTGTGTTTCACCTCGCCGGTAATATAGACTTGGGCGCCCATGGCCCGGGCGGTTTCGGCCAGCTCGGAGCCGCTGCCGCCGCAGAGGGCCACGGTATGGATGGTTTCCGGCAACAGGCCGGCAATCTGTATTCCCGGCGCAGCCAGAGCGGTCAGCAACCGGCTGATGAATTGGCCGGAGTCTAATGGCGCGGGCAGGTTGCCGATTTTACCGAAGCCAGCATTCTGCCCAGGTGCGGCAGACCCTTGGCCGCTTGTTCCGAGGTTATTTGACCTTTGTGGGCTTATCCCGTGATTGGTTACGGTGAGCGGTCTGGTGTCGCGCAATTCAAGTTTTTCCGCCAGGGCGTTGCTGACCCCGGCGGCGGCAATGTCGAGATTGGTGTGGCAGGCAATGAGAGTAAGATCGTGGCTCAGGGCTGTTTTCAGCATGCGGCCCATGGGGGTGTTGCCGGGGATTGTTTTCAGGGGATGGAAGATCAGGGGGTGGTGGGTGAGGATGGTGTTCAGGTTCTGCGCGAGGGCCTCGTGGATGAGGGCTTCGGTCGGGTCGAGTCCGATCAGGATCCCGGTGACCTGTTGCTCCGGGTCCCCCACCATCAACCCGACGTTGTCCCATGGTTCAGCCATGGCAAACGGGGCAATGGAGTTGAGGATCGAGAGAAGCGCTGTGGTGAAAATTTTTTTTTCCGGCATCCTTTGCTGGTGTCCGTGGGCAGCCTGACTAAGCCGTCGTTTGAAAATAAAAAAAGGTGCTAACCTTGTCTGGTCGCACCTTCTATTCGGAATCCTGCCTTGGCCTTGCCAAAACTTGTATTCGGATGGCTTGATTTCTGTTGCGTGTCCAATGAATCCCTGCTCTGTCGGTTCTGGCTTGGGGTGGTGGGCCTACCTGGATTCGAACCAGGGACCGACCGGTTATGAGCCGGTGGCTCTAGCCAGTTGAGCTATAGGCCCATATCTCTAACGAAAAACGAATCGTATAACATAGCAGATACTTAATTATTGTCAATAATATTTTGTGCCGTTTTGGCCTGACAAAATGCCCAGGCTGTTTTTTAAAGCTGAGTTGAGCAGCTTGCCTGCTCAAACGAAACTTGATGAACTCGCAACAACCTGAAAAGTTTACAGGCCCACCACACAAAATTAGATACTTACACATTAATACCCGTTGTAATCGTGGCTTTTTACGATTTCAACAAACTTATGCCCTTTGGGTGCAACAACGCAGATGCGGTGCTGCTGGATAGTTACGACTTATCCGGCAAGCACGGCTGCCTTGAAGTTCTCGAAGCCGACCCTGTCCATAAATCGGCCCATGCGCTCGCCCTTCTTGCCGTTTTCCTTGAAATAGGTGATGATCCGCTCGCAGGTGGCCAGCGCTTCTTCGCTGGAAAGGGTTTCGCAAAGAACTGTGCCGATTCTGGGTCGGGAGGCGGCGTTGCCCCCGACCAGAATGGTCCAGCCCTTGGCCTTGCCGAACAACCCCAGATCTTTCAGCGAGGTTTCGGCGCACTGGTTGGGACAGCCGGAGACCCCCATCTTCAGCTTGCCGGGCAAGGCGAGGCCATGGTAGCGCTTGTCAAGCTCCAGGCCCATTGCCAGGGCGTCCTGCTGGCCGAAGCGGCAGAAAGTGTTGCCGGGGCAGGCCTTGATGCTGCGGACACAAAGGCCGACCGCGGCTCCCGGATTCATGCCGAGATCCTGCCAGGCCTGGTCGATATCTTCTTCCTTGAGGCCGATAATGGCGATGCGTGCCGCGCTGGTGATTTTGAGGGAGGCAGGGGGGTATTTTTCGGCGACCTCGGCAATTTTTCGCAGTTGCGCCGGGGTGACGCGGCCGAGGGGAAGATGGGGGACAATGGCATAGGTTTCTTTGTCGCGTTGCACTACCACTCCTTTTTCGCCATCGTTCAGCATGGGTATTCTCCTTGGGAAAAAACATTTTGCGATAAAGAAAGAAAAGGGATCAGCTGGTGAACCCTTTTGGTGTCTGTGTTAAAGTTATAGGAGCCCTGTCTGGTAAAGAGCAAAGGCGTGCAGGGAGGTCAGCGCGTTTATTGTCCCCGCTTGGGAGGGTTAAAACCCCCACCTTTAGGTGGCAGCTTTAGCGTATAATTGCTAAATTTCGAGTCATGACATACAGACATGGCTCACATACGGTATTCACTATCCACCTGCACT
>Ga0208863_1000647_pt1 | contig 29287 bp, 27 predicted proteins | sample RifOxyD3_FD_184040 | JGI IMG/M metagenome (GOLD analysis project Ga0208863, IMG submission 184040) | Soil microbial communities from Rifle, Colorado - Rifle Oxygen_injection D3 (SPAdes) | ecosystem: Environmental > Terrestrial > Deep subsurface > Rock core/Sediment | place: Rifle, Colorado...
GCATTGAAGACATCTACGAACTGACCTATATCCGTAAAGACGGCAGCCGCTTCCCGGCAGTGGTATCGGTCACGGCGCTGCGCGACGATCAAGACGCCATTATCGGCTATCTGCTGATCGGCACCGACAACACCGCGCGCAAAGAGATCGAGGCAGAGCAAAAGCTGCTCGCTCAACGCCTGCGCGACCACCAGTTCTACACGCGCTCCCTGTTCGAATCCAATATCGACGCGCTGATGACCACCGATCCGTCCGGCATTATCTCCGATGTCAACAAACAGATGGAGGCACTCACCGGTTGCACGCGCGACGAATTAATCGGTGCGCCGTTCAAGGGCTGCTTCACCGATCCGGAGCGGGCTGAGGCGGCCATTAAACTGGTGTTGAGCGAAAGGAAAGTCACCGACTACGAACTTACCGCACGCTCCAGAGACGGTAAAGAAACCGTGGTGTCCTACAATGCGACCACCTTCTATGATCGGGACAGAAGACTGCAGGGCGTGTTCGCCGCTGCCCGCGACGTTACCGAACGTAAACGCCTGGATCAGGTACTGGAGGGAAAAAACGTCGAGCTGGAGAGCGCCAGGTCTGTGGCGGAAAAAGCCAACCTCGCCAAATCAGAATTTCTTTCCAGCATGAGCCATGAGTTGCGCTCCCCGCTCAATGCGATCCTTGGTTTCGCCCAACTGATGGACAAGGCTTCGTCGCATCCAACGCCCAAACAAAAGTCCAGCATCGACCAGATTCTCAAGGCGGGATGGTATCTGCTGAAGCTGATTAACGAAATTCTCGATCTCGCGCTGATCGAGTCGGGCAGGTTGTCGTTATCGCTGGAACCCATGCCGCTGGTCGACGTCATGCTCGAATGCCAGGCCATGATCGAACCACAGGCGCAAAAAAGCGGCATCCGCATAAGTTTTCCCCAGTTTGAAAGCCATTATTTTGTGCATGCCGATAAAACCCGGGTGAAGCAGGTTCTGATCAACTTGCTTACCAACGCGATCAAATACAACCGCGCCCAAGGAGCGGTCGAAGTGACGTGCAGCGCGAGCGCCCCAGAACGAATACGCATCAGAGTGCAGGATACCGGTGCAGGATTGTCTCCCGAAAAACTCGCCCAACTCTTCCAGCCGTTCAATCGTCTCGGACAAGAGGCCAGCCCCATGGAAGGTACCGGCATCGGCCTGGTGGTGAGCAAGCAGTTGGTCGAATTGATGGGGGGTAAAATCGGCGTGGAAAGCACTGTCGGGGTGGGCAGTGTGTTCTGGATCGAACTGAATCTGGCGGCTGAACCACAAATTGCCGTCGACACAGCCGAAACACGTGCGCCGATTCAAGCACCTGTTCAGCAGGGCTTAGCATCGCGCACCCTGCTGTATGTAGAAGACAACCGGGCAAACATGCTGCTGGTCGAGCAAATCATCGAGTGTCGTTCCGATTTGCGCTTGTTGGGTGCGGGGGATGGCACGCAAGGCATCGCGCTGGCGCAGAACCATCTGCCGGAGGTGATCCTGATGGACATCAATCTGCCCGGCATCAGCGGCATCCAGGCGCTGAAAATCCTGCGTGAAGATCCGGCAACGGCACACATACCGGTGCTCGCCATCAGTGCCAATGCAATGCCGCACGATATAACGAAAGGTCTGGAGGCAGGATTCTTCCGCTATCTCACCAAACCGATCAACGTCAATGAGTTCATGGAAGCGCTGGACATGGCGCTGGAACTTTCGGAACAAAAGGTTGGTCAGAGCAAGCGAATAAGGCTGAAGGTCAAAGGAACTGTCCAGGCGTAATTGATCACATGGTACCGCATCTGCGGTGTTATAGGCCTGTTCACATACCGATGTATAGATTCACAGGCCTATGCCTAACATCTGCGGCCCCCTGTGACCAATTACAGTGCGGGGGTAGAGCCTTAACTGGTCATTTCACCCCGTGATTGGTTACGTCCAGGCAATCCCGACCGCCTATGACCTGACCAGCTCCTCAGCCTCAATATATTGAGGGGCCACCACATATTGAGGCAAGCCAGCTCTTGCCAACTTTCTCGCCGGTTCTTTCCTCGCAATTCAACAAACTGTTATTATTAAGCTTACTCATAATTACCGGGTGTTCTCGCCTGTCGGCATGCCGTTTGCTCATAACAAAACGAAACAAGATGGATTGCCCGGAAATCAGTCAAAACAACAGGAGACTTATCATGAACGAATACAAACGGATTCTCGTTGTCAGCAGAATGATCCAGTCATGCAGAAAAGCCATTCACACAGGGGTTTCACTCGCTCAGAAATATGGAGCTGAACTCTATGTGATTCATTCCATTTACAACCCCTTCGGCCTCAAGGGCTGGAGCGTCGGGACCCTGTCAATTGAAAAGGAGTATCAGAAACTTCTTGTGGATACCAAGCGGCAGTTGTCTGAACTTGTCAAGGCTGAAAAAACAAAAGGTATGGCCATAAAGGAGCTGGTCCTGGAAGGAGAGCCCACCGAGGATATCCTGAAAACCATCGTGCAGGAAAAAATCGACCTTCTGGTTATGCTCGCCCATGAAGAAGGCCATTTGGAAGACCTTCTTTTCAATCGCAGCAACGATGAACTGGTCAGAAAGATGCCCTGTTCGATCCTGCTGGTGAAAAATGAGCCCGGGTCGATTATCGAAGGAGAGGTGGATGCGCAGTGATTGCTTGTATATCCAGAATACCCGGACACCTTTTGGAGCTTCAAGCATTTTCTCAAATTTATTGCCAAAAAAGCCGCTTTTCCGCCCCTGGGCCTGTTGACCGTGGCCGCCATGCTGCCCGCTGGCTGGCGGCTCGGCATAGTATCGAAAGCCCGGTTTCGCTATTGGCAATTGATTGTGAAAACCTTTTTCGTGAAACGAAGGGCTTTGCCCATTGCCATGGAACTGGCCATTCATGGATTTCATTTTAAAAAAGTAATGAAACAGGTTTGCCGGTCTTGAAGTTACTGAGGATGAAAGCCTAAGGAGACGATGCCAGAAAGCATCTTTCGGCTGACTTCAAGCCAACGGTATAAAGAAACGACAAAACAAACAACACAACAAACAACAAAGAAGGAGAAACAAAATGAATGCAATGTATCGTGTGGCCTTGATGGTAGTTGCCGTTGCTCTGCTGGTGACCGGCGTCCCTCTTCGCGCGTCCGCGACCAAAGCGGATGAACGTATCGAATCATCTGCCAAGAAGTCGTATGTGTTCCAGACATACCTCAAGGACGACGCCATTAAAATCGAGTCCAAGGATGGCGCCGTCACCCTGACCGGCACTGTTGCCGAAGAGACCCACAAATCCTTGGCCAAGGAGACCGTGGCGAGTTTGCCCGGAGTCAAAAGCGTGGACAGCCAGCTGGAACTGAAAGGTTCACCCGCCGCGGAGAATTCGGACGCATGGCTCGGCATGAAAGTAAAAACCGCGCTGATGTTTCATCGCAACCTGAGCGCCAGCAATACGGAAGTTCAGGTCAAGGATGGCGTCGTCACCATGCGCGGCGAAGCCTCCAGCCCGGCCCAAAAAGACCTGACAACCGAATATGTCAAGGATATCGAGGGCGTTACTGGCGTACAAAATGAGATGACCGTATCAGAAAAACCCAAGAATACGGACAAACCCAAGAATACGGACAAAAAAACAATCGGCGAGAAGATGGATTCCGTGGGTGAAGCAATCGACGATGCATCCATCACCGCCCTGGCCAAGATGACGTTGCTGTATCATCGCTCGACCAGCGGCATCCACACCAAGGTCGAAACGGACAAAGGCGTGGTCATGTTGTCCGGCACGGCAAAGAACGCAGCCGAAAAGGATTTAGTCACCAAATACGTGCAGGATGTTCACGGCGTGAAAAGCGTGGTCAACAACATAACTATCGAGGAGCCCAAGACCAACTAAATCGGAGATCGCTGCCGGCTCTGGGGCGAGGCTGAACCAGCCGGCAGCGATCCTGAGCAATACAAAGGAGGAACGTTATGCTCGGAACTGTTTTGCTCGTTGTCGTTATTCTGATGCTCGTGGGTGCCATACCCGCTTGGCCTCACAGCCGAGGGTGGGGGTACTACCCGAGTGGCGGGCTGGGCCTGATCCTGCTGATCCTGCTCATTCTGTTGATATTAGGCCGGATATAAGAAGGCAGCGCGAGGCCCCTAACCCAGATAAGCGGTACTAAAAACCTGTGCGGCAGATGGAAACCAAAACACGTAAGAGCATAATGTTGAACTTGCATCGCAAATTGGCTGCCCGCAACGGTGCATAACTAGTGTCCCGTGCGGTTAATTATTGCAGGAAATTGTTGAGACATCGTGGTTCCTCGCAAGGCGCCAAAACGAAGGCATAGCAGCGCTATGTCGAGTTTTCGGCAACGCGGCGAGAGGCCGCGAGGGCCAACAATTACTAGAAAGAATTAACCAAACGGGACACTAGAGTGGATCTCTTCAGAAGGTAGTGCCTCATGAGCAAAGAGTTGCGAAGATCAAAATCAAAAACATCACACAAGGAGGATCATCATGAAACAATTCAATCTGTTCGCTAACCTTTTTCTCGTCATTCTGTTGGTTTCTTTTCTGGGCTGCGCATCGACGGCTAAAAAAGAGGGAACCGGAGAGTATGTCGACGACTCCGTCATTACCGCCAAGGTAAAGGCGGAAATCTTCAAAGACGATTCGCTGAAGTCGAGCGAGATCAATGTCGAAACTTTCAAGGGTGTGGTTCAGTTGAGCGGCTTTGTTAATTCTCAGGCTGACATTGACAGAGCGGCCAAAGTTGCACGTAGCGTCAAGGGGGTGACCTCGGTCAAAAACGACATGCGAGTTAAGCCTTAAGGGAAAGGCTGGTTTCTGGTTGCACAACTTAACGATATTTTTTCCGGCCGCCGACTCCCTTTGACCTCGTGCTGCCGCCGGTCAGAAGGCTTTGCATTTGCTACGCCTCTCTGGAGCCGCCGCAACTGATCAAGGATGGGGAAACAGCTCCTTAAGTTGATGGCGTCGCAAAAAGTCCGATGGACTTTTTGCGAGCCCATCAAGTTGCGTTGCGCGATAAAGTTCCGAACCAGATGCCCGCCTGGTTGAGCCAACTTGCGGAAGTTGGAGTGAAATGGAACGTCACACTTACGAATTACCGATCAACCATTAGAGAAAGGAGAAAATTATGCGTATCAGCAACTATTTAAAAATGTCAGCAACCCTGCTACTTGCCTTATTTCTGACCGCCTGTGCTTCAAAGGTGATGGAAGTGTCAAATCCCGGTTCTGCCATGGATCTCAACCAGAAGGTGAAAAGCGGCGCCTACGTCCAAAAGGTCGACAATTTCCTGATGATCCTCGACGCATCCTCATCCATGTCCGAAGCGTACATACCGTTTGATACGACTCCGGACAAATTCACGATCGCCAGGGATATCGCCAAGCTTCTCAACCAGACCATTCCGGACATCAAGCTGGAAGCCGGCCTGCGGACCTTCGGGCCCGAGGCCACCAAGTCCAGTTTGATTTACGGCATGACCGCCTACACCAAAGACGGCATGGGCAAAGCGATTGATTCCGTGAAGGACATCGGCGGTCTCACCCCGATGTCCAAAGCCCTGACAGCCGCCATCGGCGACCTGGAGAAAACGAGCGGCAAGATTGCGGTCATCGTCATCAGTGACGGCGAAAACAACATCGGCGACGCAGTGGCAGCGGCCAAGAACCTGAAGGAGAAATACGGCGACCGGATCTGCATCTACACCATCCTGGTCGGTGAGAACGCAGTTGGCAGGGAAACAATGAGCGACGTGGCCCAGGCCGGTGGTTGCGGTTTTGCCACCGACACGCCAGCGGTAAGCAGCGCGGCCGGCATGGCTGACTTCGTGGAGAAGGTCTTCCTCACCAAGGGCTCGGCGACAACGACGAAAGAGGAGACAACAACGGCTCCGGTTGCGGCACCGGTTCCCGCACCGAAGGCTCCTGAAACCGTATCCGTCACCCTGCAGGTCAACTTTGATTTCGACAAGGCCGTGGTCAAACCCATGTACCATGACCATCTGCAGCTGGTGGCCGATTTCCTGAAGACCTACCCGAACATCACCGCGGAAATCAACGGCCACACCTGCTCGATCGGCACCGATGCCTACAACATGAAACTGTCTCAGGCCAGGGCGAACAGCGTTCGTAAATACCTGATCGACAAGTTCGGCATTGCGCCGGCCCGCCTCAAGGCGCAGGGCTTTGGCGAATCCCAGCCCCTCGTCTCCAACGACACCAACGAGGGCCGGGAACAGAATCGCCGGGTCATGGGTATTTTCACCGCAACCAAATAAATAAACAACTCGTTTGATCCAGCAAGGCAGGAGGCGCATTAAGCGTTTCCTGCCTTTTTTGTTTTTTGTGTCATGCCGGAATCCCTTCAAAATCCGGTGAAAATCTGGTACGCTGGCCCACAATGCCGTTTCCTTAAAAGTTTGTATTTTTGAACCGCAAAATATCGAACAAGAAATATCGAATGTCGAAGTTTAACTACTTCATCATTCTGCGGTTCCTTGTTCGATATTCGATATTCTCTATTCGAACGGAACCCTCCCCTTGCTCAACATCATCTGGACAGGCTTCTTTCTGCTTGCGGCACTTACCGCCGCCTGGCAGGTGATTTTTTTGCACCAGGCCCAGGTCGTCAACCAGATGATGGAGGCCCTTTTCAAGACGGCCGACACCGCCTTCCGCATATCCCTCGGGCTTACCGGCGTCATGGCACTCTGGCTGGGCCTCATGCGGATCGGCGAGGCAGGCGGGGTGATGGCGGTCATCTGCCGCTGGCTGTCGCCGCTCATGCAAAAATTCTTCCCCGACATTCCGGAAAACCATCCGGCCTTCGGCGCCATGGTCATGAATATGGCCGCCAACATGATGGGACTGGACAACGCTGCCACACCGCTCGGGCTGAAGGCCATGCAGGAACTGCAGAAGCTGAACCCGGACAAGGAGACCGCCTCCAACGCCCAGATCATGTTCCTGGTGATCAACACCTCGTCGGTGACCATCATCCCGGTCACCATCTTCACCTATCTCTACCAGCTCAACTACCCGAACCCAACCGAGCTGTTTCTGCCCATTCTCCTGGCCACCGCCTGCTCCTCACTGGCCGGGGTCATTGCCGTCTCCATCTACCAGCGCATCAACCTGCTGCAATTGCCGATCATCACCTTTTTCCTGGTCATGGCCGCGGCGGCCGCCTTACTGATCACCGGCCTGCTCGCCGCTGACAAAGAGACCGTCCAGAACCTGTCACTGGTGGTTGCCAACGGTTTTATCCTCGGCATCGTCACCCTGTTCATCCTGCTGGCCACGGTTAAACGGGTCAATGTCTACGAGGAATTCATCAACGGCGCCCGGGAGGGTTTTACCATAGCCATCGGCATCATCCCCTATCTGGTGGCCATGCTGGTGGCGATCAGCGTCTTCCGGGCAAGCGGCGCCATGGATCTGCTGCTTGGCGCGGTGGAACACCTGGTCGCCGGCATCTGCCGGGTGCTGGCCTGGTTCAACCTGGCGCCCGGCCCGGACATGCCCCGTGCCTTTATCGAGGCCCTGCCCACCGGCCTGATGAAACCGTTGAGCGGCAGCGGTGCCCGGGCACTGATGATCGAAACCATTCAGACGCACGGCGTTGACGCCCTCTCCTCAAAAATGGCCGCCGTCATGCAAGGCAGCACCGAGACCACCTTTTACGTCCTGGCCGTCTACTTCGGCTCGGTCAACATCAAAAAAACCCGGCATGCCGTGCCCTGCGGCCTGATCGCCGACGTGGCCGGCATCGGCTCGGCCGTGATCCTCACCCACCTTTTCTTCGGTTAACCCACCATATCTTGTGGCCCTTTTGTTTTGACACACAAGCGGCAATGGCCTATAGTATCTAGCGTCGCCGCTACCGCCTTAGCGCGACCTGCCGGATACCCCGGCCGCCGGCGCTGACACCTCTTCCCCCCAGCCGCAACAGGAGCCCGCCATGAAGCTGCCGATTTCCCATGATGCCGCTGTCAATGAATGGAACCGATTCGAGGCATATCTGATCAGGGAGCGATACGCGGTGCGCGACCCGGCGACCGGCCTTCCCCTGGAAGAAAACCTCTCCCAGATCCTGGAGAGGATCAGCAGCGAATTCAGCTATCCAGGCGTGGCGGAGGCCCTGCGGGAAGGCCGCTTCATTACCGCCACCCCCTTTCTAATGAACGGCGGCAACCCCCATACCGGCCGGAGCGGCTATTACTCCTGCTATCCCCTCGGTCAGGTCGGCGATTCCACGGAGGAGATCTTTGCCATGGAACGCGACCTGGTGACTATTTTCCAACACTCCGGCGGCGGCGGCATCGACATCTCGAAAGTCAGGCCAAAGGGCGCCTTGGTGGACAACGGCCAGGGGAACGCCTCCGGGCCGGTTTCCTTTGCCAAAGGGTATTCCCAGCTCTCCTCCCGGATCAGCCAGGGTGGCAAGCGGCGCGGCGCCCTCATGATCCAGGCCGACTGGGATATCCATGACATCCGCGAGTTCATCACCTTCAAGGGCGACAACCCCGGTCTCTACAGCGGCTGCAACATCTCAATCAACGTGACGGACGAGCGGTTCTGGAACGACGATAGCCTGCTTACCCTGATTGCCGAATACATCTGGAAATCAGGCGACCCCGGCCTGCTGTTCACCCAGAAGAGCCTTGACAACACACCGGTACCCCGGAAGTTCAACCCGGTCTATTCCAACCCCTGCGGTGAATATCTCTCCACCAGAGACACGGCCTGCAATCTGCTCACCGTTTCCCTGCCGCGCTGTCTGGCCAAGAACTACAACGACTATCTGCTCAGTGTCGCGGAAACGGCCCGACTCGCCGCCGCGGCCGGCAACGAGATCCTCGACATGGGCGGCTTCCCGCCGATCGACCGGATTCGGGAAAACACTCTCAAATTCCGGCCGATCGGCATCGGCTTTACCGGCCTGCAGCAGGCCATGAATTTCTTTGCCATCTCCTACGCCGATGAAGAGGCGGCCCCGGCCTTTGCCAAGGCGACCCAACTTGCCCTCATGCTGGGCTCCATGCAGGGCAGTCTCGACTACGCCAAATTCAGCGCCAGCGCCAAGAAAAAACTGGAGGTCCGGGAATGGAACATGGAATATGCCGACCGAATCCAGCACGAGGCCCTGGATTTTTCCCGGGAGTCTTTACCCAAAAAGGCAAGCTGGCAAAACCGGATCAACAGAATGTTCGCCACGGTCAAGGAACTGGGCGGCCTCTATAATTCGGTCACCACCTCCCAGGCGCCGACCGGCTCCATTTCCCAGCTGTTGCGCGTCGCCTGCACCGGCATTGAACCCTATTTTTCCCTGGTGCAGACCAGAAAGGTAAAGGATGCCGACGATTCCTGGAAGGAATTTACCTTGGTGCCCCTGGAGTTCTACGACTACGATTTGCAAAAACTCACCTGGGTGGAAGGCCAGACCGCGCACAAGATTACCCCCCTACAGCAGATCCGAATCCTGGAGGCCTGTCAGACCTTCAACCATACCGCGGTTTCCAAGACGATCAACCTGCCGGCCGACACCTCGGTGGAGGATATCAGGGAGATGCTTCTGCTGGCCCGCGACAGCAGGTTGAAAGGCATCACCATGTTCCGGGATTCCTCAATGGCCGGGGTGCTGACCGACCCGGCCGCCCCGCCACCCACGGTTGATCAGGATTTTTCCGACCTGGCCGAACGGGCCGGCAGCACCTACAAGTTCTCCGGCCCCTCCTCGCTGTATGTCACCGCCAACCGCGGCAGTCTGGGGCATGTGCGAGAGATTTTTTTAAATACCACCAAATCCGGCTCCACCCTGCACGGCATGTGCGAGGCCCTGGGCCGGGTCATCTCCGTTGCCCTGCAGCACGACTACCGGCTGGTGGGCAAGATCGCCCGCACCCTGGAGGACATCTCTTCGGACGCGGTCTGGCAGAATCTGAAACTGGGCCGGGTCTACTCCATCCCGGCCGCTCTGGCCAAGGTGCTGGGCAGCTGCGCCACCCAACCGGACGAAAAGGCCGACCCGGACCCGTACGTCGAACCGTCCGCCTATTCCTCGTGCCACGCCTGCGGCAAACTGACTGTCCGCCGCAATGGCGGCTGCAGTTACTGCCTGAGCTGCGGCTTTTCAACCTGTTGAGATTCAGGATGACACGCCTGCCTGCATCCCGCTGCCGTTTCTCTCTTTCTGCCGGTCTGGCCGCCTGCTGCGTCTTCCTGCTTTTGACGGCAACGGCCCGCGCCTCCTGTATGGTCGGCGACTGCCTGAACGGCCACGGAGTTTTTGTGTTTGACGACGGCTCCCGCTATGAAGGCGCCTGGGAAGACGGCCGCCTGCAGGGCCGGGGCACGATGACCTTTGCGGACGGCGGCCGCTACGACGGCGAATGGCAGAACAACCAGCCCAATGGCCAGGGCACGCTCACCTTTGCGGAGAACGACAGCTACGTCGGCGAGTTCAAGGACGGCCTGCGCCACGGCACCGGCACCTGGACTGGGGCGGACGGCAGAAAATACGATGGCGAATGGCAGGAGGATCTGCCGCACGGCGCCGGCACGCTCATCTTTGCCGACGGCAGCAGATACGAGGGCCGCTTCCGCCATGGCGAACGCCACGGTCAGGGCACTTTCAGCGCTACGGACGGCAAACGCTATACCGGCATGTGGCTGGATGGCAAACTGCAGGGCACATGGACGCCGGCGGCTGGCAATGACCCTCCGACTGCTCCGCCTGAACGGCTGCCGCCTCTCCCCACCTATGCCAGCACCACCGAGGATGGGGTTCCCCTGCAGGCGGGGCCGGGCGCTGGCCAGCCTGTCCTCCGCACACTCGTTCGGGGTTATCCCCTGCTGGTCGTACGGCAGGAGAGCGACTGGCTGGCAGTAACCGAGCAGGCCGGCATTTCCGGCTGGGTTGCCGCCGCCCTTGTCGGCCCAGACAAAACAGTCGTGGTAACGGCCAAGAAGGTAAAACTGCGAAAAGGCCCCGGCCAGGAGTACCCCGTCGTCGCGACCGCCGTGGCTGGCGACATTTTCACCCTGCTGGCGACCCAGGGGAAATGGCTCAACATTGCCGGAACCGACAACAACGAGACCTGGATTCGCCAGGATCTGGTCTGGCCGCCTGCGGACGTCGTCGACCAACAGGATAACAATCGATGAAACAGCCGGTCGGCAAAGAATAACCGCACCAGAGATTGCTAATGAAATCGAAAATCGTTCTGCTCGGCACGGGAACGCCCATTCCGGACCCGACCCGGCACGGCACCTCCGTGGCCATTGTCGTGAACCGGACTTCATACATTGTCGATTTCGGCCCCGGCGTGGTACGCCGGGCGGTTGCCGCCTACCAGTCCGGAGTGGCCGGCCTGCGGGTCAAGAATCTGCGGAAGGCATTTGTGACCCATCTGCATTCGGACCACACCGCCGGCTATCCGGACATCATCCTGGCGCCGGGAATGTACGGCAGGAGTACGCCTCTGGAGGTGTACGGCCCGCGCGGGCTGCAGGCCATGACCGACCACATCCTGGCCGCCTATGAGGAGGATATCAATGAACGGATCCACGGCCTGGAAAAGGTAAACCAGCGAGGCTATCAGGTCAATGTCCACGAGATAAAACCGGGCCTGGTCTATCAAGACCAGAACGTCCGCGTCGAGGCGTTTCGTGTCAGGCATGGCTCTTTCCAGGCGTTCGGCTACAAATTCCACACGCCGGACCGGGTAATCGTCATTTCCGGAGACACCGCACCGTTTACGGGTTGGCTCGACATCTATCAGGGCTGCGACGTATTAATCCATGAGGTGCAATCCGCCGCCGGCCTGCGGAGCCGGCCACCCATGTGGCAGTCCTACCATTCCCGGATGCACACCTCGACAATCGAACTCGCCGAAATCGCCACCAAGGCTAAACCCGGATTGTTGATTCTCTATCACCAACTGTTCCACGGCGTCAGCGAGGAGGATCTTCTCCGAGAAGTGCAGGAGCGCTACACGGGCAAGGTGGTTTCCGGCAAGGATCTTGAGGTGTATTAATTCTACCGGCAACGACGAAATCGCATCTTGACACCGATCATCCCAAGCTACTATATTCACCAAACCGAACAAACGTTTGGTCAAGCCGAGTCGCCCGCACCCCGTTACCCGCATTATCACTTTGCAGAAGGTATTCTAGCGATGACGAACAGAGCACGGCATCTCCTCGCGATTCTGATCTTCCTCCTTCTCGCCCCGCCCGACAACAGCCAGGCTGGCCAGCCAGAAACCACCCCGCTCACCCTGGTCGAGGCGCTTAACATCGCCCGCCACGACAACACGATGCTCCAGGAAACCGCGGCGGCCCTGGCGGCCCAGGAAGAGGCTGTACACAGCGCCCGGGCCGAGCAGCTCCCCAAACTGGCCGCCTCCTACACGTACGCCCGCCTGCACGATGCGCCGTATGCCATTTTCGGACCAAGCAGGATGCCGGTCGGCGATCTCGACCACGTCCGCTGGGACGTTACGGTCTCGCAGCCGCTCTTCACCGGCTTCGCCTTAACCAGCAAGCGCGAACTGGCCGCGCTCGGCGTCGAGATCAAGGACATGGAACAGCGGCAGGCAGCACTTGAGGTTGCCAGGCAGGTGAAGACGGGGTATTACCGCATCCTCCTGACCGAAAAACAACAGACCGTGGCCAACGAGGAGGTCGACCAACTGACGGCCCACGCGGCCGAGGCAAAACTCTTCTACGAGCAGGGGCTCATTCCTTACAACGATCTGCTGAAATCCCAGGTCGGTCTGGCGGATGCCAGGCAGACGGCAAAAAGGGCGCAGAGCAATCTGGCGATGGCCAAGGCAGCGTTCAACGCCCTGCTGCGATTGCCGCTCAACCAACCCCTTGAAGTCGAAGCGGTGGAGACGGCGGATGCCGCGCGACCCGCCCTGCCGGAACTTGCCAGCCTCCAGGCCGAGGCCGTGGAAAGGCGGCCGGAACGGTCGGCCCTACAACTGGCTATCAGCAGCGCCGGCCAGGCCGAACGTCTGGCAAGAAGCGCCTACTATCCCGAAATCGGCCTGGTCGGCCAGTATGAACGCACTGGTGAAGACTGGGACGCCGACACCAACGCCTACGGCAACTGGCAGAACACGAGTGTTGCGGTCAAGGCCAAGTGGACCCTGTTCGAGTGGGGCAAGACCCGGGCCGAGGTCAGCCGTCAGGTCCACCAACAGCAGGGCCTGTCCGCCCGCCTCGCCCGGCTCGAAGACGCCATCCGCCTGGAGGTGCAGCAGGCCTGGCTCGATCTTTCCGTGGCCGATGAAAACATCCACACCGCCGAGGAGTCCCTTGCCCAGGCCCGGGAAAATTTCCGGATCACCGATCTTCAGTATAAGGAGAGTGTTGCCACCTCCACCGACGTGCTAGATGCCCGCACCGCCTTAACCAGGTCCGAAACCAATTACTACGGCGCCCTCTATGGCCTGCTCACGGCCGCTGCTGATCTGGACCGGGCCATTGGCCGCGACGACAGCCCGGCCACAGCCAGCCGCTAATTTTTTCACCAATTCAGGCCCACGCCATGCGGACCGTCCCGCCAAAAAGCAAACACGAAATCCTGCAACGCGCCATCCCCATGTTTGCCGAATCCGGCTTCAAGGGGGTCACCATGCGCGCCATCGCCGGCAGGGTCGGACTCACCGCCGCCTCCCTCTATCACCATTTCCCGGACAAGGAAAGCCTCTACCTGGCGGCGCTCAAACAGGCCTTTGCCGACCGCTCCCGCGCCCTGGGAGAGGCGCTCACCGCTCCGGCGCCGCCGGCTGAGCGACTGCGACTGCTGATCCTCAGGCTCTGCGAACGGATGCAGAGGGATTCGACTTTCACCCGTCTGGTTCAGCGGGAAATTCTGGACGGCGATGAAAAAAGGCTGCGCCTGGTCGCCAAGCAGGTTTTTCACGAGGTGTTCGCGGCCATCACGGCCCTCTGCCGGGAACTGGCCCCGGCCTGCGATTCCTTCCTGCTGTCCACCTCGATTATCGGCCTGGTGGTGCATTACTACCAGTTCACCCCCATCCGGTCCTATCTGCCCGGCAGCCGGCCGGAATACGATCAGGCCGCGACGGTGGCCAGACATATCACCACCCTGCTGCTCAACGGCATCAATTTAAAACAGGAGTCAGAATTCAGGAGTCAGGATTCAGAATGATGAACATGGCAACGACAATGGAAAAAAAACCTGGTAACAACCGCGGCAAGACCATGGCCGCGGTCATACTGATCATCGGCGCTATTGTGCTGGCGCTGTTCGCCGGCCGCTTCATTCACCACCGCATGCAGTTCGCGGTCACCGACGCGGTTTTTGTAAACTCCGACTCGCTGACCACTATCGGTTTTGACCGGGTAGACGGCCGGATCATCGAGATGCGTAAAAAAGAAGGCGATCCGGTGACAATCGGCGAAGTACTGGCCACGGTTGACGATGAGCCCTATCGCCTGGAGGCGGAACGGCTGAGCGCGGAACTCGCCGCCGCCGAGCGTGAACTGGAAGGCCGCCGGCTGCTCATGGACCGGCTCCGGCAGGAGATCGGCCTGAACGAGGAAATCGCTGCCTCCCAGGTGAAACAACTCGGCAAAAAAGAAGCAGCCCTGGATGCCAAGGCCGCGGCGGTCCAGGCGGTCATCGACCAGCTCGGCCGTGACCAGCAGCGGATGGCCGCCTTATACGAGGCCAAGGCCGTGGCCAAGCGTCGTACCGAGGACGTGGGCACCGATCTGGCCGCCCGGACCGAAGAGAAAAAGGCGGTGCAGCAGGAAGCTGCCGCGCTCCAGGCCTCGCAGGACGCGGCCAGACTGCAGGTTGACCTGGCCAAAACAAAGCGGCTGCAGATCAAAGAGACCGAAAAATCGATCCAGGCCCAGGAAGAAAAAATCAAGGGGCTTATTGCCGCGTTCACCCGCATCGAGAGCGACCGGCGCGCCTGTCAGCTCGTAAGCCCGGCCGCCGGCCGGATTGCCAAGCGCTACGCCGGCCCCGGCAGCATTGCCTCGCCCAAGAAGGCGATCTACTCCCTGGTTGATCCGGCCGACATCTTCATCATCGCCCTGCTCGAGGAAAACAAACTCAAGGGGGTGGTGCCGGGCGCCGAGGCGACCATCAAAATCGACGCCTATCCAGACCTCAAATTCACCGGCACGGTCAGCCAGGTACTGCCCGCCTCGGCCGCCACCTTTGCCCTGGCGCCCCGCGACCTGTCGGCCGGCGAATTCACCAAGGTTGCCCAGCGCATCCCGGTACGGATTACATTCACCAGCGGCGACATCTCACTGCTCAGCATCGGCCTCGGAGGTGAGGTGGAGATCAGGAGAAAGGACGGATGAACCCAGGCCCGGACGACCGGCCCATCTACCTGACCATCTCGCCGGGCTACCGAGCCTTTCTGACGCTGATCGTCATGCTCGGCGCCTTCATGGCCATTCTGGACACCACCGTGGTTAACGTGGTGGTGCCCAAGATGATGGGGCCCTTGGCCACGGATCTGTACGGCGTGCAGTGGGTGATCACCGCCTATATGACCGCGGCGGCAGTCGGCCTGCTCCTGACCCACAACCTGAGCCATGTGCTCGGTCTGAAGCGCCTCTTTCTGATTGGCCTTTTTGTCTTCACCGGGGCAAGCACCTTGTGCGGCATAGCCGCCTCCCTGCCCCAGATGATTGGCGCCCGCATCATCCAGGGGTTCGGCGAGGCCTTTATCATGGCCTCGGCCCAGACCATTCTCTTCTCCATCTACCCGCCGGAGAAACGTGGCCTGGCCATGGGCATCTATGCCATGGGGGTGAGCTTTGCCCCGTCGCTCGGCCCCACGGTCGGCGGTTGGATCACCGAACACTTAAGCTGGCGCTGGGTCTTCTACATCAACCTGCCCACCGGTCTGCTCAACTTCATCGCCGGGGCTTCCTATCTGCCGGTCATGGCCAGGCGCAGCGGACCGCTGCGCTTCAACTTCATGAGCTACGCCTTTCTCTCCGCCTTCACCGTGTCACTGCTCGTTCTGCTCTCCAAGGGCCAGCAACTCGGCTGGTTCCAGTCGAGTGCCATCACCACCCTCGCCTTTGGCGGTGGCATCGCCTTGGTGCTCTACCTGCTCTCCGAATTGTTATCAAAACACCGGCTCATCGACCCGGCAATTTTCAAGATCAAGGTCTACTCCCTGTCCATGGGTTTTTACTTTTTCGTGCTCGGGCTCTCCATCTACCAGCTCTTTTATCTGCTGCCCCTCTACTACGAAACCTTAAAACAACTCACCACGTTCCAGACCGGCACCCACATGCTGGCCTTTGCCATCTTCATCGCCATCGTCTCACCGCTGGCCGGAATCCTGAGCGACCGGATCGGGCCGCAGCGCATCCTGGTGGCAAGCACCTGCCTCTACCTGATCACCAGTTATTATCTGATCCCTTCGCTCAACTACTATACCCCGTCCTTCAAGGCGGCGTTACTTACCGTACCGCTCGGCATCTCGCTCGGCGCCTTCTTCGCGCCGCTGTCAGCCATGGCCCTCAGCAAGCTTGGGGAAAAAACCGCCCAGGGCGTCAGTCTCATGCACTACCTGCGCTTCGTGGGCGGCTCGCTCGGCACGGCCATCGCCACCAACACCCTGGAAAAAAGCCTGGCCCTGCATTTCGAGGGCATCACCACCCTGCAGAATGTCGACGTGGTGCAACGCTACATCGACACCGCCGCCGACCGGCTGGAAATCTTCTTCCCGGACGGACTGGCCGCTGCCAAGGCGGAGGCCCTGGTCGGCCGCATCCAGCAACTGCAGGCCTCCAGCCTGGCCTTTCAGGACACCTTCCGGCACGGCTTCATCTTCGCCGTGATCGGCAGTGTGTTTCTGCTCCTGATTCTGGTCACCGACCGCCGGCAGCAACTGCAGGACCTTACAAAGAGATAACCGAAGCATCCCTTCCCGGACGACACCTTCCCAAATCAAGCCAAATAGTTAATGACAACAACCCGGCAGATTGGGTAATTTAACAGAATACGGATCGTATTGTCAGCTGGCCACCCTACAACAGCGCAATTCTTTGTCGGGAGGTGGAAAATGCACGGCAAGAGTCTTCTGCACCATCGGCTGCTGATCGCGGCCGTCCTCCTTCTAACCGGCCTTGCCGGCCTGCTCGCCGCTGCCGAGCGCACTACCCTCATCTGGAAAGGCTGCAGCATCACCAAGATTGCCTTCATGGTAGGCTGCGCCCGGGCCTATGAGGCCAAGACCGGCGTCCATATTGAACTGGTGGGCGGCGGCGCCACCTTGGGCATCCGCTCAACCCTGGCCGGCGACGCGGACATGGGTGGCACCTGTCGGCCGAGCCGGCCGGACCTTTTCCCGGATCTCGAAGCTGGCGGCGTCCTCATTCACGCGGGCTGGGACGCCATCTGCTACATTACCCATCCTGAAAACCCAGTCACCGACATCACCGCTGACCAGGCCCGCCAGATCCTTCTTGGCGAGATTACCAACTGGCAGGAGGTGGGCGGCCCGGACCAGCCGATCTTTTTAATCAACCGCCGCCAGGACGAAGATGACCGCTTCTCCGGGGTCGGCTACATGACCAGGCGGCTGTTATTCAAGAACCCAGACGTGAAGTATGCCGACCGGGCCATCACCTTTCGGGACTCCGGCCTGGTGGAAAGAAACGTGGAAAAAATCCGCTGGTCTTTCGCGGCGGACGGCTTTGCCAGCGCCTGCCACCGGCAGGTGAAAATCCTGGCCGTGGACGGCATCGCCTGCACCCGGGAGAACATCATGGCCGGCCGCTACCCCTTTTTCCGACCGCTCTACCTGATCACCCACGGCCAGCCGGCCGGCGAGGTCAAACGCTTCATCGACTGGCTGCTCGGCGCGGAAGGTCAGGCGGTTGTCAAGGCGGAAGGCACCATCAACCTGGCCGAGGGCCGGCAGCTCGCTTTGCAATTCAAGGCCTGGGAGCAGCTCGATCAGTTCTACAATCCACCCGCCGGCATTGAACGCCGCGACAGCGGAGACCGGCCATGAAGATCCTCTACCGGTTTCATCTCTTCGTGCTGCTGCCCGCCCTTCTCTGCCTGGTCGTCCTCTCCCTGCTGCTCGCCCGGCTGAGCAGCAACGCGCTCGTTGCCGAACAGGACAACCGCCTCCGACTTATCACCCTGCAGACCCGCTCCCTGATGGAACTCAGCCTGACACGTGTTGAAAACGATCTGACCACACTGCTGGCCAGCGGCCATTTAGGCCAGTACTTCATGTACGATGCCGTAGGAGAAACGGATTTTGTCGAAGACATCCGGGCCACCATGGAGGAAAACTTCCTGGCCCTCAATCGGGCCAAGCCGGAATATGCCAGCCTCCGGATCTTCCGAACCGACGGCCACGGCATCGTCAACATCACGGGCCAGCACCGTGCCTACCGATATCCGGACCCGGGCCAGGCCGAATGGTTCACCGCCGCCCTGAAGCTAGCGGCAGGCAAGTTTCACATCTCGACCATCTCGCCCTGCCTTGAACACCAGGCCCCGTCGATCACGGTCAGCCAACTCTTCTATTACAAAAACAGCTCCAGGGCCGTGGTCAGCATCCAGCTCCACTGCCAGCCTTTTTTCGCCCAATTGCTCAAAGAGACCGGCCTGGGTCAAGGAACCGAAGTCTGTCTGGTCGACAGGAGGGGCACGATTGTCGCCCATGACGACGAGACCAAAGTCGGGCAATCCGTAACCGACGCGGCTCTTTTCCGCGTCGCCTCCGCTGAAGAGGTCAGAGTCCGTATCCATGAAAACGACCCCGACGGCCAACCGAGCCAGACCGCATCGCTTGGCCTGCAGATGACCGACGGGGTGTTGTTGATCTCCCGGCCGCTCAGCGAGGTGACGGCCGTGACCAAGGCCCTGCGACTCAACCTGATCACCGCCTCCTTAATTGTGGCCCTCTGCCTGATCATCCTCATCACCTTGACCGTGCGGTCGGTCATCAGGCCCTTGCAACAGCTTGAGAGGCTCACCGGCCAGATTGCCAGGGGCGATCTCAACTCCCGACTGACAATCCAGGACAGCGGCGAAATCGGCAGTCTGGCCTCCTCGTTCAACCGCATGACAGAAGCCCTGCAGCAGGCCCAGGAAAGCCTCAGAAACGAACTGGACGAACGAGAACGCGGCAGACAGGAACGGGAAAAACTCATTGCCGAACTGCAGAAGGCTTTAGCCGAAGTCAAGACCCTGAGCGGATTTCTGCCGATCTGCGCCGCCTGCAAGAAGATCAGGGATGACAAGGGCTACTGGAACCAGATCGAATCCTATATCCGGGACCATACCGATGCCGAATTCAGCCATGGCATCTGCCCGGACTGCGTCAAGAAGCTCTACCCGGAGTTTGCGGAGGGGCAGAATTCAGAATTCAGAAGTCAGGAGTCAGGAGACGACAACCAGAAGAAGACATCATAAAATCAATCATTCTCCATTCTTCATTCTACATTCTGCATTCTGTCAAGCCCCTGTTCGCACCAGGTCTTTTTCAGCCTGATGGTCTCGGCCAGCAGTTGATCGTTTTTCTCCAGGCTCTGCCGGGAATTTTCCGGGTGATGGAGATGCCAGGCCACGGCGCTGAACCTGAGGTTCAGCCGTCGTACCCCGCTGTGCAGCAGACGGGCCGCGAAGTCGCTGTCCTCCCGGCCCCAACCCTCAAACTCCTCGTTAAAGCCATTGACCCGCACGGCATCCTCTTTCCAGAAGGCGAAGTTGCAGGTACGGATGCCGGCCAGCCGGGAGGTATTTCCGGAAAAAAACCGGGCGAGGCCGGCCGCGCGGATGCAGTTCTTCCTATTCGCCATGCCTTTAACAAACGGCGAGAAAGCCGTCTGGCCGTTGGCCAGTGCCGTCCGGGTCAGGCCGGCATCGAGCAGAGCCCGGCCACCCTGGACAAAAACGCCGGCCGTTGCCCAGTGGCCGTGGTCCTCGATGAAATGTCGTTCCAGGACCATGTCGCCGTCGATAAATACAAAATAATCGCCTGTCGCCCTGGCCATGGCCAGGTTACGGCTACGGGCCGCCCGGAAGCCGCGATCCTCCTGCCAGGAATGGATGAGCGACACCGACGATTTTCGGGCCAAGCCACAAACCATCTCGCCGGTGTCGGAGGTGGAGCCGTCATCGGCCACGATGATCTCGGCGGGCAGCCGGCTCTGGCGCAGGGCGCTTTTCAGCGAAAGTTCCAGGGCAGCCGGCCAGTTGTAGGTGGTGATAATCAGCGAAATCTTCATGCCCGCCCCTCCCCTCTCCTGGCCGCGGTCAGTTGGAACATGAGTTCCTCGTAGGCATCGGCTGCCCGGTCCCAGCTGTAGTGTTCAGCGGTCTGCCGGGCCCGCTCGCCGATGGCCTGGCGGCTGGCCAGCTCCGCCGCCCTTTTGAGCACCGCACCAAGCTCGCCTGACTCCCGAAAGAGAAAACCGTTGACCCCGTGTTCAATCAAATCCGCGACGCCAGCGCCAACACTGGTCACCACCGGCAGACCGCAGGCCATGGCCTCCAGCACACTCATGCCAAAGGCCTCGGAACGGCTGGGCAGCACGAGAACATCGGCCATGGCATAGTATTGCCGCACATCGTCGGATAAACCGGCAAAGATCAGCCGGTCGGCGACCCCGTGGCGGGCGGCCAGGTCGCGATAGTAGGAAAGCCGTTCGCCGCGGCCCACCACCACCAGCCGCATGCCGGGGCCAATAGCCGGAATGAGCAGATCAAGCCCCTTGCGTTTAAACTCGGAGCCTACAAACAGCACCACAATCTCGTGGTCACCAATCGATGCCGCACCCCTGGCCTGTTGCCGCCTGGCAATTACCTGGTCGGGGCGAAAAAAATCCAGGTCGACGCCCGGCGGGATCACGGAGACATCCTGAGCGCGGCCATAGTACCGCGCCGTATCCTCGCGGATGGCGCGGGACACGGCCACCAGGTGCGGGGCGCGCATCTGACCGCCCTCCAGCCAGAGATGCAGCCAGCTAAGCGGACTCGAGTACACCTGCAGAATTTTTTTATGGAGCGAATACGCCATGTACCCGGAACCTCGGAAGGAAAAACTGTGCTGGGTGGCGATGTCACAGGGGATGAAGCCGCGCTCGTGGGTGTGGATGATATCGTACTTCTTGCCCGTAAGCAGCCGGGCCGTTTCCCGGTTAAAGGTGTACAGGGCGACAGCGCCGAAGTACATCAATTTTTCCGGCACCCGGCAGATGGTCATGCCAGCGGCCAGTTCCTCATCCACCTCTCTGGTATAGAGATCGATTCGATGGCCCCGACTTACGAGCCGCCGGGCAATCTCGGCGGCATACCGCTGGGAACCGCCGCTTTTCACGAAACTCTTGATGAGTACGGCGATGTTCAGTTTCCTGACGATCCCGGCCATGGCGCACCTATTCCCCGATCTTCCGGGCCACGCAGGTGATATAGTCGGACAGACAGCGCTGCCGCATCAGGGCGTCGGCCAGCCGGGCCACGGGATTGCGGCTGCCATCCTTGACCGCGTTGATCCAGGACTCGAACCGTAACGGCTCGTAGCCGGCCTTGTTCAACAACTTTGTCAGACTAACCCGATTGAACGAATAGACATGCCAGGGAAACCCGAAGTGGCTGAAATCGGACTTCTTCAGATGATGCCGGCAGAGAAAGGTCTTGAACCGGTCGGCGAGTCCTTCAAAATTTGGAACCTGCAAAAAAAGATAGCCACCCGCCTCGGTCAGGGCATGGCAGCGGCAGATAAGTCCGACCGGGTCATAGACATGCTCCAGCACATCCCAGAGCATGATGCCGTTATAGCGATAACCCGGTGCAAAATCTTCGATCAAGGCGTTGTGGATGACTGGCGCCTTGATCAGATCGCGGGCCATGGAGGCCAGCATGCGGCTGGGTTCAAGCCCTTCCGCGGCATAGCCCTGCCGGCTCGCCTCCAGGCAGAAAAAACCCATGGCACAGCCCACGTCCAGCACCCGCTCCGTTTTTTTCACGAACTGCCGAAGCAGGTCAACCTTGAGTTGCGAGGTCACGAAGCTGCTGTGGCCGGACTGTCTCCACTTGTCGTAGGACCAGTTGTCAAAGAGAACAGAGTCGTCTTCGTTGATAAAGGCCGGATTCTCGTAGATAGCTAAAAGGGATTTTTCAGTAAAGCGCGGCGAGGCATACATGAGTTCGCAACCCGGGCACTGCCAGATAGCAACGCGGCCGGCCTTTTGAAAAACAAGCCGGGGTAACGGCGGCGCGGGCTGGCAGACCGGGCAGGTCACCTGTTCCGTCTCGCCGCTGAACGCGCCGCAGTTGATTTTTTCAGGCTGCGGCGTCGTCATCTTCGCTCCTCGCCAATCCCGGGCATGCAAAGATAGACAATCATTTCATTGCCGCGGCCCATGATTTTGGCCAAGGCGTTGCTACCAAGCAGGCAGGACTTGATATATGGAACGCTGTTGGCCACGGTCCTCTTGCCCATCAGGACGTTCCCCCTACAACCCGGCCGGCCAGCATGCCGGTCGCCACGGCCAGCACCTGTTCCACTGTCAGTCGTTGCATGCAGTCGATAGTGCCGAGCGGGCATGTCCGCTTCAGGCAGGGGCTGCAGTCGAGCCCGACCCGCAGCACCTGATGCTGGTCGCCAAATGGCCCGGTGCGCCAGGGGGCAGTCGGCCCGAACAAGGCGAGCACCGGCGTACCGGTGGCTGCGGCAATATGCATGGGCCCGGTATCCGTGGAAATTACCAACCCTGCCCGCTCGTAAAGCGCGGCAAGCCCCATGAGCGACGTGGTCCCGGCCAGGTTGATTGCCGGTTGCTGCATGGCGCTGATTATCGCCTCAATCGGCAATCGATCGCCCTTGCTGCCGGTGAAGACCACGCTATGGCCGCCCGCCATCAAACGATCGGCCACTTCGGCAAAGCCCGGACCGTTCCAGAGCTTGGTTTCCCAGGTGGCCACCGGATTAATCGCCACAAGCGAACTGTTCTCAACGATGCCATGCCGACCGAGCAGTTCCCGGGCCTGCTGTCGGTGTTCGGCGGTGAGCGGCAGCGTGAAAGAAATTTCAGCGGTCGGCACGCCGATAGCCGCCAACAACTGCAGCTCCCGGTGCACGGCATGCTGGTCCATGGAGACGGCCGGCACCCGCTCATTTAAAAAAACATAGCTGCACTCGGCATGTTCCATGCCGCGGCCAAAGCCAACCTTGCGCCGGCCCCGGGCTAGGCCGATCAACACCCCACTCTTCAGCAGCCCCTGAAAATCAATGATCAAATCATAAGAAACTGCCCGCAACTCCTGGATAAACTGATAAAATTCACGAAACGCCGCCAGGGGCGACCCGGCTTTCAACTGCGCAGCCCACTGCCTTCGGCGGGAGACCAGCACGCGGGCAAGCTCCGAATGGCCGGCAATAATACCGGCGGCCGCCTCTTCAACCAGCCAGTCGATCCGGGCCTCGGGATAGTGGTGGCGCAGGGCATGCAGGGCGGGCAGGGTATGGGTGACATCGCCGATGGCGCTGGTCTTGACAATCAGGATATTCACGGCATTGTCCGCTTGCCTGTACTGCGCGCGAGATGCGGGCCGCCTTGTTCCCGCCGGAGCGGGCCGCAGGCCGGCAGCTGCCAGTTGGCCTCCATCTCGCGCCGCTTGGCATACCGGTAGAAGGTGCCCTCGAAGTTGCCAAGGGCAATGACAAACCCGGCCCAGCCGTCCAGGATGCCGCGCTTCATGATCAGATGCTGGAAAAAGGACCAGAGTCCATGCACAAAGGCGCCGGTCATGGAGGCAGACCGGCCATGCTCTGCCAGCTTGCGGGCTCCCAGGGTGGAATAGCGGTCAGCCTTGCGCAGCACCTCGGCCAGGTTGGCAAACGGCACCTGCCAGATGGCGTTTTCGAGGGTGCCGAGCGGTTGGCCGGTCTGCAGGCTGTAGCCTTCATGCACCTGCTCCAGGGTGTAGAGTAAGGCGCCCTTGCGGAAAAGCTGCGGCTGCCGGAAATTGGGATAAAAGCCGGAATGTTTGATCCAGCGGCCCATGAAAAAATTCCGGCGCGGCACGCGATAGGCGTCATGGGCCGGCCCTGACGCAATAATAGACAAAATCTCGTCGCGCACCTCCGGGGTGCAACGCTCGTCGGAATCAAGGCTGAAAATCCACTCATGGCTGCAGGCGGCCACAGCCTTGTTCCGCAGATCGCCGAACCCGGCGAACGGAATCTGCACGACCCGGGCACCCATGGCCTCGGCAACGACCGCGGTCTGATCGGTGCTGAAGGAGTCGGCCACCACGATCTCGTCGGCCCACAGCACGCTGTTGATCGCGTCGGCAATCTTGTCCGCCTCATTATAGGCAATGATGTAGGCGGATATTTTAGGCATTCCCTCGCTCCCGCAAATCCTTAAGAATCCAACCAACCGCCGCGTAGAGATCATCGGCCACATGGCGCGGCTGCACCGCCTCCCGGGGGCCGATATAGGCGAGATCACCCCGGCCGTAGCCGGTGAGCACCAGCACCCCTGCAGCGCCGCAGCGATGCGCGGTCTGCAAATCGGACCAGCGGTCGCCGACCACATAGGAGCGACTCAAATCCAGGCCAAGTTCCGTCGCGGCCCTTGTTAACAGGCCGGTCTTCGGCTTGCGGCAGTCGCAGTCCAGCCGGTACTGCGGCTCCTTGGCTTCGGGATGGTGCGGGCAGATATACAGGCCGTCCAGATGCGCGCCTGCCGCAGCCAGTTGGCGAGTCATTTCCGCATGCACCTCGGCAAGCAGCTCTGCCGGAAAATAGCCACGGGCCAGGCCGGACTGGTTGGTGACCACCACGGCCGGGATCTGCTGCGCGTTCAGCAGCCGGATGGCAGCCGCTGCTTTCGGCAGCAGATGAAAACGGCTCAGATGGTTGATGTAGCCCATCTGTTCGTTGATCGTGCCGTCCCGGTCAAGGAATACTGCCGGCCGCATGGTCACGCCCCGCCGGCCGGCCGGCCGCTGCTCTGCAGAAGGTCCTTGACCGCCGCAAAGACCTCGTCGCTGCCGATCTCGTGCATGCAACGGAAATCCGCCTTGCAGTGGGTTGCCAGGCACGGGCTGCAGGGGATGTCCTTGCGGATCACCCGGCTGTTGGCGGAAAACGGCCCGGTGGTCACCGGATTGGTGGAGCCGAAGATGGCGACGGTCGGCGTCCGCAGGGCGGCGCTGACATGCATCAACCCGGAGTCGTTGGTCACGAACACCCGGCAGCGTTCGATTAAAGCCATGGCCTGCGCCAGGCTGGTGCGGCCGGTGAGATCGGTGACATGATCCGGTGCCCAGCCGGCAATGACCTGGGCTGCCTCGCGGTCCGCCTCGGTGCCGAACACCAGGATGCGGGCGTGCAGCTTGCGGCTGAGCCAGCCGGCCAGGCCGCCGTAGCGCTCGGCTGGCCAACGCTTGGCCGGGCCGTAAGAGGCGCCGGGGTTGATCCCGATGAACAACTTTTCGCCGCCGTAGATACCGGCGCCCAGGGAATCGGTGAATTCACGGGCCCACTCCCGGCTGGCGGCAGGTACCTGCAAAAAAAGCGAATCCAGGCCCGGGGCAAGGTCAAGGTCCTTGAGAAGCTCCTGGTAGTAATGCACCTGATGCAGCTTCTTGCGCTCATTGGGCAGCCGCACCCCGTGGGTCAGCAGCAACCCCCGGCCGTCGGTGGTGTAGCCGGCCCGCGCCGGAATCCCGGCCAGGGTGGTGATTAAAGCTGCCTCAAAGGCATTCTGCAGAAGAATGGTCAGATCAAACCGCTCGCGCCTCAGTTCAGCCACCAGCTTCAAACGGCCGATCAATCCCTGATGCTCGCCGTTTTTCCGGTAGAGCATGATCCGGTCGACATGGGGGCTTGCCGCAAAGACGTCAGCCACCCAGGGCAGGGCGAGCAGGGTGATCTCAGCCCTGGGAAAATTCTCGCGGATGGTCCGCACCGCCGGCGTGGTCATGATCGCGTCGCCGATCCAGTTGGTGGAGCGGATGAGGATTTTCCCGGACCTGAGGCCGGTCAGTAATTTTTTCATATTTTTTTTATAGTAAAAAAGATCAAAAACAGGCCGGCGAGTCCGTGGTGGCAAGCCAGTGCAGATAGGCGGCCACCCCCTCTTCGACCGTCTTGAACGGCGCGGTGTACCCGGCAGCCCGCAGCCGGCTGATATCCGCCTCTGTGAAGCTCTGGTAGCGGCCGCGCAGATGGTCCGGAAACGGGATGTAGGTGATCTCGCCGCGGCCGTGAAAGGCGAGCACCGCCCGGGCCACATCGTTGAACGTCTGGCTGCGGCCGGTGCCTAAGTTAAAAATCCCCGAGACCTCCGGGTGGTCGAGAAACCAGAGGTTGACATCGACCACGTCGTCAACATACACAAAATCCCGGCGCTGCTCGCCATTGCCGTAGCCGTCGATCCCCTCGAAGAGTTTCGGGTTTTCACCCCTGGAAACCTGGCCGTTCAGATGAAAGGCGACGCTCGACATGGTGCCCTTGTGGGCCTCGCGCGGCCCGTAGACGTTGAAGTAGCGGAAGCCCGCCACCTGGCTGGCGGCCGTGGGCAGCAGGCGCCGCACATACTGGTCAAAGAGGAATTTCGAGTAGGCATACATGTTGAGCGGCGTCTCGTGCTGCCGCTCCTCGCGGAACACCGGACCGCTGCCGTACACCGAGGCCGAGGAGGCGTAGAGATAGGGAATGCGTTTCTCCAGGCAGTAGTGCAAAAGACTCTTCGAGTATTCGTAGTTGTTGCGCATCACATAGACGCCGTCCCACTCGGTGGTGTCCGAGCAGGCGCCCTCGTGAAACACCGCGGTCACCGGCGCCGCAAAATCCCAGTCGGCCCGTACCTGCTCGATAAAGTCTTCCTTATCCATGTAGTCGAGGATCTCGCAGTCGGCAATGTTGCGAAACTTGACGCCTTTCTTGAGATTGTCGACCACCAGGATGTTGGTGCGGCCACGGTCGTTCAGCCCCTTGACGATATTGCTGCCGATAAAGCCGGCACCGCCGGTAACAATGTACATGATTGAGTCCCTATTCCGTCTTCTGCATTCTGCATTCTGCATTCTGCATTCTGTCTTCTGCCTTCTGCCCTCGGCCTTCTGCCCCTTGGATCGACCTGACGATCAATGACGAACTCTTGCCGTTCACCAGCTCGACTAAAGCAACATCGCCGCCCCAGGCCTTGACCTCGCTGCCGCCCACCACCTGTTCCTCGGTGTAATCGGCGCCTTTAGCCAGCACCTCCGGCCGCAACGCGCGGATCAGCGTAAGCGGTGTTTCCTCGTCAAAAAGCACCACCGCGTCCACCGCGGCCAGGGCGGCCAGGACCCGGGCCCGGTCGCCCTCCTTGATGATCGGCCGCCCCTCGCCCTTGAGGGCCCGCACCGAACGGTCAGTGTTAAGACCAATAACCAGCCGACTGCCCAGCCGCCTGGCCTTTTCAATATAGGCGACATGGCCGGCATGCAGCAAATCGAAGCAGCCGTTGGTGAACACCAGCCGCTCGCCGCGCGCCCGCCAGGTTTCCACCCGCGTCAGCAACTCCGGCAGGCTGCAGATCTTTTCCGACTGTTCCAGGGCCTGCTCGGCCGACAGGGTCTTGAGCAGCTCGTCGCGGCGGATCGGCGCGGTGCCCACCTTGCCGACCACGACCCCGGCCGCCAGATTGGCCAACCGCAGGGCATCGAGCCGGTCAAGCCCGGCAAGCAGGCCGGCGGCGAGCACGGCGATCACCGTGTCGCCGGCGCCGGAGACGTCAAACACCTCCCGGGCCTGGGCCGGAATCCGCCGGATCCGGTCTTCCTCGACTAAAGCAATCCCCTGGCCGCTCAGGGTCACGGCCAGAAAATCGAGCTGCAACTGCCGCATCAGAAGTTGGCCGCCCGATAGCAGGTTTTCCAGTTCCTGCGCCGGCTGGTGGCAGGCAGCGGCCAGTTCCTGCCGGTTGGGCGAAATGGCCGTGGCCCGCCGGTATTTCTCGTAATCCTGCCCCTTGGGGTCGACGAGTACCGGAATTGACTTGCTGCGGGCCGCACTGATGATCCGCTGGCAGACCGGCGCGCTTAACACGCCCTTGGCATAATCGGAAAGGATGACCGCGCTAACGCCGGCGGCCAGCTGTTGTTCGATTGCGTACAAAAGCCAGCCGATCTCTTCAGCGGTCGGCTGCGGCAGGATTTCGCGGTCGATACGCAGCATCTGCTGGTGGCCGCTGATGATCCTGGTCTTGGTGATCGTGCCCCAGCCGTTCAGGCCAACCAACGAACCGGTATCAACATTCTCGCGCCGCAACAGATCCCGCAGCCGGTCACAGTTGGCATCACGGCCCACGTAGCCGGCCACTGCCACCTTGAGGCCGAGTCCGGCCAGATTAACAGCAACGTTAGCCGCCCCACCCGCCACCTCGTTTTCACGGACAAGCAGCACCACCGGCACCGGCGACTCGGGCGAAATCCGGTTGACCTCACCCCAGAGATAGCGGTCAAGAATCAGATCGCCGACCACCAGGACCGGCCGGTTACCAAAGCCGCCCGCAACCGCATCCCGCACCTGGGCTGGATGCTCAAACACCGGTTGGTTCCTCCATGCAGGCGGCCTCGATCAAATCGCAGAGAATATGGCCGAGCAGGATATGGGCCTCCTGGATGCGGGCGGTGGTGGGCGAGTCGATGTGCAGACAGGTATCAACCATCTCCCGGAGCCGGCCGCCGCTGTTGCCGGTAAAACCGACGGTGTAGGCGCCGATCCGGCGGGCCGCCTCGATGCCTGCCAGAACATTGGGACTGTTGCCCGAGGTAGAGATGCCGACCACCGCGTCGCCTGCCGTACACAGCCCTTCGATCTGCCGGGCAAAGACCCGGTCGAACCCGTAGTCGTTGGCCAGGGCGGTGAGTACCGAGGTGTCGGTGGTCAGAGCAATGGCGGGCAGGGCCCGGCGCTCCCGGGTAAAGCGGCCGATCAGTTCCGCGGCCAGATGCTGGGCATCGGCCGCGCTACCACCGTTACCCATCCAGAGCACCTTGCCGCCGTTCCGCAGGCACTGGATCAGCCGCGCGGCGATTTCAACCACGTCCGGAATCAAGGCGTCCAGCGCGGCTAACACCTGCCGGTGTTCGGCCAGGGCGGCAATCACATCATTATTTCTGGCCTGTGCGTCTGCCATAAAAAAACCGCCCCCAGTTGGTTGTCTAACATTGATCAGTCTACGCCTGCAGAGCCATCAACTGGTGCAGGTT